>Ga0194052_1002292_pt1 | contig 10569 bp, 9 predicted proteins | sample SepL226m_MetaG_FD_160117 | JGI IMG/M metagenome (GOLD analysis project Ga0194052, IMG submission 160117) | Anoxic zone freshwater microbial communities from boreal shield lake in IISD Experimental Lakes Area, Ontario, Canada - Sep2016-L227-6m | ecosystem: Environmental > Aquatic > Freshwater >... | reverse complement strand
CTCAAGACCCGTCAGTAAAACATCGCTCATCAAAAGCCGTTACTTCACCACCAACCTGATCCAGACTGGACGAGGGTGCCAGTATAGTTGCGACTTCTGCAATGTCCATCTTCTCAACGGTCATGCCTTGCGGAGAAGAGCGGTCGCCGACGTTGTCAGTGAAGTCTCCCGTTTTCAGCAGGATGACCGCCGAATATTCTTTTTTGTTGATGACTCCATCAATGCCGACCCCGTTTATGCGCTTGAACTCTTCCGAAAACTCACTCCACTGAAGATTCGCTGGTTTGGACATGCGACCACAACCCTTGGCCAGCAGCTTGAGCTGCTTGAAACCTTTGCCAATTCCGGCTGCCAGGCGCTCCTTGTCGGTATAGAGAGCATTGAGGCAAAAAGCCGCAGCGCCCACAAAAAAAATCAGAACAGGGCAGAGGAACTCGTCAGGGCAATCACAACCATCAGAGATGCGGGAATCAGTCTCTATGGAAGTTTCATTTACGGCCTTGACGGCGATACCATTGATACTCCCGCCACAATCCTTGATTTTATCAGCGAGACAAAGCTTGACGTGCCGGGCATCAACATTCTGCGACCTACTCCAGGTACCCAGGTTTTTGAACGGCTCAGGGAGGAGGGGAGACTGCTCTTTGACCCTCTCGACATCACCGCATATCGTTACTCCTTCGGCCAGGAGATGCTTTACCTGCCGAAAAACATACCACTCGACGCCTTTATCGAGAGCTACTCCGCCCTTACACGCAAAGTGTTTACCATGAAAAAGTCCGTTACAAGAGGCCTGTCGGCACCCAGGGCGAAAAGTGCTGTCATGCTCTTCAATCTCTTCTACACCCATCTTTACGGACTCTCCCGTCGGGATCTGCAGCATCAACGTGAAAACAACTTCTGAAAAAACCATTTTGCCATACGCCGAATAATTTTTAAACTGTCTGACAAAGTTTTTGAAACCATACCCGGCACAACAACCTAAACCTTTCCTGAAAATGACTATGAAACCCTTTCTTCCTTTATTGACGGTTGGCCTTCTTTGCCTTGGCGCATGCGGCCTGGAAAAACCACCCGCCTCACTCAAATTTCCTGATGACAAGAAAGAAGCGGCCGCCCCGGCTCCAGAAGCTGCTGCACCTGCCGCTGCACCTGCAGCAACTGAAGCTCCGGCAGACCCTAAACTGGCTGCAGGCAAAACGGTGTATGACGCCAGTTGTGCAGGATGTCACGAGGCGGGCATGATGGGTGCCCCAAAACCGGGCGACAAAGCCGCATGGAGCGCTCGTATACCTCAGGGCCTGGAACTAATCACAAAAAAATCACTTGAAGGATTCCAGGGGAAAGCGGGTATGATGCCGGCGAAAGGTGGAAATGCGGGCTTGACCAACGAACAGGTGAGCAGTGCCGTTGCCTTCATGGTTGACAAATCGAAGTAAAAAGGAACGCGGGGAGCTTGAACACTTTCACTCCCCGCTTTTATTTTACCGACACGGCTGAACAAATTTTGATACAGCGCGATGACGAAAAACAACTGAGCGTGGAGAGGGTTTCATGCTTTTATGTCGTTCACCTGCTCTTCTTCTCTCGGCACACCTCTCACCCCAAATTTATTTTACTCATGACCCATCTTCATATTGGCTTTGTCGGAACAGGTAGAATTGCTCGCGCCCTTATCGGAGGCCTCAGCAAAAGAGAAAACACGGTAATTTCAGGCTTTGACAAGGAGCCTGCTGCACTCTCTGCCATTTCCGCCGATTACCCCGTGCAGCCCTGCCTGTCGATTGAAGAGGTAGCCCGAAAGGCACAAGTCATCATTCTTGCGGTCAAACCTTACCAGATAGCTGAGGTTCTCGACAAGCTGAAACCGTCGCTCAATGCCAATCACCTTATGATCAGCGTTGCTGCGGGTATCTCCTCGGAGTTTATCAGAACAAATGCTATAGAAGGGTTGAAAGTCATCAGAGTTATGCCCAATACTCCCGCTTTTGTCGGCGAAGGGATGACCGCTCTCTGCCGTGGCAAAATGGCGACAGATAAGGATCTCGCCCTTGCCAGTGAGCTCTTCAGTTCGATAGGTAAAGTACTCATTCTTGATGAATCACAGATGGATGCTGCAACTGCGCTTTCCGGCAGTGGACCAGCCTATATGTTTTCTATCCTTGACTCACTCGCCGAAGGGGGAAGACTGTGCGGCCTTTCGTACGATGAAGCACTGCTTCTTGCTGCACAAACCATGATCGGTGCGGCAAAAATGGCGCTTTCAGGCACAAAAAATCCTGATGAACTCAAACGGGATGTCACGACGCCGGGCGGAACAACAGAAGCTGGACTGAAGGTCATGGATGAAAAAAATATCAGGCAGATTCTGGTCGAAACAGTTGCTGCAGCAGCGGCCCGTTCCAGAGAACTTATGAAATAATCATTATGGCCAAAGACCGGGTTCTTTACCGCTACTGCGCTCTGTTCTGGCTTATCATTGCATCTTTTTGCACTCCAGCAATTGCCGGGGCATCAGGGAATCCGGATAAGCCGTTTCTTGTTTCTTCAATAAGCAGCACAAGCCCTTTTGTTGGTCAGGAAATACTTTTGACCTATACGCTCTATTTCAAGAATGCTGCGCCAAAAATATCCGCTGAAACCAACCCGTCACTGCAAGGTTTATGGGCCAAAGAGAGCGCCCCTGACCACTTTATCAAAAGCATTCCGACAACAATCAAGGGAGAACGTTACAGAAGCGCCATTGTCAAGCAGTTCAGAGTGGTGCCCATCCAAAGCGGCACACTCACGGTTTCAGGCTACAACATGCAGTGCGTTCTACCGCAGCCGCAGGTTACCAGCAACGGAAACGAGCTGCCCGATAGCCGCGTAAAAATCACTGCACCTTCCATAATCATCTCCGCACGCCCTCTTCCCGAACCAGTACCGGAAGGATTTTCAGGTGCAGTCGGGGACTTTTCGCTTACTGTTCTCGCCGATAAACAGAATCTCAGGATTGGAGAACCATTATCAGTGAAACTCACGCTCACTGGAACCGGCAGCCTGCTGACCCTTGAACTTCCAGCGCTTCACCTCCCCGAAAATTTTCGACAAAACCCGCCCGACAGAACAACAACCCTCAAGAAAGAGTCATCGCTCAGCTCAGGCTCCATAACATCAACAATCATTGCCTGGCCTCAACTGGAAGGTGATTTTCATATTCCGTCACTGTCTCTTATGGTTTTTAATCCTGAAACAAGACAATACAGTACCCTTCTTTCAAAGCCTCTTGCCATAAGAGTAACAGGAGCAGTGCAAGGTGCCGTGACGAATGAAAAAGAGGCTTCTGACACAACCCGTGAAACAAGGAGAACCTTTTCCCCGTTGCTCACAACTACAGCAATAATAATACTACTACTGCTCTGTGGCGTTGCCATAGCAAGAGCAAGAAAAATAATAGTTCAGAAGAGAGAGAAGATACAACGTGATGCTGCGTCAGAACTCAAGCCGGATATGGGAAAATCAGCCGGAAAAATAAAACAGCAGCTTTTCACCATGCTTGAAGAAGCTGGAATAAAAAGCCCGGGAGGTATGACCCGGAGTGAACTGAAACAGGCACTGCTGGAGATCAACATTACCGATGAGCTTCGAGAAGAACTCCTGAAAGTGCTTGATGCATTAGACATGATCATCTACTGTCCCGCCGGGACAACAGAGACAGGAATGCCTGAATGGATTGCTGCAAAAGTTACTGTTCTGCTGAATGAATTGAAAAAGGCGGGAGGGGCTCGCTGAAGAGAACGATGGCTCGTTCAGGATAATCAGTAATGATTCCATCGGCACCAAGGAACTTCATGGCAAGCATCTCTTCGCAAAGATTCACCGTCCAGGGAACAATCCTGATTCTCTGTTTATGGAGATCATCAGTCAATTCGACGTCAACAAGAGAAAAGTGGGGATTGACATACTGCGGAACAAAGCCAAGTGCTTGCAGGGATTTCGGAATATGTTGCACCTCATCAATCAGCAAACCATAGCAGAGCTGCGGGTTCAACTTCCATGCCTCCCGAATCACCCGACTGTCGAAAGACTGTATCCGGACCCGGGACGACAACCCCGCTGCCTGAACAAGCTGGAGAACAAGCGCGGCATACTTGTCCGGGCGTGGATGAAAAACAGCATCCTTGTCTGGCCATGACTTTATCTCAAGATTATAAATCATACTTCCCTTCATCCCTTGAGAAGCCATAAAGGTATCGACCACCCTGAATACGGTGGCAAGAAGCGGCTTGCACACGGGAATCCGAACCTGAGAGGGAAAAGAGGGATGAGGCAGGCCACAATCAAAAGAGGCAATATCGGCATACATCATATCGTACATGATGTAGCGCCATCGGTCTTCCATGCTCAGGGGATGCCCTTGCGTATCAGAGCAAAGTGGCGCGGAAAGCCAGGGATCATGAGAAACAACAAGCTCATGATCTTTCGAGACCACAAGATCAAGCTCCAGAACCCTTACTCCAAGAGATGCCGCATGACAGAATGCCTGAAGAGTATTTTCAGGGAAAAACGATCTCGCACCCCGATGTGCCTGTATCTCAAAAGCCATATTTTCAAACTCCCACGCAGCAGAATCGCTTATGGATTGCGTTTGCCGGAAGCAGCTCGGGATACTTTGGAAAAAGTCTTCTTTTTCGGCTTTCTTTTCTGCTGCTTGTTGCCGTCCGCACTTTTTGAAACCGGATGCACTCCCCCGCCACTCACACTGAAATAGTCTGAAGGGCTTTTGGCTCTGCTTTTGTTAAACCGGTTTTTGCGATACTTTTTTTCAAGGTCAGCATAAGGACTGGGCGGGTCTGGTGAGGTATTGTAATTATTAAAATTCGGCTCGTCAATGACCTCAACAACATCATCCAAAACCACGTCAGGATGAACTTTAGTAACCAAGTTATTTCAATTTATGTTCAAAAATCAAGAGCACTCTTTTTACTCAGGATTATTTCCGAAGGGAGTCTAATTTACAATTTTAGTATTAAAATACAAGCAATACAGTGAACTGTCACCTGTTAATAACATCCTGTGAGCGTTTTGGCATTGCTTGTTGTCAGTATAAGTCGTAAATTCTCAATTATTTCACAAAAAACCGGAGATTGTCAATGGATATTCGCAGATGGATTCTGGCCATTATTCTTCCCCCTTCCGCAGTCACGAACAAGGAGGCTGGCACGATTATGCTGACAGGGCTTCTTACCCTCTTCGGCTGGCTGCCCGGCGTCGTCTTTGCAATTTTCATGATGCTCCAGGAAAAACGCCAGGCAAGCGCCTGATTTCCAGCCATGAAGCTGCTGGTTGCAATCGATTTCTCGGAACTTGCCGGGAGAGTTATTGCTGAAGCAGAAAAACTTGCCAAAAACCTCTCTGCACAAGTTTTTCTGCTTCATGTCATTCCGCCTTCTTCGCCAATTATTGATGTCCCTCCTGAAGTCGAAACATTGCTTCCCGCTGAACATACGCATGACAAAGAAAGCCATTCTCTCAGCGAAGAGACTGAATCTGCTCAACTTCTGACTGTTGCCGCAACGCTGCAGGAAAAAGGAATTGATACCTCAGTCATCATTGCACACAACGATGAGGTTACCGCGATTCTCGGTGAAAGCAGGAAAAACGGTGTGGATATGATCATGCTCGGATCGCATGGACACGGAGCACTGTTTCACCTTCTCATTGGCAGCGTCTCGGAAGGAGTAATCCGTCAGGCATGCTGCCCGGTAATTATCGTGCCTTTAAAAAAGTGGTAAACAGCCAGCAGGCCGAGGTAATAACCCGGCCCGCGTTGCCGCCGGAATAAGTTCGTTTAAGGAAGCCTGTTCAGAGCACTGACCGTCGCCTTGATTGAGGCAAGGCTGATATTCGAGTCGATACCTGCGCCATAAGAGAGCCTGCCATCAGCACAGACAATCTTGATATAGGCAACGGCAAGGGCGCCGGCGCTGCGCCCGATAGCATGTTCGGCATACTCGTCAACACTGAAATCCAGTCCACTCGCCTTGATATATCCCTTGACAAAGGCGTCAAGAGGACCATTGCCATGAGCTTCAAAGCTGAACTCCCGCTCTTTCGTCTGCACGACACAACTGATGGTGGTATCCTCTTCATCCTGCTGGCGAGGCTCCTCATCATCCCAGGTGATATGACACTTTTTGAGAGTAACCGGTTCCCTGAGTTTCACATACTCCGCATGAAACAGCTCATGAATCTGATCCGGCGTCAGCTCAGCGCCAGTGGTATCGGCAACGCCCTGCACCGCCTCGGCAAAATCAGGCTGCATCCATTTCGGAATCTGAATACCGTAATCCTTCTCAAGAACATAAGCGACGCCTCCCTTTCCGGACTGACTGTTGATCCGCACAATAGCCTCATAGGTGCAGCCAACGTCCTGAGGGTCGATGGGCAAATAGGGAACTGCCCATAAGCCGCCCGGCGAAGAAGGCTGCGCTTTCATCCCTTTGCTGATAGCATCCTGGTGCGAACCGGAAAACGCTGTATAGACAAGATCTCCGGAATAAGGCTGGCGGGCAGGAATATCCATACGGGTACAACGCCGGTAAACATCCCGAATGCGGGGCAGATCAGAAAAATCAAGTTCAGGATCAACTCCCTGGGTAAAGAGGTTGAGCGCCATGGTGACAATATCCATATTGCCGCACCGCTCACCATTACCGAACAATGCCCCCTCAACCCGGTCAGCACCAGCCAACACGGCCAATTCAGCCGTAGCGACAGCAGTACCACGATCATTGTGGGCATGAACACTGATCAGGACAGCGTCTCTCGCCTTGATGTTGCGGCAAAACCACTCAATCCGGTCAGCATAAATATTCGGCTGCGACATCTCAACGGTAGAGGGAAGATTGAGAATAATTTTTTCGTCCGCAGAGGCGCCCCAGGTATCCATAACCGCATGACAGACATCAAGGGCATAATCAAGCTCAGTGCCGGTAAAACTTTCAGGACTATACTCAAGGCGGATGCCCGCATTGCCACTCTCATCCTTCAGACGGCGAACAAGCGCCGTCCCCTCAATGGCGATAGCCTTGATCTCTTCCCTGTTTTTGCGGAACACCACATCACGCTGCAACTGTGACGTTGAGTTATAGAGGTGCACAATGGCATGCTTTGAACCGCTGATGGCATCGAATGTTTTACGAATCAAATGTTCCCGCGCCTGGGTCAACACCTGGATGGTGACATCGTCAGGAATCAGGTTGCCATCAATCAGCCGCCGGGCAAAAGCATACTCCGTTGCCGATGCTGAAGGGAAACCAACCTCGATCTCCTTGAAACCAATTGAAACCAGAAGCTGGAACATGGCGACCTTCTCATCCACGCTCATCGGCACAGGAAGCGCCTGATTGCCATCACGAAGATCAACACTGCTCCATATCGGGGCTTTTGTAATGCTTTTATCGGGCCAGCTCCTGTCAGAGATGGCAACCTGCGGATATGGCGCATATTTTTTATAATTCATCATGATCATCGCTCCCTTTTCGTCTTTTTATAAATGGATATATAAATGGATAAAGCCACCAATCCCTCAGGGTTGGTGGCTTTCACAATGTTCTCTCTGACGGCGAAAACGAACTAAAAAGCACCTCCCCCACGAACGCCAATACCTGCCAGCAGCAGGTTCAGGGTAAGCAGAAGGTTGTTTGTGTTCGTTATACGCATCATTATCACCACAAGAATCAAGAGATGAAGTGAGTATCCTACTTTCTTTAAAGATAAAAAAATAACCACTGCCTGCAAATTTCAACGGAATATTTCATACGCATCCTCTTGTTCACTACAGCGCCTCCCATTGTCCACCCCGACGGGTGCCAACACGACGCAATTGCCCGTTGGCCTGCAAGGTGTGCAGATAACGTTCAATCGAACGTGTTGTCACCCCAAAACGTCGGGCAAGTACAGCAATCGTCATTGAGGGATTCTGCCTCAGTGCCGCAATGATTTTTTCCGACATCTTTTCCGACGTTTTATCCGTCATTTTTTCTGACGCTGGTGAGAGCGCTTCGGTTATGGCATCAAGGAGTGCCTGCAACATAAACTCCACAAAGGGAGTTGCGTCTGCAACCTTGTCGGCAGCCGCCAGCGCATGGTAATAAGCTTCCTGGCGCACTCTGACGAGCGATTCGACCGGCAGATATGCCAGCATGGGCTGCCAACGACTGAGTATCAGGGTTTGCCATAATCGTCCCATCCGTCCGTTGCCATCTGCAAAAGGGTGAATAAACTCAAATTCATAATGGAAAACACAACTGGCAATCAGCGGATGAACAGGTGCCGGTGCCAGCCATGCAAGCAAATCAGCCATAAGAGCGGCGACCCTCCTGGCTGGCGGAGCGATATGAACCAGCCCCTCTTGGCTGTAAATGCCAACATCGCCACGCCGGTAATGCCCCGCATCATCAACCAGTCCCGCCATCAGCAATCCATGCGCAGCCAACAGATCAGCGGAGGAGTGCGCCTGCCAGCCCGGCATCTGCTCATAGGCGGCAAACGCATTGCGAACCTCCTGAATTTCAAGAGGCAAGCCCAGCACCGACTTACCATCCAGAACAGCCGTCACCTGTTCAATGCTCAAGGTGTTGTTCTCGATAGCCAGCGAAGCCTGAATCGTGCGAATTCGATTGCTTCGCCGAAGCTGCGGAGTCATGCGGCGTTCATCAACAGCGGACCAACGGGTAATGAGTTCAACAATCTCCGCGACCTGTTGAACCATCAATGGTGTAATGGAATACGGTGGTTCATAGGCCATACCGGTATCTCCTCAAGACGGTTTTTGGGATCTGAGCGTTTCAAAAATCGGCCGCCACAGGGCGGCCTTTTCTCTGGTTCTTGCCCTCTTGCTCGGTTGAGGTGTGCGGCAGTTCGTCCCTCACAGCCGCTCTCCTCAACCTTGTTTTTGCTCCGCTTTAGCTCAAAAGCAAAGTCGGAAAACTGCCAACTGACTACGGGACGAACACCAGGCGGAACCCAACGTTGTTGGGCCGGAAGACGGGGGTGTTCCAATAGCGAAGCGCCGACCGACAGTGCTCGGCGTAGATGTACCAGCTCCCGCCACGAATAACACGGTCCGAACCCGTTACAGGGCCTTCAGGATTTTCAACCACTCCTTTCGCCTTGCATTCATCATAATATTTATCCCCATACCTGTCGCTGCACCACTCCCACACATTGCCGTGCATGTTATACAAGCCCCAGGGATTTGGAGCAAAACTGTCAACCGCTACCGGGGTACTCCTGTACTTCCCTTTCGGATTATTGTTGTACGGATTGCTTCCATCATAATTTGCCTGATCTGTCGTCAGATTCTCGCCTGTATTGAACGGTGTTGATGTTCCAGCTCGACACGCATACTCCCATTCCGCCTCCGTCGGCAACCGGAACTTTTGTTGTGTCTTTCCCGACCGCCACTTGCAATAGGCATCTGCATCATTCCATGACACACCAACAACTGGATGATTTTCATCAGTCAACGCCGTCCCCAACTTCTTATATAAATCTTCACTTCCTGTCTTCACATTATACTTGCTTCCAGCCTCCATCCATTCAGGATAATGACTGTTCGTTTCCAGTGTAAACTCCAAATACTCCTTCACCGTAACCGTATATTGACACAAATAGAATTCGCTCACTTTTACCTGATGCTGTGCTTCATCATTACTTCTTGCAGCTTCGCGTTCAGGGCTCCCCATTGTGAAAATACCGCCGTTGATCAGCACAAAATTGAGCCTCGACAGCGCTCCATTCTCATCGCAGAACTGCTTTGCCATATTCAAACCCGTAAGATCATGCGCAAGTTTTTGAGCAAATTCAGGGTTTTCAAGAGCCTTTTTTGCCAGGAAAAACTCCAAAATGGATCTATGGGCAAATTTCCATTGATGGGCTGCATCGCGCGTCAGCAGTGACTGCCCGGTTATCTGGTAATCCTTGAGCCCGGCATCAATATCTGTGGCCTCATCTTTGCTTAACGAGTAGGAAGGCGCTTCCTTGCGACGCTCATAAAGCCGTAACGCCACTTTACTTGAATAATCTTGCAATTTAAGTTTGAACTCGGCAGCATCTTTATTTTCCTGTTCTTTCTCGCGTTTGGTGCCTTCGCGCTCAATCCACCCGTTGACCAGCGCCTCATAAATCTGATAGGTGTTGCGACACTCTGCCTGGCCCTTAACGAAAACATCAATATAGCTGAGCAGCATCGGGCGAACCATAAGCTTGGGTGTGTTTTTTACAACCTCTTTGGCTACCTGTTTTTTTCGGCGATTCCAGAATCTGACTATACCATATTTTTTATTCAGATAATGCGTTACATCCCGCTCGTCGAAAGGTGACAAGTACAGCTTCACAAGCGTATGAGTGCCACCATCGTCCAGACGTCCGATTTCGAGTTTATAGGGCTTATCCTCCTGCCCCGGAAAATATTGTGTGCGACTTGTAATAACAATTTCCCGAAAATCCTGCACCGCCTCAATCACTTCATTCAAAACCTGACGGAAACGCACATCATCTGTCAAGCCATCAGGTTTATCT
>Ga0194052_1002287_pt1 | contig 10583 bp, 11 predicted proteins | sample SepL226m_MetaG_FD_160117 | JGI IMG/M metagenome (GOLD analysis project Ga0194052, IMG submission 160117) | Anoxic zone freshwater microbial communities from boreal shield lake in IISD Experimental Lakes Area, Ontario, Canada - Sep2016-L227-6m | ecosystem: Environmental > Aquatic > Freshwater >... | reverse complement strand
CCTCTCGATTATGTGATGGCCGAAGTTGCCAGCATCAGCTTGCGCGGTGCGGAAGCCGCCGCTCCGAAGGCGGGTGAGACCGCCGTGGTCATTGGGCAGGGCGTCATTGGGGCGCTTTCCGCCGCATGGCTGGGGGCTCACGGCTGCCGCGTGATTGTGGTCGATATTGAGGCCAGCCGCCTGGAACGCGCGCTTCGCAACGGAGCCGCCTATGCGGTTTCACCCAAGGAAACGGATGCTCTCAGCCGCATCCTCACCATCTGCAACGGAGGTGCGGACATCGTTGTGGAGGCGTCCGGCTCCACCCCCGGCGTGGAGATGGCCTTTAAGCTCCTCCGCAAAAAGCCCCAAAATTATGCAAAGGAATATAAAGTGGAGCCGATCCGCTTTTATGGCGGCGACTGGCCCCGGCTGGTCCTCCAGGCCAACTATCTGGAACCGCTCTCCTGGAAACCCGACGGTTGCCTGCCCGGCGAAGCCGCCCTCATTATCACCCCTCGGGATCGTGGCGTGGAAGAACGACAGCGCGTCGTGGAGCACATCCGTGCCGGGCGTTTGAAATCCCAGGATTTCGTGGACAAGATCTTCCCGTGGAAGGAAGCCCCTGCGGCATACGCCGGGTTGCTGGAACGCAGCATTTTCTCGGCCGTCATCGACTGGAAAGGAGGGAAGTAACATGCGCGCTGCCATCATTGGTTGCGGCCCCACCGGGCCCAGCCGGGGCGGTGTCCATTCGATTTCCTATGCCCACGCCCGCGCCATGTGCGCGGCAGAGCTTGATCTGGTCGCCTTCTCGGCCCCTCAGCCACCTTGAAAACCAACCTGCCCTCGACGGCAAGGGTGTCCCTGAACTACCAGGCTGCCGAGCGGCGATACATCCTGCATCTGCTCTACGCCAACACCATCAGCCGGGGAGGAGCCATGAGCTTGAGCGGTGGGACGGTTTCGACAACCGGCCTCACGATCGAAGTCATCGAGGACCTTCTCCCCTTGCATGACATCAGCGTCACATTGGCGAACCTGCCCCGGATCTCCCGCGTGACCATCGAGCCGCAGGGGCAAGCGGTGGAGTTTGTCCAACAAGGCGGGGCACTTCGCCTGCAACTCGGCGAATTCACCTGCCACCAAATGATCGCGCTCCATTTGGAATAGATCGAATAAATATGAGCGATACAGACAAAATGTCCCAGCACCGGGTTGCTGCCATCGAGCCGTGGCACATCACCGAGGAGCAGTTCCGACCAGAGCGCAATGAAATTGCCGAGGCGCTTTTTTCCCTGGCCAACGAGTATATGGGGACGAGGGGAAATTTTGAGGAGGGATTCGGCGGCGAGCCGACACTTTCGGGCTGCTACATCGGTGGCATCTACGTCAAGGAGCAGCAGGCGTATCCATGGAAGCGGAAGGCGTTCCCGGATTTCGTGAACTCCATGGTGAACACCGCGAATTGGCTGGAGATCCTCATCGAGGTGGATGGCGAACCGCTCGATCTCCATTCTTCCCAAGTTTCTGAATACCGACGGTCTCTCGACATGCGGCAGGGAATTCTCACGCGCCAGCTTGTGTTCACCACGCGGAGCGGTGCCGTGACCCGCCTGTCTTGGGAACGTTTCGTGAGCCATGACGACCCGCATCTCGGAGCGATCCGGCTGTCGGTTCAGGCGATTGCCCCCTTCATGAGCCGAGAGAACAACAGAGGCCCGGTAGGAGTGTGCTGTGATTGGCCCGAAGCCGCGGAAAGCCTTCGAAAAATACGCAAACTCCCGTGTCACGGTCCTTGAATCGAGATGAGGGAAAAATCTTCCCGCGCCCGGAAGCCTTCCGAGGAGACTTTCGAGCCGACTATCGATCGGAGTCTTCACTGCGGGACCGGAGGGTTTCCGTTTCCCGGGAACAAAAATCAAGCGCTTCGTGGCCCAGTCGATATTCTCCGCGCTCAGTGCGAGGAGGTCGGCGGGGCGGGCACCTGTCGCCCAGAGAAGATCCAGGAAGTTCCGGAATTCCTGGCTCCTCGCGCGGCTGCGGAGGAACCGGTGGGCGGTTGCGGTGATCGTGAGGTGATTCTGCATGCTGGTCCTTTCGGGTTTTGCAGAAATTCTACCGATTCTCCCGAACCACCGTTACAGGGCAGAGGAGGGGTATTACCCTCCTTGTGTCTGCCTTCGAACGAATTGTGGTTTTCCCTTCCGAAAAGGATCACTTTCAGGACCACCTGTTTTAAAATCGCCCTTTTTGGCGTCACGCCAAAAATACACCCTGTATTTATCAGGGCTTGCGGGCGGTTGAGGGACATGGCGGAAGGGGTGGGATTACCTCCCGCCTTCCATAAGTTACTGATAATCAGATGTCGATAGATCGCGCATGTGTGCGATGTGGCTTATATATGTGTGACAAAAACTGATTCATTGGCAAGAAAATTTGCCGGATATATAAAAGCCGCTTCGCATGTTCCGGAGATTCCTTCCAGCACTGAACTTTGAGCACGTCGTTTCAGCGAGAACAGCACGGCAGGACAAAATGGAGGTAATGGTTCATGTCGGCAGTATTTCCGATGATCCGGGAGATATTCAAAATTTTCTGCATTACCTCGGCTCACCGCCTTCCGACCCCAGATTTGATCCGGCTGCCTTCGGTCGCATATTCACCCGCCAGCGCAATGGGAGACCACCATTCCTCGATCAGCTCATCAGGCAGCGGGTCACAGGGAATCAGCCGCTTCCCCCTCCATTGTTCAGCGGCTTGTTAGAGATACGAAATCCCAGGCCACCAAGTTCAACTTGGACTCTGAATGCTCTTCTTTCGTTGAATCCCACGCGATTTGTCCGGCACCAGCAGTTTCCAAGACCGATCAGCCGTCTCTTACTGGAAAGACCTCGTTTCGAGCATGTTCTATATGAGGCTGAGCCATCCCTCAATGTTGATGGGGAGTTTGCTTTGATCGACTCGGATAATTGGGTTCCTGATAATCGCCATTGGAGCCTTTTTGCGCTTCCGAGATTCTGGCAGCGGCATCTGCAAGCCTATCTGACAGGAGCCGTCGCGGAGGTTCGTGATGATCTTCGTCGTGCGACTGAACATGCAAACGTGAGAATAGAGAGGTCGGCAGAGTCTCCCTTCAGTGTCCTATCTGTCGAAACCTACTGGGAGTTCTACTCCGATGATCCCATTGGAACCGTTCTTGCGCTGCATCCAATGTTGGAATCGTTTGCGGCATCATCCGTGGATGCTCGGGACTTCACGTTATCGGTGGAAATAGATGGGCACGAGAACTCGCGCCGACTCCGTTTGACGACCCGTGTAGGTGAGACTCTGAAAATATACGCCAAGACGAATCGGAGGGTCCGCTTTGAAATTACCCACCTATTGAGCGGTCGCAGGCCGTTCAGACTCGACACAGGAGGGCATACCTTTGCCACGATAGAGGGCGTGTTGCCTCTTGTGGGGAGGCTTGCCTCGATTTCAGCAGAGCGGGTCAACGAGGTGCTCCGGCACTTCCGGCTTCAATCTTCCGCCCCTGACGGACAACACACGGTTCTGAAATTGATCGGTGATGTCCAATCCGCCGTGCAAGACCCCGAAAAGGCATTTGCGCTTTTGCAAATTCTCACCAGCAACGATTCCCTCGTAGTGGGTCCTGGAATCCCGTTGGGAGGCATCTTCCGAGCAGAACTCGCTCGATTGGTGAGACAAGGCATATTGCGAAGTTCAAATCGGAGATATTCCGTCACCCCCCCTTATCGGCAGGCTTTGACAAACATGCAGCAAACGGGAGTCGGTTTCCTTCTTGGATGTAGGAACAGACGCAAGCAGCGTTCATCACAGCAGCCCTGATTCCTGTTTACATCTCATGCGCAGTTGAAGGAACTCGGTCTCCTTCATGCTCAATAAATAATTTGGCCTTCTACATCCGGTTTCGGCGGAGGCTCTCCTGAAAATTCCATTGTGGCATCGTCAAGCTGGCTGGCGACCAGCGGAGCGATCTCTTTCACTCGGTCGGGGTAGTAGGCGAACGGAAGCAATTCCTGAAGCATCCGGCACAAAGATACGAGATGCTCGTCGCCCGTCCATTCCGCTCCGTCAAATTCAACCGTCATTCCATATTGTTGGATCCGGGCGATCATGTTTTTGATGAGGACAACCGTTTCACGAGGTTTTTCATGGCGGGCAATCCCTCGCCGGATGATCGCGTTTTCTTGGCAGGCTGCGCATTCAAGATAGGAGGGGCATCCCCGCCAAGTGACATGCGCCCCTTCCTGCCCCAGTCCTTCGGGTAACGTCTTTCGAGCCACCACGCAGCGGCCTGCCAGTGCTCAGACACCGCTTTTTGAATAAGAACGACATTTCTGTGCTCCGCAATGGCCATTGCCCTTTTAAGCGACTGTTGAAACTCACGTAACTGGTGCCCCGCTGGGGCGAATTTTGCCTCTCGCCGCCAACGGAAAAAAGTCGGTTCACTGATTCCAGCCATGGCACACGCGTTTAGAATCGTATTCCCAGCGATCAGGGCATCGTAAAGCCGATTCATTCTGCTCTTGTCCAGAAGCTTAGATCGTCTTCCGGTCTGCTTTTTCTCCGGGGACATCGTTATACGGTGGATATTCCGGCGCACAGGAGCCTCACCACGGGCTTTTTCTGCGGTAGAGGGGAGCCTTACCCTCCTGCGCGTTGCTTGGGCTTCTGTGGCTTTTGAAGGCATCGCTTTTATCAAGCTCCGGTTTGGGGATCGCTATCGAAGACAAACCCACGGTTCCGGGTTTCTCGCCCAAACCGTCTCTGGTTGCAACAGCCTCTTGCGATTCAAAACGTAAGTCGTCTCGTGCATCCCGCCGCAGGAAAAATAGAACATTCCGTCCAGATCGAGATACCGCCATTTCATCCTGTGGTAGCGTCCGTCATATCCAAATTCGCGAATCATCTCCGATACGCGGATAAATTCTCGTTCATCAACGGAGGTTCTGAAAGTGAACTGGTGGGCCTCACCCCCGCACATGGTATCTGTCCACGGCACTGAGTTGACCCAGGCGCGGAGATCATCACGAGTCATTGGCAATGGAAGCCCCGACTGCACCATTGAAAAAATTGGCCCCGTGTTCCTTTCCTCCGGGGCAGCATAGGGGAGTTTCGTGATTTCAAAAACCTCCTCTTCACTGGCCACTCGGCGCACTTTGCCAGTTTCCAGAATTTCAAACCCGCCCCGAGCAGGAAGCCATTTCATTCCCATGTTTTTCGCAGCAGTCGCAATGGTGATGATCGTATCCATGCAAGAGGACCGTTGAACCAAGGAAGAAAACCATGCTTCCTCACTGGTCGTAAGCAGGCGGAATGGAAAGTATGCTTCATTGAAAAGGAATTGATAATGGTCGCGTTTGATCAGGCGCGTCACGATCCCAGCGTTTTGCAACAGTTTCAAAATAACCTCCAATCGGTTGACCACCTCTATCTCAGCAAAAAGCATTTCCGACCGATTTCTTTGCTCGATCTTGGGGATCGCCAAAAGATCAAATCTTTCAATTTCCGCAACCGCCCTCCTGAACCGTCCAACGGGTTCAATCTTGTGGCATCCCTGCCGCAAATGACCTAACAGTGAATCTAATGCTTGCTTTGTTCGGCTCGCCTTCGTCTTAAACATGCTAATGCTTAACAAACCGCCTCGGTTCGTCAACATTATTGAACATTATGCAGCAATTTCCTTTATGCGTTGAACAGTCGATGCACCTTTTCCGGTGATTTTAGCTGTATTCCGAATCGACTGCCCCGCTTTCAGCAATCGCAAAATATCGCTATGCTTTTTAAGCAATACTGACTTGATGACTTTTGTGCCCGATGGTCTTCCGAGTTTTACGCCCTTGCGTTTTGCCTCGGCCAGACCGGATTTGATACGTTCCTTCAAAACCTCGACTTCACTCCGAGCCATTTCCGAAAGCAAGGCAAGCATGATTCCCGCTGCCGGATTCCGTTTCCCTGAAGGAAGCAAGGTTTCAATCCCCTGCGCGTGCCAGTAGAGGGACACGCCGCACTCTTCCAAGGTTTCAACGAACTTATGAACCACGCTATTTTTTCGGGCAAGACGGGAAATCTCATGAACAAGCACCTTTTTGATTGCTCCCTCCTTGGCCAATTTTTCCACGCGGCACAACCCTTGGCGGTCGGCTTCAGCGGCGGAGCCTGAGATTGTCTCGGTGCAAATCTCCTTCACCTCATAATCTTTATTGGCAGCGTAAGTCTGTAATTCTGAAATCTGTCGGTCAGTTTCTTGCTTTACGGTGGAGACGCGAACGAGAATCACTACGGGCACTTTTGTTCTATTCATAAACAAAAGTATCAAACTGTGTTCATTTAATCAAATATATTCGTGAATACACATCCAAATATATTTCGTCCTTATTAAAACAGAGAAAACCTCAGAAAAATCAGTCAACGATTCTTTGAATACACCTTAAGGATACAAGTGTAGTGCAAAATCTAGTTTTGATCCGTTGAGGACTTGAATCCAACGACTTCGTTTTGACGAATGTATGCAATGCCACCTTCGATGGCATAGCCCCCGAATGAGTTCTTGCTGCGATATTTTACAAAAACAGCCCATGCTTGACGGTTTTCGTAAGGCATTATTTTTAGATCGGACCACTCGATGTATTCTGTTGATTTTGGGTCTTTCAGCCGAGTTTCAAGGTATCGCTTCACCATGGGCACGCTTTTGTCCCACGGATCGACAGCAGGTTGAGGTCCGATCTCTTTTTTGATCGCCTCTCGATCTAGCGTCGATTTTGAAAATAGAACCCCACGGTAATATCCATCAGACACAACTCCATCGCTTGCGAGGATCGTAAAAAATGTCTCCTTTCCTTTCGTTTCGGAAAAAATAAGCATCTTAAAGGGGCCATCGGGGCTTGTTTCATTCCTCACACGAATAGGTTGGCCGAGTCTGCTGATTAACTCTTGTTCCTTGAGGCCAACAAAGGCGTTAGCTTCCGCTTGGGTTGGTTTCGGCTTCGCATCTTCTGCCGCTTTTCGGGCATTTTCCACTGCTTTCAGTTCCGCCGCTTTTTTCTGTATTTGAGTCACCGCTTCAACAATGTCGGTTTTTGCTGCGGGGACCTTTGCTGAAATGCCATTCCACATAACGTCGAGCCTCCCGTCTGCTGCCACTGAGATGAGTTCCAAGTTTGAATTCGCTCGGAGTGTCATGTTCCCCGCCGCAGCCTTGCCAGGTGCAACAAGAGGAATCTCGACATTCTCCTTTAATGTGACCGCTTTTGGCCAAAGGTTTTGATTTGCTGCTATTGCCTGAACGGTCAAGGCGACAGGACTAGGTTGGCTTTTGGCTGTATCGGTTGTTGCTGGTCCGACTGTAGGGTTTGATGCCCCCGTGCTTTTTTCCGGTCGAGCAGCAGGGGGAATAGTAACAGTGGAAAGTCCGGTAGAAGGTGACGAAGCATTCTTGCTAACTACAGATAGAAGAATTGCGCCGACAAAGAAAATGACCAACACGAGACATCCCTTTGCCGCACACCCTGTTTTCTTTTTCTCCCCTACGGATTTTGCTTCTGGCAACTGCGGATTCATCGGGGGCGGCTGCGGAGCGGAGATAGGAGGCGGTGGCGGCGTAACAAAGGAAAGAATGGCATTCAGCGGCTGCCACTCTGCCAGTCCCTCGTGCCATCCCATATCTGTCTGAGAGATGGTGCCAGCGGAAACCATGCTCCGAATCTGATTTTCATCGAATGGGCCAATCTGCTGTTCGTTCTGATAGAGAAAGATTTGCATATTCAACTGGGGAGACCTTCTTTTTATAGAAGGCGGTTTTTTTGTCGCCAATACAAATATCCAGAAAATCGGATAATCCGGTTTCTGGGGTAAATAGCGGCGTTGAAAAAACGCCTGACAAAATCGCTCTACACGGCGGAATGGGAGGCCGTGTTGCAAATTCTCCGGGATGCGCGAGGCAAGCGGGGATGGACGCAGGAGCAACTCGCCAAAAAGCTGGGGAGACCGCAATCACTTGTCGCCAAGGTCGAGGCGGGAGAGCGGAAGCTGGATGTGGTCCAGTTCATTGACTACATGCGAGTTCTGGGAAGCGATCCCGTGGCGGCAATGCGGCGGATTTTGAGAAAAACTCCTCTGATCTAGCCGCCGCAATCGGCGGGGGCATAGAGGTGCGATAAATCAAGACCTGGATATTGAACTTGCTCGATGCAGGAAAAAAGCCGCTCCATACTTGGGCGATCATATATCTTCGCCGAGCTTTGCCTGCCAACCTGCCAACCTCCCAACATATCAATCTCCTTGGGTGAGACTCTTGCGACGTTCAGTGCGGTGCAAAAATGATGACGAAAACTGTGGAAAGTTGCCTTGCAATCAGTCCCCAAGGCAATCGTCTTGAACCGCCCGAACCATTTTGAAAACGGATTACTGAAATAGCCAGTAGGGCTATTCGGCAATTCTGGAAAAAGGCGGTGAAAAGTTTTGTCCTTACGTCGGGTGCGAACAAAATCAAGGAAACCCATTTTCAGCAATTCTGGATGAATAGGAACCCGTCGCTTGCTCTGCTTCGTTTTCAGGTGTTTGTCGCATTTTGATCCATCTTCGCGAGTCGCTCGGATTTCAAAATAGGGAATCCCTTCAATCTCACCAATGTCCTCAGTGTAAAGCTGGGCAGCCTCATTGCAGCGCAGTCCATGGAACAAAGAAAGTAGAGGCACCCAGAAGCGACCTCGGCGGGGGTGATTGGAGCCTTCCTTGGCGAACCCCATACAATCATCCACACAGCCCTTGTAAAGCGGGGCATTGAAAAGTTGGTTTAGTTCGTCTGTCGAAAAGTGAACCTTGTCACCTGCACCCTCATCTTCCTTGAATGCCGCCCGCAGCCAACGATCTCTGAACGGATTTTCTGAAAGCATTTTCCTCTGAACCGCGAAATTGAAAATACTGCTGATGTTGTTGAAGTAGTTCTCCAAGGTCTTGGGAGATAGACGGCCTTGCTTGTTTTTCCGGTCGGCAGCGGCGATTGCCTGTTCGAGTGTCATTCCCCGATAAATCTTCGTAGCGTTCGCGGGGGCGCGACGGAGTAATTTCAGAAGTCTGTCAGCATCCTCAGTTGAAATTTCATCAAGAACGGTGTTCTCGCCCAGGACTTCACAAAGCAAACGAGCTGGCACCAGATAGGTTTTGAGTGTCCCTTCCGTATTTTTCGCTTCCCGAAGTGCCTGCTGGTGGCTCTCGACCAATTCCGCAAGGGTGATTTTCTTTTTCGCAAGACTTGTGTGTGCAAATACATTTTGAAAAATCGGCTGATGCACCTGAACTCCCTTCATGTTCAAACGGTCAATTGTGCGCTTGATATTCTCAAGCCTCGCCAAGCGGAAAAGCGGACGCAGTTTTTGATAGGAGGGACTACCCTTCGGGCATTCCAATCCCGCAGACTTCAAAAAGGAATCCAACTCTGCACTTCCGTCTTCCGGGGCGTAGTGCTTGCTACCCCCACTGTAAACCACCTCATCCGTTCTGAGCGTGTCCAAGGATTCGTCTCTGTCTGACTCATCAAATTGGCTGCCGTCTTGCTGCCACCATTCTTCCGTCGTTTTTTCAAGATCGATCAAAAATCGGAAAACAAGGTCGTGCGCTTCGCGGTCGCTCAATTGGTGAAGTATTTCCCTCTCAGCCGCAGTTGTTCTTGCGCACAAATTCTTCCGCTTGGCCTCAAAATCGGTCTCCGCCTCAAATGCCCGATAACGGGCTTCTCGAACTGCCTCGCGATAATCCGAAGTGCCAAGAGCCTTCCGAATGATTTCCGTTTTCCCGTAGAGCGGACGTAGTTCCTTCGGGACACGGATATTGATATAGAAACGCCCTTTTCGGCAGAGCAAACCAGTCTGGCGAGGCATGGGAATCAGTCGGCTTTGTGTGACATTTTTGTGTGCCATAGCGACTTTTCGACTCCTGATATTCAAAGACTTACCTCATTTTCAAGACATTGCAAGAAAATGGCGGAAGGGGTGGGATTCGAACCCACGGTAGGTTTAACCCTACGCTCGATTTCGAGTCGAGTGCCTTCAACCGGACTCAGCCACCCTTCCATTTTGATTGGCAGATCGGACAAGGCTATCTCACGACCTTCTAGGGCGGCAAGGAAATTAGCCCAAATCAAATCTTCGAGAGCAGGATGAAAATCGCCCGCCCTCGCTGCGCCAGAAAACACCGTGTTTTACGACTGTCGTATCGTTGGTTCCAAATACACAATTCATCGGGAGACCTGGTGATGGGGAGAGCTATTGTCGGAGGGGAGGGGGAAGCCCTGAAACTTTCTCGCCTGGCCAGATGTTCTTTTTTCCGAACCAACCCTGTTGCATTTCGAGAGCATAGGCGATTCGGGGAAAGGTGCTCCGGACGGTCTTTTCGCTTTTGGGTTCCATGTCGTGGATCTCCATGATCGTTCCGTGCTCGTCCAGAAAGGCAATCGAGAGCGGGATGAGTGTGTTCTTCATCCAGAACGTCGCGGGAGCGACGGAGGGCATGACGAAGAGCATGCCGGAGTCCGGCGCGAGCGATTCACGAAACATCAGCCCCGAGGATCGCTCCGCATC
>Ga0194052_1002286_pt1 | contig 10583 bp, 6 predicted proteins | sample SepL226m_MetaG_FD_160117 | JGI IMG/M metagenome (GOLD analysis project Ga0194052, IMG submission 160117) | Anoxic zone freshwater microbial communities from boreal shield lake in IISD Experimental Lakes Area, Ontario, Canada - Sep2016-L227-6m | ecosystem: Environmental > Aquatic > Freshwater >... | reverse complement strand
TCAAAGTGGGATGACGACATTTCGCGCACTGCGGTTGAGGAAAGATTAGATGCGGAATGTATCACAAATATATGCGACACAAACAACAAGAAAAAATTGTGGCTCAAAATTTTTTGCCTACACATCGTCAAGGCAAATATAAGCGATCAGACGTTGTTTTCAAGAGCTGCCAGAAGAACTATTGATGCGGAAAGTGTGTTTTCTGAGACAAGGGACACACATCGCATCAGTGTAGCTGAATTAGAAACTCTTTATGGAGAGGCTAAAAAGAACCTTCGTGATGAGTTGATATTTCTTATGCTTCTTACGACTGGAATGCGCGTTGGTGGTTTAGTCAACATTCGCCTTGAGCATGTTGCTGATGTAAATGACAAGGGAGTTGAGGTCAAAACATGCGGACGCACATTGGAGAAGGGAAACAAATGGTTTACATTTGTCATGAATGACCGTGTGCGCGAACTTGTGAAAGAATGGATTATAAAGGAAAGACACACAACATCACCATATCTTTTTTCAAGCAAATGTGGGTCAATGCCATATGTATCGCGCTGCACGATCAGAGCGATTTTTAAGAGATTATGTGATCGCGTTGGTTTATCAGGAAGTCATCTGCATCCACATGCACTTCGCCACACGTATGCACACATGTTGCTCGAGAGTGGAAATTCCATTGATATTATTTCCAAATTGATAGGACACAGCAACAGTCTCACAACGGAATCTTTTTATCTCAAAGAGAGCGCAGTTGAGGTTGCAAACAGAGCAAACATACCGTGGCTGAGTAAAGCAAAACCCGAGAAAAAAATTCCCGATTTCCTGATGAACCAGAGAGACGACAAAAGGGGTGTGACTGAAAATGAGAGAAAAAGGCGCCTGAAAAATTTGGCAACAATTTCAAATTTCGAAATTAAAGAAAAATAATTTTCATATCTCGGTATGAAAATTGAACCTAAATGCCCCGTTTTAAACACTTTCCATATCAATGGCTTCATCTATATAAGATTTTTGAGCGACTTCGGTTTCCCCAACACTGCTCGCGATTTTGTTGAGAGTATTTTGGAGCATTGGCATACGTGTGTGCAGAGTGTCTCTCAATTCCGCCACTGTTTTGTCAGCCGTGAGGGCCTCCTCTAACATTTCATATGTTGCGTGTATAATACGCAAGCATGTTTCCACCTTTACACGCGAATGTTCCAATTCTTCCTCTATTTCCTCGCGAAATTCCGTTGGGTTAGCCTTGCCATTGATGAAGGGGTTGTTTATACTTCTCGTGATGTCCTCTATGTTTTTTAACCAATACCATTTGAGGGTCGTGTCGACATTTGCATGGCCCATGAATTTTGACACTATTTCGGCAGAGTTTCCGGCATCCATCAATTTTCCCACTATGGTGTGCCTAAACACGTGAGGATGCACAACCACATCAGTGACACCAGCGCTCAACGCCACACGTTTTAACTTGTTTGAAAGAGTGGTGGCAGGAAGTGGTTTATTTTTTTTAACGTTAAACAGGTATGTATTTTGTTCTATTGGTTGAAACTTTTCAAGTGTCGCGACATAGGTTACTATTTTTTTCTTGAGGTTTGGTCCCGTGACAAATTCACGTATTTTATTTCCCTTCTCGAGAACACGACATATGTGGCGCGGTGTCCCATGTTGATCCACAATATTCCCATATCGCATGTTGCACACAGCACCAGCACGAAGTCCTATTTCTCGCAAAATAGTAACAATGAGCGCATATAATGGGTCATCCTGAACGACATCGAGCATTGACGCAATTTCCTCGTCCAAATAGACGCGGCGTTTCGATTCTCCTATAATTCTCAAATTTTCCACATGGTTTAGTATTGAAGCGGTTCCCAAAGCTTCAATTTCGGTATAAGTTTTAGGCTGAAGAAGTGTTTTCATGGCATCCGTTTTAAACATTCCAAGAGCAAAAACGATGGATCTTTTCGCGTGATGGTCCTCGTGTGTGTTTTTAACACGCTCATGGTTCACCTCCAATCCCCTTCCGTAGTCTATTATCGCGTTCTTGACATCCTCTCCTGAGCAATTAAAGAGAAACCACCTAATTGCGTCATTTTCGAGCGGAATTTTGTAAACGGTCCGTGCAAATTTTTCTATGTGCTCCAAAATGACGCAACATTTGTATTCTATATTACACAGGTATTCACGCGGATAAGCGGAAGTTTGTGTAATTTTATACCTATAATAGTCCGCGATGTTATTGAGAAGATTTCGCCTCCATTCTGATGTAAGTTTGAACTGATCAGCACGACGAATTTGTCTCATCGTGTGTGTTGAGGTGGATTCAAACGATGGCAACTTTGTTGGATCATGTACCTCAAAATATCGCCTAAGGATGTTGTATGCCAAACCATCATTGTGAAGGGAACTAATTTTTTCAACAACCGAGTGGATGTCGTCAGTGAGGGCGTTTTCTATTTTTCCGAGACATTTGTCCACCACAGAAAAATCGCGAAGTTTTATGTGGGCAAATCCATTCAAGAAGGTGCAACTTTTATAAGCCTCACACACACGTATTTTTTCTCCCTCTGACAGAATGACATCATCGATACATTTGCATCCAAAAAATCTCAGAACATCGACTTTCGATTTCACATAGCCGGTTGTGTGTTTGGTTGAGACATTGCAAAATTTCATAGCGTCGTCAAGCGCGATGTTTGGTATATCATTGTGTGACAACTCGTTCAGCTGTTTGTAGTAATAGGCAAACATTCTCGCCTCAATGTGATGGTTGTCCTTGTTTTCTCTATACAAATGGAGGTGTTTGCCTATGTCATCGTCATCACAAACCACCCCACTTAGTTGCGACAGAAAATTTTCTGTCGCGTTTAACAACTTTAGGACATTGCGAATGACTCCTGATTTTTTGCACACATTTCTGGAATTTCTGTACCATTCGGTGAAACGCAATGGAGAAATTTCATCGCGCTCGAATGATGTCTCACCAAATTTCGCCACAATTGGCAAATAGTAGTTGGTGTAACATTTGGACACATTTGAGGCGTTAAACATTTTTGTGTATTTGTCGTAAAATTTCTGATATTCGTTGTAAGACTTTTCTGTCTCAGTACAATTAATTCCCATTATTTTTAAAGCTCTCAGGTATGACACTCTGATAACACCATTTTTGCTGCCACGACAAATTTCCGTTATTTTGTTGGTGTTTAACGTTCTAAGTGTCTCCTCGTCAAATCGCGACAATATGTCATCCCGAGCCCTATTGTATTCGGTCAGACTATTGCGTCCATAACATTTGACATATGTCATGAATTGCATCAAATATACAATGCAGATCTTCTTTTAAATCATTGCATTGTCATTTGGTGCAATCTGTAAGCATCTCCGCCATGCTCTTGCCAACCGTAAATGTCCCCGCATTCCGTTGCATTTGTATGGGCCTGTCTGTGCTAACAAAGCACAGAAGAATGTTCAATGCTGCGTTGTGATCTCTACTGATGAAACGACTGCATCCAGTGGAACGGCACTGACGCACCCCTCTCACCTCCCTCCTGCTTTGTTTATACAGAGGAACAAGAGAACAACCACAGCCATTACATTTCTTTGTCGTATTAAATTCATCCACAAATTCAAGAGAAAATTTCTGAGAGAATTTCTTGGTGACACTTGTGGTCGGAACAGAAAGTTCCGACCTTCCTGACGGATTAAATTTTGCGGCACCAAATGCCACACCGACCTTTTTTCTCGCATCAACGGCATTGATTCCGATGTTTTTGCCTTTGATTTTACCATCACCATTCTTAATTTTTTGCATGAACCTATCCATTGTTTTCTGTTTGAGGCAATAAACCCGAAAACGTTCTCTTCCAATCTTTTTCTGTGTCTTTGCATTCCACAGGGTGTCATACACCACTTCGTAGTTTGTGAGAAATTTACCCCATTCCTCCGTGTTTGTAGTTTTTAGACTTACTTCGGCATACTTTTCTTCCTCATTTTTGATTTTCCTATTCCACACTTTTGTTTTCGCATTTAATTTATTCACACCGGATGAGGTATAATATTCTCCGCGTGTTAGTTTGTATGCCATTGTGTTGTCGCTCGGTAATTTCTCTACCGCATAAACGATATTTACTCTTCCAGGGTCCACCGCAACGATTCTGTCATTTCTTCTGTCTGTGGTTCCTGTTTTGAAGGTTTTTACTGTTTTCGCCTTGATTTTGTTCTCCTTCTTTTTGGTATCGATTTCTTTGGTAGATTTTGGAACCAAATAATGAAAACATACAGACACACCATCCGTCTGTACCATGTTGTTGAAACACGCTCTGTCATTTCGTTTTTCCATTCTGAACACGCGAGAAAAATATGTGTGTGCATTTTCTACGAATTCCTTGATGTCGCACTTTGTTACTTTTTTACCACCAAGTAGATGGAACAACACAGAACTGTCTATTGTCACAAAATGACTTTTGATGCTGCAGATTGGTGCCAATGTAAATTTCTTTGCCTCCTCATATTTTTCTGCATCCTTGAGAATGAGGTAAAAATATCGCACCACATTTTCCATGTTTGTTTTTATCCATGTGTGAGTGATGGGCTCTTTATCCTTGACACCAAGAATTTCCCTCTGTTCATTCACAAAGGAAACAGCCTCACTTGGTAGTTTTGTTCTGTATTCCCAGCCATTAACAGCAAAACAAATAGCGTGGCAATGTTCTCTGTCAATATCGTTTTTCTTACACCACCGTGAAACGTATGCATGTTGCCTTGATTTAAACGTAGAAACGAGCATGTTTTTAAAGTTGGTAGCATATGTGATGGCTGAATATTTATGTGCAATGCTGTCTGTTGTGTGAATGCACATGAAGTTAGTTTTAGGTTTAAATTTCACACAGGTGTTCTTTCCTTTTGGATTTTCTTTGAAAACACCTGATTCGGCATCAAAATACTTACCCCATGTCTCTGCCAACTGGGGAATGTTTCTCAATGGATTTCCCACACCAATGTTAAAACATTGGTTGTAAAGTGTTTTTTCCGTCAAATCCGGCAGGTCCATGTCATTGTTGAGACAGTGGAGAAGCATGCGGTTAAAAACGATTGACGCCTTGTGTGCCATCTTGGATACAGAAGACACCAAATCCAATATGGATGTCAGCATTTTCTCTTTTTCTTCTGGTTTTCCCAACAACCTACCAGAAAGATTACATTTTATTGTTTGTTCCCGTTTTCCATCACGCTTTTCCTTTTTCGCCTTCAGGGTTGCTATTCTACCATCTTTCTTAGTTTTATCGGTTCCATTTTCTTTCATTTAATTACTGATACCAATTCTTTAAACCATATTTACTTTTTAGTTCCGATCGGAACTAAAAAGTGTTTGTGCTGATTTCTACATAATTAATGTGAATTTAATTCAGCAGTCAACACACATCAATGGTAAAAATCAATTTTATCACAATTCTACCATGCAGACAAATGTTGACAATGACCTGACAACCCGTCACCATTTTTGTTGTCCGATGTTTCATGTTAAACAAAATAATTGCAAAGCTCAGCGTCGAGCTGTTCTTTTGTTTTTGGTTCTGCGTCAATTATATCGTCATGGTCATTTGCTGTGTTTTCACCGTCACAATCACAATCAGGCAACGCGCTGTCCATTTTTTCTAAAAACGACATGTTCGCATATTTTTTGCAATGGCACGATGTTTCTGTTATTTGTTCTCGCATTTTTTTGAAAGATGGGACATACTCTGACATTTCGTCGTCAACGTCAACGTGTGATGTGTAAAAATGTTTGAGCACGTTCAGTGTTTCCAATCTTTTTGTCAGGTCTGCAATTTCCATCTCCACCTCGTTGAGCATGATTTTCTTCTGGTTTGATGTTGAATCGTTGTAGAATAATATCGCAATTGAGGCAAATCTGTCCATTTGATGTTCTTTCAGGTGGAGAATGTAATAAATCAATTTTTGTGTCTGACTGACAAGCAACTGACATCACAGACACAGACACAGACACAGACACAGACACAGACACAGACACAGACACAGACACAGCCTAAACAACTCTTCACGTGGACAAATGGAAAAATTTAGACAAGCGTTGCCATCAAAATACAGAAACATTTCATACCTGAACAAATCTCTCTCCGAAATGGCAAACGCCTTTGGGACAACAATGAGCGAACTATTCGATTTGAATTACAACACTGTGCCTCTTGACACGATTTTGCGATGGTGTGGTCATTTTCACACACGGTATCTTTACATGCATGCACTATTGTCGCGCGATAACCATTTCACACAAATGGCAGAATTTGAGAAAAGACAGGGGCATGCGCTCAAACGCGAAAAAATCGTCGAGGAAATAAACACAGAATACAACATCACGCATGAAAAATTCGCCGGTTCTCTTATGACTTTTCGTTTTTTGTATGACTACTTTGATGCTTACGTAGATTTTACAACTCTGACAGAGATTGATGTGATAGAGAGAATGGACGACATCAAGAGCAATGAAAATTGTAACATCATCAACCTTGTAAAATGCGCGAAGTTTGTGATGGAAAAAAACGGTGTCCCATGTGACAACATGGACAAAATATATGACCTCCGGTACAGATTGAGGTGTCACGAACGTTTTCGCCTGATGAGTGACTGGCATCGCCTTGTGTGTGACACAGCCGAACAAAAACATCGCCAGCGTCTCGCCAAATCAAGCTCATGCATCGAGGAAACTCTCGCCTTTCACCTCACTCACGAGATGAACAAGGTTACCCTCTTTGAAGACCATCTTGAGAACGATTTTAGGTACAAATGTTATACCGAGAATCCAAAAATAAAACAGTTTCTTAGAGAATGCAACATCGACGACATCGTCGACATGATATGTCATACATACGCAAGTGTGAAATGTCGAAATGAACGCGTCAAATCACAGCACACAAAACATTCTGCTCTGCAACATGTCAATTATTGCTTGAGTGTGTTGAAAGTCATACCCGATGTTACATGCGCGATGCAAATAAAAACACTGAAACCCTCCATCATTCTCAATCAAATAGAGGACAAGAGAGAACATCCAGATCACGAACTTCGCCGACATTTTTACAAGGATGAGGTGGAAAAACTTTTCGACATGTGCAAGGGTGACGCAGAATTTACGTGTGTTTTACGACTTTTGCATGAAACAGGTCTGCGTGTAAATGCGCTTGTGTCGATGAAAATATCAAACGTGACGGATTTTAACGGGACACCAAAATCGGAAACTTCTATTCTGGACAAGGGAAGAAAATTGCGCACCATTTTATTGAGCGACAATATGCGCGCGGATCTTGAGACCCATCTTGCACAACGCACTCCAATTGACAGAAATGGATTTTTGTTCACACAGAAAAACAATTACAATAAACACATGACAACCATGTATGTTCGCAAACAACTCATCAAACTCGCGAATTCATGCGGCATTCACGGAATACACATTCACCCACACGCATTTCGCCACACGTTGGTGAATAATCTGATGAGCATGGGAAATGACATACACAACGTCTCAAAATTTCTGGGTCACAGCTCGATATCGACAACAGAGCAATACTACTGGACCAGCAAAATTTCTGACATTGTGCCAAACATGACCATACCATGGCTCAACAGGTTCAAAACTTTAAATGATTCCGAAGAAGATAGCGACACTGAACAAATCGCCATCGATATTTTGATGGTTTGTGTAAGTATGCTGACACAAGAACAACGTGAGGCGCTGAAACAACGAATACCAAACATCGACTCCATCATAGGACAACTTTATTCTTCGTCATCTGTCACCATGACAAACGGAGATTTTTGTTAGACGACAAGGTCTAACAAAATTTATCAGACAAAAAATGGTCAAATAATTTCTTTTTTCGTTATGTTGATGTGCTCTACAGTCACACCGTCAAATTGTGTACCCATTTCCAGCAAATTTATTACACGCTCATAATTGTTAGCAAAAATTGCTCCCCTGAGCAGCAAACTTCTCTTTGTCGGGGCGGATTTTGCAAAACGCTCTACAGATTTATCGTCACCATGTTCACCGATTTTCACCAAATCATTGTCATATAGAAGAATCATTGTGCTGATGTTCTGATGAGTTCCGTTGAACAAAATTAAAATTTCATTGTGGGGAATTCTTCCGTGTGTTTCAGCGTTTTTGTCCACAAATTGTTTGAGAAACGATGTGGCATTCACGTTTCTTCCCTGTTTAGAAAATTGCATTCCCTTTTTCAGGACATCATTCATCTCAAACATGTCCCTCAAACACACAAAAGTATTTCGCGTTTTTCTCTTACACACATAGGGCAAAAGCATTCTCAAAATCACCTTTGTGTTGGCATTTCCGATAAAACAAAAATAGTAGAAAATGTACTCTGTGTCGTGGTAATTTACATACTCGTCGTCTCTCAGGTTGTCGCGAATCAAAATTGCGTTGCATGTGTGCGGGTTGATTTTACAAATTTTTATCAGGTCAAGTGGTTGAAATTGCATTTTGTGATCATAGGCATAGGCAATCATGTCATCATTGCAGTACTCACAGGCAATGAAAATGAACCACCTCTCTGTGATTTCCCATTTCTCGTATGATTCAATCATTGATGTCGCAAGAAAAGACATTTGTGATTTGTAGCATTTTGTGGTGAAAAAATCAATTTTAACCACTGACATCATGTTGTGTGTGTTTATCAGGACAACAATGTCGACATTTTCAGACTGTTGAGAGACGGTCAAACACACGGAAATTTTACCACCATGATGGTAAATTTTTCACAAAAAACTCAATACCATATGTCTGCCGACTCCATGCATGGACATCCATACTCGTGCACGTACTTTAGGCAATCCACACTTCCACTCTCTGATGCACGCATGCATGTTATTTCATCCCATGGGCATTCGTTCTCGTGGGCGTACCGCAGACAATCGAGATGACCGTTTTTTGCCGCTTGTTCACATGTCCATTCGTTCCATTTGCACCCGTGTTCGTGAGCGTATCTCAGACAATCCAAATGCCCGTTTTCCGCTGCGCGCATGCACACCATTTCATCCCATTCGCAATTGTTGTCATGGGCGTATCTCAAACAATCCAAATGTCCATTTTCCGCCGCATGAACACAAACCCATTTGTTCAGGTCTCCACCATTTTTGTGGGCGTAAATTAAGCAATCCAAGTGTCCATTTTTTGCGGCGTATGCACATGTCATCACCGTCATTGGACATCCGTTGTCGTAAATAAATTGCAAACAGGAAAGGTAGCCGCTTGAGGCCACTCTGGAACAGATCAATTCATCCAGCCTGCATCCATTCTTGTGGGCGTATTCCAGACAGACAAGATGACCATTTGACGCAGCGCGTGTGCATGTCATTTCGTCCCATGGGCAACCATGTTCATGGGCGTAACGCAAGCAGTCGACATGTCCATTTGTGGCCGCCTGTTCACACGTCCACGCATTCCATTCGCATCCGTTTTCGTAAGCGTAAACCAGACATTCAAATTGACCACATTCTGCAGCTCTGGCACATGTCCACATGTTCCACTTGCAACCATTTTTGTGGGCATACATTAGGCAATTGAGAAAACCACCAATGGCAGCCCGTGTGCATGTCCATTCATTCCATTTGCAACCGTGTTCATGAGCATATTGGAGGCAGTCTAAATGACCGTGTTCGGCAGCGTATGTGCATGTCCATTCGTTCCACTCACAACCGTTTTCATGGGAGTAAATTAGACATTCTAAATGACCGTTTTCCGCAGCTATTTTACATGTCCATTCGCTCCAAGGACAACCGTTCTCATGTGCCATTCGCATAAGCCAAACATTTCCAATCAGGGCAATTTTTTCCATGTCATGTGGCGTTTTAAACATGTCACCACAAATGTCATGACACAATGAATTCTGAATATCCTCGGTATGATATTTGTTCTGAAAAATGCAGGTTTTGACGTGTTCACGTGTCATATCATAAACTTTTTCCATTCGCCATTTGTGTGCAAAAATGAGCATGCCAAGGTCATCCGTCACCAAGTCAAGTTCCCCTCTCAAAATTTTTTCAATATTGTCCTCAATTTCTGGTGTCATGCTGAAAATTTCTCTTTTGTCGACAGAATCATCCATTTCTGTGTCCCACGTTTCTGCTTCTTTAATTCACACCAAAAAGGTATAAATTGCATCAAATATACAATGCAGATCTTCTCTCAAATCGTTGCATTGTCATTGGTGCAAGCTGTAAGCATCTCCGCCGTGCTCTTGCAAACAGTGAATGTCCCCGCATTCCGTTGCATTTGTATGGGCCTGTCTGTGCTAACAAAGCACAGAAGAATGTTCAATGCCGCGTTGTGATCTCTACTGATGAAACGACTGCATCCAGTGGAACGGCACTGACGCACCCCTCTCACCTCCCTCCTGTTTTGTTTATACAGAGGAACCAGAGAACAACCACATCCATTACATTTTTTTGTCGTATTAAATTCATCCACAAATTCAAGAGAAAATTTCTGAGAGAATTTCTTGGTGACACTTGTGGTCGGAACATAAAGTTCCGATCTTCCCGACGGATTAAAT
>Ga0194052_1002283_pt1 | contig 10597 bp, 11 predicted proteins | sample SepL226m_MetaG_FD_160117 | JGI IMG/M metagenome (GOLD analysis project Ga0194052, IMG submission 160117) | Anoxic zone freshwater microbial communities from boreal shield lake in IISD Experimental Lakes Area, Ontario, Canada - Sep2016-L227-6m | ecosystem: Environmental > Aquatic > Freshwater >... | reverse complement strand
GACTAATGGTGTAGGTAAATCTATCTCAATTGAATTTATTAATTTTTGTTTATTTAAAGATGCTGATTCTAGTCGTGTTACAAAAATACCTTTTGATAAATTCGCCTATGAGGCAAAAATCTGTTTAGATTTAATAATAAATAATAAAAAAATAACGATAGAGAGAACCATAAATGAACCTGACAAACCTTCAATAGAGATAAATGGGGAAATAACTTTATATAAAAATATTGACGACGCATTGTCATATCTGACAAATATTTTTTATGAAGGAAACAAAGAAAACGATTTAGAGAAACCCAGCTTTAGAGAGTTAATAGGGCCATTGATAAGAGACGAGAACTCAGAATTTCAAAATATTGTAAATTGCTATGATTTAAAAGAGAAAATTCCAAATTCAGATCTTATTAAAACACATTTATATTTGTTTGGAATTAATCCAATCTTCGTTAAAGAAATAAAAAAAATTTTTAAACAAATTGAAGAGAAATCCCAAACACAAGGGCACCTAAGAAAAAGGTTAACCGAATCAGGAAGAAAAAAAATTTCTGACGTCAAAGCAGAATTAAACGCGTTAGAGCTGGAGCTATCTAGGGTTGAAGATTCCCTTGATAAATTCAGAACAGAGCCAATTTTTCAACAAAATCAAAATACACTTGTAAAAATTGATTCAGATATAGAGAAACTAAGAATAAAACAAATCGCGTTGAAATATGAACTCAAACGTATTGAATCAATGCCTAAAGTTGAAAATATTAATACAGGTGATATCCAGATAATTTACAATAAGTTTAAAGAAGGATTAGGTCAAATTGTATCTAAATCAATAAATGAAGTGTTAGACTTTAAAAAGAAAATAGAAAAATACCAAAATCTACTAATAAATGAAAGAGCTGATGAAATCAGATTAAATATACAGAGTATCCAAGAAGAACTAAACAATCTAGATGAAAAAAGAGCAGGTATCCTTATTCATATTGATAAAAAAGATTCACTAGGTGTTTTAAAAGAAAGTTTTTATACTTACACAAAGAGAAAAGATGAACACGCAACAACTCAAGCCAACTTAGACGAATATGAAAGAGTTGACCGTGAAATTGGAATAATAAAACTTAAGAAAGATAACCTATTTTCTGAGCTAGATACAAAAATATTTGAAATAAATACTACCATTAAAGACTTTAATAAAACTATGGCTAATATCCACGCTTATATAATGGGCAACGCTGAGGTTAATTTTGATATAGAAACAATTAAGACACTTTCTAGTAAACAAATTATTAAATTGGACTTAAGAATCCCTGATGACGGTAGTCATAGCGTAAATAGAACCAAGGTATTTATATATGATATCGGCTTAATGTTGAATAACCATACTCAAAAAAGACACCCTATGTTTCTAATTCACGATAATATATTTGATGTTGACCAAGATACTTTAATTCAGAGTCTAAATTTCTTAGCTGAACAAGAAGAAAAAAATAATTTTCAATATATTCTTACCCTAAATAGAGATAAAATAGAAAACGAAGAAAAAAAAGAGGAAATAAAACTTAAAATAAAAGAACATACTAGAGCAAGCTTTAACCGAAAAAATAGGTTTTTAAAGGTAGATTATAAAGAACTAGATTAACACTTAATTAATCAATAATTCTTTTAAAGTTAAATTACCACTCCCGTAAGGTGTATTTTTAAGTTCATTTACTGAATCCTGATTTGGCAATCCCCCATTATTATCTTTTGCTAGATTTTGTAGTGTAGTTAAACACTTATGAGAAATTAAAAGTTGCATACGTCTACTTAAAAAATCCGAAAAAGTTATATTAGGATAATTATCTAAATAAAACATCGTTTGTTTTTTACGATAAGAGTCAGCTTGCTCCAATGTTTGATTTTCAGGACAAACAAATTCTTTATTTAACTTAAATTCTTTCCATTGTTTTGAGATAGAGTCACGCCAAAAGAAAAAAACTGACATTAATATAATTACTATTAATACCAATGCAAAATATTTTTTAAAAAGTGTTTTCATAAATTTTTATTGGAGTAATATTGCTATATCAAAAATTCTTCCAAGAGATTCTATGCTTCCAGTAACTGCGCCTGTCGGAACACCTAAAAAGCAATTATCTTTAACTAATATTGCTAACCCTCCTGAATTACCGTGTTCAATTTTCGCTGACGTTACGTAATATGGATAATCATACCCTGAGATAATTCCTTCTGTAGCTGTAATATCTTTAGTTGAGCCAATTGCTGGGTATCCAATTACTACAATTTGATCTCCAGTATTTGCTTTAATGTTGTTTTTTGAGCAAAGCTTGCCTTTCTTTAGGGAAGACAGTGATAAATTAGTACTATCAATTTTAAATACAGCTATATCAAACTCTGATGCGGTGCTATTAATGATATCACTATTTACACTTGGGAAAAATACAACGGGATTATTTCCATTTATTGATAATTCACATCTACTAGCAAGTAACCCATATTTATCTGAAATTGCGTGTTTATTTGTTAGTGCGTATACTTCATTTATTGAATTTATGTGTATATATGCTGTTGCTGTTTGCGAATAAGGCTGATAATACATATCTACACCACTACAAATTAAAAATGCAGTATTGTCTCTCCATTCAGAAACAACAGACGAAATATCAGGTTTAGATTTTTGTGTTGGTTCTATTGTTTTTGTGTCTTTATTCTTTAGAGCGTCTATTTCTTTTTGTAAACTATTAATTTGTTCCTGCTGAGAATCTGACGCGACATTTATTGTTGGGGCACCTGACTGATTATTAGAATTTTTTGTGCTAACAGATATTAAAGCAAAAGTAATTCCTACTACGGCACTTAAAACAAAAAAAACTATAATCGGATTAAATTTTTCCTTGCTCTCTTTTTCCATAAATTTTATTACTAGAGCTAAGACGCAAAAAGCTCCTAGCCAAGTTTGATGGTTTTTAGGCCACCCATAACCGTTTCCAGTTATGACACAGTACGTGTAAAACCCTGACTAAGAGTTCTTTATTACGTACTGTGCTTTTGACCATATCCTTAGAGACTCTAAGGGGTTAGGTCTTCTATTAAGTTATGTTTATATTATAACGCTTTAAAGACGATAAAACTAGCTACAGTTAACTATTGCAAAAATCCTTACACTCGTGTATAATTTACTTATGAGTGAAAAAGAAAATAAATTTACTATACGAGATGAACGTGCAGAAGAAGGCTTTTTAGAGTATTGGGCTGACAAAGGAGACTTCAAAAAATTCAGTGATTTTGTAAATAAACGAGATAAAACAATTAGTGATGTCGGTATTAGTTATAGAAAGATGAATCACTGGGAAGAAGCAGGGATACTCCCCGATGGCGTAACCAGAGAGGGAGACGGCTGGCGAAAATTTAATAAAATTGAATTAATTTGGATACATATTCTTGTTAGATTAAGAATGTTTGGGCTACCACTACCTTTGATACTAAAAACCAAAGAAGGAGTTATTGAATGGGAAAAAGAAAAAGATATTTACCCTGTTTTTGAATTTTATATAGTAAGGGCTTGGATAAATGCAGATGATATTTATGTTGTAGTTTTTCCTGATGGGACTGCTGAAATGGCTTCAACAGAAGAAATAGAAAAATCAAAAATGTTTTATGGTTCAAAAGATATGTTACTTATATCTATCAAATCTATTCTCTCTAAAATGGGTTTTAACACCAAAAACCCAAGTCGTTTAGTAGATTTAAACCGAGAGGAAAAAGAACTGCTATTTTCAATTCGTGGTGAAAATAATTCAGAAGTAAAAATTAAATTATCAGATAATCTAATAAAAGAAATTGAAAGTACTGAAAATATCAGTGATACACCAAGTCATAAAATTTTAAGTGATTCAAAAGAGAAAAGAATTTATGGTGAAGTTATTACAAAGTTTGAAGATGGAGAACAAAAAGTCGTTAAGATTACAAAGAAGCAAAAGTTTAATAGGAAATAATTTGCTATCGGGAAAAACCGAAGCTTTATAAAAAAAGATATGCGTTATCAGAAACAACTGAAACAAAATCACAATTATAAAATAAAATGGTATCAATTGATGAATACCGTAAGATACTTGGTGATTACACAAGCACCGATGAACAAATTAAAAAACGCATTAATTATTTAGAAGCTTTTTGTAGAAATATTATTAAATTTGAGTTAGAAACTTATGTTAAAGGTAAAAAAGAATAAAATAGAAAACTACAATGTTAATTCTTATGAAGGGCGAGAAGGCCTAATTTACCCTCGTGTATCAAGCGACAGACAAAAATCAGAAGGACACGGGTTAGAAAGCCAAGAAGAAAGATGTATGGCTGAGTTGGCTAGACTTAATGTCCCCTATTCAGAAACGTTTCCAGACAGTTATACGGGTGGAGGAGATTTTATGGAAAGACCAGCAATGAAAAAAATGCTCTCATACATTGACGCACATCCTCATAAAAAATATCTAGTAATTTTTGATGATATAAAAAGATTTGCAAGAGACACAGAATTTCATTTCAAACTTAGAACAGCTTTTATGTCTAGAGATGTTTCTTTAAAGTGTCTTAATTATAATTTTGATGATAGTCCAGAAGGGCGTTTTATTGAAACAATAATGGCAGGTCAAGCAGAATTAGAAAGACACCAAAACAAAAGACAAGTTATACAAAAAATGAAATCACGCCTTGAATTAGGGTATTGGACTTTTGGTAGTAAAAAAGGATATACACTTACTAAAAACCCAGAGCACGGTAAAATCGCAATATCAAACGAAGAAGGAGAAATCTTAAAACAAGCACTTGAAGGATTTGCTAATGGTACTTTCATAAGGAAAATTGACGCTTGTAGATTCCTTGTTGAAAAAGGATTTTGGGAAAAACAGTCACCAGAGAAATACATTGATAAACTTGCACAGATTATTAAAGATCCGTTTTATGCTGGATTTATTGAATACCCTGCTTGGGAAGTATCTCGTCGCATAGGAAAGCACAAAGGTATCATCACACTAGAGACTTTTGAATTAAATCAAAAAAGACTAGGTAAACTTGATTTAGGCAAAAGAATCAGAACAGATATAACAGACGAGTTTCCCCTACGCGGTTTATTGGTGTGTGCAAGTTGTGAAAACCATTTAACCGCTACGTGGTGTTCAGGTAGAAGTAAAAAACACCCATACTATTTTTGCCAAAACAAAAACTGTGAAAGCTATTGGAAAGTAATTAAAAAAGAAACTGTTGAATCCGAATTTAATGAGATTCTAAAAAAGACTACACTTAAAAAAGATGTTTCAACCATCGTACAAAAAATATTTGATAAAGTTTGGATTGAAGAAGTTGAAAACATACAAAAATTACAAGATAATTTAAATAGTAAAAAAACAGTTATAGAAAAGAAAATATCTGAACTTACAAACTTAGTTATTTCTACTAAATCAGAATCACTTAAACGTATCTATGAAGCTCAAATTGAAGCAAAGGGAGAAGAAATTGAACAAATTGATTCAGATATACCTATAAACAACACAGACCTGAAAACACCTTATAGAACCGCCCTAGATAAGGCTACAGGTTTATTAAAAAGCCCTTATGCTATTTGGTTAAGTTTAGACACTAAAGAACAACAGAATCTGTTTTATTTCATCTTTGAGAAGAAACTTTTGTATTCTAAAAAAGACAGCTATAGAACCAACAAAAGCCCTTATGCAATAAGGTTATTTGAGGAATTTGTAACTACAAACTCTCTGGATGTGGAGATGACGAGAATTGAACTCGTGTGCAGAAGGATTATGTCTTGAAGTCTACATACTTAGTACGCTTATTGTTTAGATCAAAAAATTATTAAGTGTACGAAATATTTTTTAATCGATTCTCTTTGTTTTGGAAAAAAGTCGAGAAAGTCTTTATCCTATCCCGATAATATTATGCCTTGTTTCATATATCGGAAGTCTATGAACAAGACACCAGTTTGGCTTACGCGAAAGCTGGAGCGAAAGCAAAATCTTTCATACCGAAGTATGGTGAGATTGCTTTAACCTTAGAAGCTAATTTTGCAATTAACATTTGAACGAAGTTTTATGAGATTACGTCCATACTCAGTATGCATCAAGAACACGAGGCCTACTGTCTATGCCTTGCATCCCCATTTTATTTTCAACGATCTTTCACTTCGCGCCTGACCTCACGATCAGTCTCACGTTTTTTAATTGTCTCGCGTTTATCAAATTTTTTCTTTCCTTTCGCAAGAGCAATAGAAATTTTTATTTTCCTTCCTTTATTATACACTGAAATCGGCACAATTGTCAAACTCTTATTATTGCCACTATCAGCCAATTCTCTAATTTCTTTTTTAGTTAACAAAAGTTTTTTATTGCGAAGCGAGTCATACTCTTTTGGAGTGTTATTAGTCTGATACGGTGGCACATTCGCATTAATTAAAAAGCATTCCCCTCCTCGAACAATCACAAAAGCCCCTTCGAGAGACATTCTACCCGCTCGAACTGATTTTACCTCCACACCTGAAAGCTCAATACCGGCTTCATATTTTTCTAATATTTCATAATTGAAATATACTTTTCGGTTTTCCGCATAATTTGCCATGACTACATCTTAGCATTTGACGAGAACTTTAAAAAGTAATAAAAATAATTCTATTCAATCCTATAAGCACAAAAACGACCTTCTGGAGGACAGGTAGCAGCACTACTACAACAAGCATTAAAACCAATATTTTTACATTGAGAATCGGAAGATGGATCTAACGGTGATTCTGGTACCCAAAGTATATATGGCCCCTTAGGATACCAACTACCATCACAATTCCAAGCTACAGTAGATTCTGAGTCCGCATAAACATATCTATCTCCCTTTCCACTCCGACCACTAGGGTCAGAAGGAATTTTAGGAATAAAATTAAGAATTATATTATTTATAGTTTGATTTCCTGAAATACTACCCATCCAACAAGTACTAGAGCTATTTATTCCAAGACAAGCTCCCGCCATTGCATTCGAAGGATAAACTCCACCATTACTATCAGCAGCAAGTTGAAAAGCTCTCGCAAGTTGCTTAACGTCACTTACTCTTACTGCATCCCTAGCTTTAACTCTTACATTACCAAGAGCCACCAATACAATGGAAGACAATAAACTAATTATTGAAATAACAACAAGAAGTTCAACTAAAGTAAAACCTTTGTTTGATTTGCTATAAAAAAACATTTTTTTACCACACATGTTCTAAATTATAGTAATAAAAAAAATAAAGTAAATTATTAATCAATATCTAGGGTTTTATATTTTTAATATTTGGAGTAAAATATACCAATGGAACAAAAAAGAAAATTAAATGTATCGGGGTATCGGGGTATCTGGGGAGACACTTTAACGGAAAAAATAGTTGGTGATTACGCTCGCGCTTTTGGCCGTTTTACGACAGAGGCCACAGATAAGAAAAACCCCACTATTTTAATAGGACGTGATGGTAGAGAAAGTGGCCCAAAAATTAAAGAAGTTTTAGAAAGAGAGTTAAAAAAAATCGGAATTAATGTTGTTTATGGAGATGTTATGCCCACGCCAACAATGCTTTTCTCTGTTCGCAAGCATAATTATGATGGGGCAATAATTATAACTGCATCGCACAATCCAATTGAATACAATGGTTTAAAATTTGTAAATAAAAATGCATTATTTACTCTCGAGAAAGAGGTAGAAAAAATAGAAAAATACTACGAAGAAGAAGCTTCACTAGAAAAAACAATACTAGAAAGCTATGGAAAAATCAACGAAAATGATTCTTCTCAAGAATTTCAAGAAAATATTCCAAATTTTACAAAAGAGCACGCAGATCAAATCCTATCTCATGTAAACGTCGAAGCAATTCGAGCTAAGAAATTCAAAGCTGTAGTGGACATGATTAACGCCTCAGCTTGTGCAATGGACCCATATTTATTTGAACAATTAGGGATCGAAATAATCCCACTCAACAATGTACCAAATGGAAAATTTGCCCACCGTCCAGAGCCTCTAAAAGAAAACCTAGGAGAAATAATAAAAATTGCTAAAGAAATAAAAGCAGATGTCGGTTTTGTGCACGATCCTGATGCAGATAGGCTTGTCCTTATCGACGAGCATGGAGAAGTAATTTCAGAAGAATATTCTATTGTCTTTGGAATTGAAAGTATCCTGTCAAAAAATCCAGGCAAGCCTATTGTTATAAATCTTTCAACATCTCAGATGGGAGCTGATATTGCTGCAAAATACAATAGCCCTTGTTATCGTTCAAAAATTGGAGAAGGTTATGTAGTAGAAAAAATCCTAGAACACAATGCCGTCGTAGGAGGAGAAGGAAATGGTGGAATTATCTACCCTACTATAAACACCGTAAGAGACAGCTTTACAGGCCTTGCTCTTGTGCTTGAACTTTTGGCAGAAAGAAATAAAACAATTAGCGAATGTGTCGTGACTTTTCCAAAATATTATATTAAAAAAGATAAATGGCCAGTTGGTGGAAATTTACAAGAAATGTACTCAATCTTAAAAACACACTTTAATGATGCCAAATTTGATGAGCAAGATGGACTACGACTTGATCTAGAAGATGGTTCTTGGCTGCACCTACGTCCATCAAATACTGAGCCGATTATTAAGCTTTTTGGAGAAGCAAAGTCACAGGAAAGGATAGATGCCTTATTTTTAGAGACTAAGTTGACTTTAGGGGTCAAATAAGCTATTATCTACCTAGTTTAAGTATTACAAGAAAAAATTGCGAGAAAGAATAAACAACCAAATACGAGCCCAAGAATTGCGAATTATTGATAGTGAAAATCAAAATCTCGGAGTCTTAAGCATAAAAGAGGCATTAGAACTTGCACAAAGCAAGGGTATGGATCTTATTGAAATAAATCCAAATGCTAATCCCCCAATTGCAAAGATTATGGATTTTGGTAAATATCAATATGAAGCAAGTAAAAAGCTAAAAAAAGCAAAAGCAGGTGCTAAGACTACCGAAACAAAATCTATTCAGATAAAAATTGGTACTGGTGACCACGACCTTGAGCTTAAAGCCAAAACTGCTTCGAAATGGCTCAAGGAAGGACACCGAATCAAGATTGAACTTTTCCTTGCAGGCCGTGCAAAGTATATGGACGAAAAATTTTTAAAAGAACGTTTAGATAGAGTATTACATTTGATCACTGAAGATTACAAAATCTCAGATTCATATAAAAAAGGTCCAAAAGGTTTATTTATTACAATAGAAAAAGCAAAATAATTTTATGAAGGGAATGAAAACAAATAAGTCATATTCGAAAAGATTAAAGCTAACTAAAAATGGCAAAGTTATCGCTCGCAAGCCAGGCTTTAACCATTTCAATGCGAAACAATCACGAGGCACACAATTAGCTGGTCGCAAAGGTAGTGCCTTCGCAATAAAGAACAAACCAAAAAGTCACTTATTGCCGTTTTCATAATTAAAAATAATATAGAAATATCATGACAAGAGTAAAAAAGGGAGTACATGCGTTAAAAAGAAGAAGAAGCGTCTTGAAGCAGACCAAAGGTATGCGACATGGACGTTCTACAAAAGAGCGTCAAGCAAAAGAAGCATTAGTTCATGCAGGAAATTATTCTTTTGCCCACCGAAAAGACAAAAAATCACACAATCGAAAGCTTTGGAATATCAAGATCAATGCTGGAAGTCGAGAAGTTGGTACGACTTATTCAAAATTGATTGGATCTTTAAAGAAAAACAAGATAGAACTTGATCGCAAGATCATGGCCGACCTTGCCGAAAATCATCCCAAGACTTTTGCAAAAATTCTAGCAAGCCTAAAATAATAACTAAACTAAAAAATCCTCCGCCAGCTGGCGGAGGATTTTTTAGTTTGCATTATCTAGGAAAAATGTCTGTGAGTTCATCTGAATAATAAAATTCATAAGCAATATCACCAAAAGTATACACTTTACCACCAATAGTTATGTCTGCCCCACCAGCTTTCGCATCAGGTTTTGGAATCGAACGATTAAAACCTAGATTATATAAGGTTGCAATAACTTCTGGTCTCTCACTGATGTCGTACCCTGCTGCCTTCCACTGTGCTACTACTTGTCGCATATAAAGACCTACGTATAGATAAGAATAATATGGGTCTTTAGTGTTCGTAATGCGAGTCATTATTTCTGAATCGATATTTGCATCGGTTGCGTAATCTGCGATATGTTCCATCTCAGGACCCAAATAATAAACTGATTTTGAATTTTTTAAATGCTCATCAATTAATGCAACAGTCTGTGGTTTTAAACCTGCTATACCAAAAGAAAACTTCGAAAGAGTTGCCAATATTTTCATCGGCTCAAAATAATTCTTAAAAGACTCTCTGCGATTTGAAAAAAATCTCAACTGCTCCCCCATCACCCCACCGAGAATTAATCTAGGAGATATACCAGCATCGTGGGCTGCTCTATTTATGACATCCTGATCTCGAGTAAAAACTTCTTTCAAGAGTGCCCAATCTGCCGTATCTTTCCAACTATCTTTTATCTCAGTTGTATCAATTGTATTTAAATTTAATTTATCATTTATTTGA
>Ga0194052_1002279_pt1 | contig 10615 bp, 7 predicted proteins | sample SepL226m_MetaG_FD_160117 | JGI IMG/M metagenome (GOLD analysis project Ga0194052, IMG submission 160117) | Anoxic zone freshwater microbial communities from boreal shield lake in IISD Experimental Lakes Area, Ontario, Canada - Sep2016-L227-6m | ecosystem: Environmental > Aquatic > Freshwater >... | reverse complement strand
CCCTTGAGCGCCAGCGCCTTCCCGCGTACCCCGCGCAAGCTCAAGCTGGCCACGGTGTCACTCGCCGGATGCTTTGGTTGCCATATGTCCTTTCTTGATATCGATGAGAGGATTCTTGAATTGATCGAGCGCGTCGAGTTCGATCGATCGCCGCTGACCGACATCAAGCAGCTCGGGGCCTGCGACGTCGGTCTGATTGAAGGCGGCCTGTGCAACGCCGAGAATGTGCATGTGCTGCGGGAGTTTCGCGCGCGTTGCAAGACCCTGGTGGCGGTGGGTGCCTGCGCCATCAACGGCGGCCTGCCGGCGCAGCGCAACCATCTGGACCTGGCGGGATTGCTGACCGAGGTGTACCGCAGTCGCGCCGGCATGAGCGCAGGCAGTGCGATTCCCAATGACCCCGAGTTGCCGCTGCCGCTGAACAAGGTGCGCCCGATTCATGAGGTGGTGCAGGTCGATTACTTTTTGCCCGGCTGCCCGCCTTCGGCCGAAGCCTTCTGGTCTTTCCTGAATGACCTGATTGCCGGGCGCACGCCGCAACTGAGCGGCAACTTGCTGCGCTATGACTGAGAGCAGGACGGCCCGGCATGAAATCCCCACTTGAAACCGCCAGCGCCCAGGCCGTCGCCACCGGCTTGCGCCGCGTCGCCATTGACCCGGTTTCCAGGGTCGAAGGCCACGGCAAGGTGACGATCCTGCTCGACGCACAAAACCACGTGCAGCAGGTTCGTCTGCACATCGTGGAATTTCGTGGTTTCGAGAAATTCATTGAAGGCCGGCCCTATTGGGAAATTCCCGTGATGGTGCAGCGCCTGTGCGGCATTTGTCCGGTGTCGCACCATCTGGCGGCATCCAAGGCCTTTGACCGGGTGTTAGGGGTCACGGTGACGCCTTCTGCACAGAAGATTCGTCGTCTCATGCACTACGCCCAGGTCATGCAATCGCATGCCTTGCACTTCTTCTACCTGGCAGCACCCGATCTGCTGTTTGGCTTTGACTCCGAAGTGAATCGGCGCAACATTGTGGGTGTGGCGCGGGCGCATCCGGAAATCGCCCGAAAGGGCGTGTTGTTGCGCAAGTTTGGTCAGGAACTGATACGCGCCACCGCCGGCAAGCGCATCCACGGCACAGGCTCGGTGCCGGGCGGTGTCAACAAGCATGTCAGTGCGCAGGACCACGCAGCGCTGCGGCGGGACTTGCCGCAGATGCTGGCCTGGGCACAGGAGGCAGTGCAAATCGCCAGGCAACTGCACGCGCAGAACCCCGCGCTATACGACAGCTTTGGCCGGGTTCCCTCCAGCATCCTGTCGCTGGTGCGAGCGGACGGGGCGCTGGACCTGTACGACGGCGCCATCCGCGTTCGAGATGCTGCAGGCAGCATCCTGTTTGACGCCGTGCGGGATCAGGACTATCTCGATTTGATCGAGGAGGAAGTCAAGCCATGGACTTACATGAAATTCCCGTTCCTCAAGCATCTGGGTGCGGACCTGGGCAGTTACCGGGTCGGTCCGCTGTCGCGCTTGCAGAACTGCGACTTCATCCCCAGTGAGCTGGCAGAAGTGCAGCGCCGCGAGTTTGTTGCCGCTGGTTGCGGTGAGCCGGTGCAGGCGGTGCTGGCTTACCACTGGGCACGCATGGTTGAATTGCTGCACTGTGTCGAAGTCATCAGTGAATTGTTGGACGATCCCGACATCCTGCGTGGAGAGTTGATGGCAAAGGGCACGCGTCAGCGCTCAGGGGTCGGCGTGATCGAGGCACCGCGCGGTACCCTGATTCACCACTACGAAGTGGGTGAGGATGACCTGGTGACGCGCTGCAACCTGATCGTCTCCACCACCCACAACAATCAGGCCATGAACCAGGCCGTGCGCTCGGTGGCCCGAGAGTACCTCGATGGTCGCGAACTGACTGAAGGTCTTCTCAATCACATCGAAGTGGCGATCCGTGCTTTTGACCCCTGCCTTTCATGTGCCACCCATGCGATCGGTCAGATGCCGCTGGACGTGAGTTTGCTGGGCGCCGGCGGTGAGCTGATCGACCGTGTGCAAAAGTCCCAGCAAGGAGTGTTGCAGCGTTGAAAGCGTTGCACGATCCGGTCGCGCCGTTGCTGGTGTTTGCCTGGGGCAATCGCAGTCGGGGTGATGATGCGCTCGGCCCCTTGTTGCTGGATCGTCTGCGTGCTTTGCTGCCAGTTGACTCCGGTGTGGACTGTCTTGAAGACTACCAACTGCAGATTGAGCATGCGCTGGATTTGCTGGGGCGCTCGCGTGTGCTGTTCGTCGATGCCAGCCTGACTTGCCGTGCCCCGTTCGAAGTGAACCGTCTGACGCCGGCCAGGGACGCCAGCATGGGTACGCACACCTTGTCGGCGCAAGCCCTGTTGCAAGTGTTTTGCGATCTGCATGGCCACGCGCCACCAGCGTCCACGCTGCTCGCGATTCGCGGTGAAGCTTTCGAACTGGGTGCGCCGCCGAGCCCTGCCGCCGACGCCAATCTCGAAAAGGCGCTGGGCTGGTGCCAACACTGGCTGGGTGTGAAGTTTCAATAGCTGGTATTTTCCCCTCCCGATGGAGTTGGAGAGAGCGCAAGCAATCGAGTGATAATTGCGTCCGGTAATCGCGTGAACGCGATTGGAGGATCATGTTAAGAAGGATAAAGCACTGGATTGCACCGCCTGTCTTTCAGGGCGATGAGGAAAAAACACGCCGGGCCAGTTTTCTCAACGAGGTTATCTGCATCAATCTGCTTTTTGCAGGTCTGATCGCTGTGGCAGTCATGCTCGGCAACAATGTTTCTGCCAGCTCGACAATGATCCCCATCTTGTGGCTGGTCTTGCTTGCACTGGGCTGGCGCATCCTGCACCGGGGCCAGGTTGCCTTTGTTGCGTTCGCCCTGCCCATACTCTGCTTTATTTTTCTAACAGGTGCAAATATCAGTCTGGGAACTGTCCGCACACCGACGACTTCCCTCTACGTCATTTGGATCCTCGTGGTGGGCATGCTATTTCAGCTGCCGGGAATTCTGATCGCCACCAGCGTCAGCTCACTGGCTGTGTTGGGCTTGATCATTGCGGAAAACGCCGCTTTGTTGCCGCAGCCCAATTACAGTGTCGGTGTAACGCAATGGTTGAACTACTCTGCATTGTTCTGCATGACTGCGGGTTTGGTCTATTACGGAAACCGGACAAACCGAAGCGATCTGAAGCTTGGCGAAAACGAAATCGAGCAGCGCAAGCAGACTGAAATGGAATTGCGCAAACTCACCCGTGCCGTCGAGCAAAGTCCGGCTTCGATAGTCATTACTGATCTGAATGGAAAGATCGAATACGTCAACCCGCGCTTTAGCAGCGTCACAGGGTACTCGTTTGACGAAGCAGTGGGAAGGAACCCCCGCATCCTGAAAACCGACGAAACGCCGGCTGCCACGCACCGGCAGATGTGGGACGCAGTCACCGCCGGTCAGGAGTGGCGGGGCGAATTCGTGAACCGCAAAAAGGACGGCTCGCAGTATTGTGAGCTGGCTATCATTTCACCCATCACAGATATCAATGGCGTTGTAACGCACTATCTGGCCGTGAAGGAAGACATCACGCAGCGCAAGCAGATGGAGGAACAGATTCGCCAACTCGCTTTTCATGACAGCCTGACCAATCTGCCGAACCGGCGCCTGCTGATGGATCGATTGGCTCAAGCCATGGCGGCTGGCAAGCGCAGCCAGGGCTTTGGTGCACTGATGTTCCTGGATCTGGACAACTTCAAGCCGCTCAACGACCAGCACGGGCACGCGGTCGGCGATATGCTGTTGGTGAAAGTGGCGCAGCGGCTCAAGGCGTGCGTGCGTGCCGTGGACACCGTGTCGCGCATCGGTGGCGATGAATTTGTCGTGCTGCTGTGCGACCTGACAACGGATCAGGCAACCGCGGCTGAACAGGCGAACAGGCTGGCAGAAAAGATCCTCCTTGCCCTGTCACAACCCTACCTGCTTTCCTCTGGAAAGGAGGCCAGGAACATCGAGCACCACTGCAGCGCCAGCATCGGGGTTGTGTTGTTCTCCCAGGAACACCAAAATCTCGAGGACCTGTTGAAATGGGCCGACGCCGCGATGTACAACTCCAAGGCAGAGGGTCGAAACCGCATCACCCTCATGCGCGAGCGGCGCGCCAAGCAGCGTCTCTGATCGCTTTCTTGCTCGCCGGCCGAGCCACGGTTTCCAACGATTGTGTTAGTTGTAGCGCCAGTTTCATCACGCGCTGTGGATCGGCCCCTAGCGTGTCGATCAGGAACTCGATAATTTCGGAACGCGGATTGGCCAAAGTGGGCTCGATCATCATCACCGCGGCAGACACTGCTAACGCGCCTTCAGACGCAGCCACGGTTGGCAGCATGTACTCCAGTGCGTTGAGCGCCTCCACCGGCGCCACCGCAGTGATACGCGCCTGCTCCTTGAGCAAGGCAATCCAGTCGGTGTCCGGCGAAGCCGAGCCCCGTGCGTTCACAGGCAATTGCGCCAACAGGCGCGCCAGGCGGAAGCTGCGCCGCTCGAAGGCGCCGATCGACGCCATGCCGGCCAGCACGATGCGGCACACGGCCTCGGCAAAGCCGCCTTCGTTGATGTGCTCCAGCACCTGAGCGCGCACTTTGTCCAGTTCGACTTGCGCCCGGGCGTGGGCCACATCGGCGTCGCAGGCGTCGGGCTTGAACCAGGCGCCCAGTCCGTTGGGGCCGAACAACAGGCGCGCGCTCGCCACGGTCTGCTCGTTGCTGCGGTCGCGGTACTGGTCCAGGCTGTCCGTGATTCTCTGAGCGAACTGTTTCTCCAGGAGCCGTAACGGGTGGTCATCTGCGATCGTCGTCCGCTTCTCACGGGCCTTCCTGGCCTGGTCGCGAATCAGCGGCGCCAGCACGGACTTGTCGGATAGAAGTTGGCGCTGCATGCGCATGAAATTGTTCCTGCCCAGCGCGTCTGCGACAGGGCGAGTGGCAAGCAGTTTCACCCAGGGTCGGACCCAGGTCTTGTACAAGTCGGCGTTGAACTCCGAGACCTTGGCCAGGGTAGAGAACAGCGCCTCTTCATCGCGCCCTTCCGGGTTCAAGGCGAGAATGTCCGCCATCGTGCGGTGCTCGTAGTGCACGGTGTAGTCGCCGGGTTCGAGTTGGTCCCAGCGTTGCGTCTCCATGCCGGCTTTGGCTTGCAGTTTCATTTCGTAGAGACCCGGCGGCAGGCTCTCGATCATGTCCAGAGAGGTCACGAGTTGGTCGTGCTCCTTGCGCGCCACGTCGGCGCCAACAAAGATGCCCAAATGACCCACGCTGTCGTGCAACACGTAGATGATGGTTCGCCCCGCAGCGGCAATGGCCCGATCGTCGCCCCAGGTGTCGATGATCCAGTCCAGCGCCTGCGGCGGCGGCGTGATGTTGTCACCCCAGGAGGCGAAGACCACGACCGGCGCGGTGATGTTGCGCAGATCGATGGCATGTTCGCCGACCATCACCGTGCCGCGCGCCAGACGGTTGCCGACAAACAGGTTTTCCACAATGGCTTCGATCTCGCTGCCTGTCATGCGGAAGAAACCACCCCACCAGCGCTCGAACTCGAGAAAGCGCTCGGCCTCGGTGTCCACGCTGGACCACAGCTTGTAGTACTTGTTCCACCAGGTGTTGGCCGGATTGAGTTTCTCGAAATTTTCCACCAGGTGCACACCGTCAAATCGGTCCACACCCAGATCGCCTGTCAGCGATGCCAGCCAGGAGCCACCGAGCGAAGCGCCGGCATAGCGCATGGGATTGAGCTTGGAACTGCCGGCCCAGTAGGACAGCGGTGCGCCCATGATCATGAGTGGGCCGAACAACTCGGGACGTACCGCGTTGAGCGCCATCATGGCCCAGCCTGCCTGACAGTTGCCGATCACGACCGGCTTGGCCGGAGATTCAGGATGGCGCGCGATCACTTGCTCGAGAAAACGGGCTTCGGCCTGAGCCACAGTGAACAGTGTTTGCCCCTCCTCGGGCTCGGGTCGAAAGGTGACAAAGTACACCGGATGGCCGGCGCGCATGGCCATGCCTACTTCGGAATCAAACTTGAAACCACCGATGCCTGGCCCGTGTCCGGCGCGGGGATCAACCACCACCACCGGCCGTGCAAGCCGGTTCACCGGCATACCCGCAGGTGGCAGCAATCGCAGCAGCGCGTAGTTGCAGGGATGGGCCAGGTCGCGGCCGTCAAGCACCAATTCATGCTCGAATTTCAGCAGGGGCGGCGTTCCCTGTTCCAGGTGCGCTATATAGTTGTTACCGCGGTCGAGCATGGTGTCCAGGAACAGCGCGGTACGCTGTGCGGCATCGGCCAGATAGGCGCTGGTGCCGTCCAGGGAAGGCAACACGGCCGCCGATGTTGCAGGCTCGAAAGCGGTGATGGTTTCAGCTTTGGAAACCGATTTGTTTTGCTTTGACACCAATGTCCTCCCGTGGAGAAGTCTCTCCAGTTTCACTATACTGCAGCGCAGATGATCTCGGTCTCGCATACCTGGGTTGAGCACCGCTTCCTTGACCTTGATCAGCCAACGCTCTAATCAGCGCACAAGACTGGCCGCCAATGCTGTAAAAGCAACCATCGTCAGTCCGCAATGAATCTTTCTCAACCAGAAAGCCGGTATGCAAATCCAAAGCCTCATTGATCAACCGAGCAAACTGCCCGTCATTCCCAAAGTCACGCAGCAGCTGATCGAAAGTTTTCACTCGGAAAACATCAACAGACATCAGATCACGGAGAGAATCAGCGCTGACCCCGTGCTGTCTGCCAAACTGCTGCGCTTGGCGAATTCGGCTTTTTTCCAGATGTCGCGCACGGTTGGCACGGTGGAAGACGCCTTGCATATGTTGGGTTTTGTGATGGTTCGCAACCTGGTGGTTGGAAACGGCCTGGTTGGAGCATTTCGAAACATACCGGGCCTGGATTTGCAACAGTTCTGGCGCTACAGTTTGAACACGGCCTGCGCCTCGCGCTGGCTGGCCATGCGTGCCGACATGAATGGTGACTTGGCCTTCACACTAGGCCTGCTGCATGCGATTGGACAACTTCAGATGCATGCAGTCGCCCCTGCTGAAATGTTAGCGCTGGACAAAAAACTGAGCGTGTTGGACCCGGAGCGTACCAAGTTGGAAGTCGAACTGCTGGGATTCCACTACGCCCAGGTTTCGGCCGAACTTGCCAGGGTCTGGAATTTCCCGTTGCAACTGATTGAAGCGCTGCGTCATATCCCGGATCCCTTGGCCCCCGCTGTGTTGTCGCAGGCGGCCGCAGTAGTGCACTTGGGCGCATGGCGCGCACGCGTTGATGCGCTGCAGTACAGCGAGGAAGCCCTGAGCGCAAGCTACCCGGCGGAGGTCGCCATGCGACTGGGTTTTCCCGCACAAGCGATCGAGCTATTGGCTGATGCGGGCGACCACGCCATGCCCGCGCTCGGGGAACTGAGCAAGGGTTTGGAGGCCATGCTGGAATGAGGGTTGCCCGGTCGGGAGGCCTTGAATGCGCACAGAACTTCGGCATCGACTCTGCTATAGCGTATCGGACGCTACACAGCCGGCGCAGGACGGCCGCGCTGAGTTAGAGAAATGTGGAGCGGGTGAAGAGAATCGAACTCTCGTATGAAGCTTGGGAAGCTGCCGTTCTACCATTGAACTACACCCGCATTTTGTAACTAGTTGAATTCATTCAACTTTTATCAATAAGTGCTTGATTTTGCTGCACTTTTCTCGTAAATCCTACCCTTTCCGATAGTATTGACACTTATCTAAACTCCTCTAAACTTACCCTGTCAGGGTAGGTTTTGGGGTAGGTTTTTTTCCTACCCTGAAACCTACCCAACACAGGAGGATTCTAACAATGCATTTCGATCCCAGGAGGGCCAAGCTGCTAAAGCCCGGCGAGCATATGCTTGTGGAGGGTTGCCCCGGTCTTCGCCTTGAAGTTGCAACCTCCCGTCACACCTGGACCTATCGCTTTAATGATCCTGACACTGGCCGTAAGAAGCAGGTTGCCATCGGGCAATGGCCCCGCATGTCTGTACTTGACGCGGCGATCCAGTGGAAGAGCTTGCGCGTCCAGCGCGATGACGGAACAGCACCTGTTACCGAGCAGAAAGCCAAGCGTGCCGCACGGGTTGCGCGAGTGGCGGAAATCTACTCGGTCAATGACTTGGTGCAGGACTACATCAACGGGCATCTATTGGTCAATCGAAGCGAAGCTAGCGCCAAGGCTGCACAGAGAGCATTGGACGGGCTACTTGAGGAGTTTCCTGACTTTGCCCTACAACCGGCCGCCCTGGTCACACGCACTACAGCATTTGATGTGCTCGACTCACGCAAGGCCATGCCGACCGCGGCCGCCAAGTTGCGTTCGCTTTTGGCCGCAGGGTGGGACTATGCATTGGACGCCGGCAAGTTGCCAGAGGATGCACACAACCGTTGGCGTGACGTGATGAAAGGCCGCCTAAAAAGTAAGGGCAAGATGATCGGCGGCGAACACGTTGGGCAGCAGCGTCGGGTGCTCAGCGCCGACGAAATTGCGACTTTGCTGGCGTGGCTGCCAAACATGCACCCCTTGGGCAGGGACGCCACACAAATGTACTTGTGGACCTGTGCCCGCGGGGTTGAAATATTGGCGATGAAACCAGAGTACATAACGCACGAGCGTGATGGGTGGTGGTGGACGGTTCCGAAGATTTACACCAAGAATGCACGATCGCCTTATGCTGTTGATCTGCGGGTTCCGCTTGTGAGTCGGGCGCTGGAGATTGTGCAGCGACGTCGAAAACATGTAGGCAAATCTGGCTACCTGTTTGAGGATGTTCGGCAGGAGCAGTACATGCAAAAGGACTTTTCAACTTACATCTATGCGTTGCAACCCTACTCGTCGAAGACAAAACAAAGGGGTGGTGAGGGTTTGGTTGTCCCTGTGTCCAATTGGACTCCACACAACCTGAGAAGGACAAGTCGCACGATGCTGACGTCTCTCGGTTGTGTTGACGAAATTGCTGAAGCAATTCTGGGTCACTTGCCGAAGGGAATTGTTGCGAGCTACAACTCGCATTCATATGACAAAGAGCGCAGGGAGTGGCTTATAAAACTTGCCCAGCAATTCGAAAAGCTGGCTTCTCAGGATGGCTTGCCGGCCCTGCCATAGCCGCTGTTCACGGGAGGCAAAAGGTCGGCGACCTGGCGGGATTCCGCCCAGTCCTCAACTTCTCGCATCAACCAAGCAACTCGGCGTCCCGATAGCAACCTCGGTTTGGGGAAGATTTCCTCACGCACCATTTTTTGCAGTGTTGATTCGCTTAGCGTTAAGAAACCGCACAAACTGGGTAAGTCAAGGTAGGCTGGTTTGATGGTCATTTTGTTCTCGTTCATTTCATTTTTCACTCATCAACCGCCTTCAAGCCACACTACGAATCATGTGGAGCACCGCAGCGCTCCTTTTCATTGCATCCAACAAGATGTCCTGCACTGCGCGTTTGCTCTGTACGCGCTCAATCACCAGTTCATCAACCGTGTCCCTGGCAATAATGTTGTGTACGAATACAGCCCGGTCGTGACCAGCTTGCATTTGCCGCGTCGGTCCGATGCGCTCCAGAATCTGCATGCGTTCCTCAAGATTCCACCAGTGACCGAAATAGACCAGGATGTTTCCGCCATCCTGCAGGTTCAGACCATGACCGGCAGAGGCAGGGTGCGCGAACAGGATTGAGATATGTCCGGCGTTCCAGCGCCGGATCGTGTCGGGGTCTGAGTCCAGAGACTTGCCCTGTGGAAATGCGCGCATCAAGCGCACCAGGTCGCTCTTAAAGTGATAAGCCACGAGTACGCTCGCACCCGCGGCTTCTTCAACAATGGACTGCAGAGCTTGAAGCTTTGCATCATGGAGTTCCTTCCAGTCGGTGTTGGACTCACCAACGTAGGCCGCACCGTTGGCGATCTGCAAGCACTTGATGGTCCGTGCTGCCGCGCCAAACGCTTCAACGTCATGGCTCTCGATGCAGGTGAACATCTCTTTTTCCATCTCGGCGTAGTGCTTGCGCGCCTTGGCAGGCAAGTCCACAAAGATGTTGTTCACAATCGGCTCGCGCAGGTCGAACCAGTCCTTGGCATCCACTGTCAGACACAGGTCACGCAGCTTGTCTTGAATTTCGATTTGCGCATGGGGTAGCGCCACCAGGCCGAAGCCGCTTGGGGCTGTGCGAAACCAGCGTTGCTCAAAGGCTGTGAAGGTGCGCCCCAGACGCTGGCCGGCATCGAGGTACCACGCTTGCCCCCACAGGTCGCTAAGACCATTCGGACTCGGCGTGCCGGTGAGTTGAACGAAACGTTTGATCTTGGTGTGGCTCACCCGGCCCAAGGCTTGAGCCCGTTTGCCGCCCTGGCGCAGACGGAAACCCTTGAGCTTGGTCGACTCGTCCGCAACAACGGTGCGATAGGGCCAGCGATTACCCCAGTAGGAGACCAGCCACTCCAGATTCTCGTAATTCATGGTGTGGATCTGGGCGTCAAGCTTGATTGCCAGGCGCCGTTCAGTTTCGCTGCCAATGATGGGCGTGATGTTCATGGCCTTGAGGTGATCCCAC
>Ga0194052_1002276_pt1 | contig 10621 bp, 9 predicted proteins | sample SepL226m_MetaG_FD_160117 | JGI IMG/M metagenome (GOLD analysis project Ga0194052, IMG submission 160117) | Anoxic zone freshwater microbial communities from boreal shield lake in IISD Experimental Lakes Area, Ontario, Canada - Sep2016-L227-6m | ecosystem: Environmental > Aquatic > Freshwater >... | reverse complement strand
GCAGTGGACGCACTCCATCTGCGTGCCGTCGCGGATGTCGATGCCGGTTGGGCACACGGTCACGCATTGCTGGCAGGCGATGCAATCACCCTGGCCTGTGGCCTGACGTTGTTCGAGGGTTTGGACGCGATGCAAAGGGCCGCGTTTCTCGCCGCGTTTGTAGTCGTAAGCGACGACGATTGTATTTTCGTCGAGGAGGGTGGATTGGAGGCGGCCATAGGGGCAGATGTAGGTGCAGGCCTGCTCGCGAAAGCGGGCAAAAATGGAATAGAACAGCAGCGTGAACAACCCCATAAAGGTCAGCCCTTCGAGGTGGCGCATCGGGTTGTCGGTTGCGATGGCAAACAACTGTTCGGGGCCGATGATGTAGGAGAGGAGAGTATTGCTGACGAGGAAAGAGATGCCCAGGAACAGGGTGTGTTTGGTGAGTTTCTTCGTCAGTTTGGGAGCGGTCCAGGGGGCTTTGTCCAACGCCCGCTGGTGGTGCGCGTCCCCCTCGACCAGGTATTCAATCTTCCGAAAGACCATTTCCATGAGAACGGTTTGCGGACAAACCCAGCCACACCACAGGCGGCCAAAGGCCGCCGTAAACACGATGATCCCGATGAAGAAGATGATCAGGCTGAGCGCAAAGATGACCAGGTCCTGGGGCCAGAAGATCTGGCCGAGGATGATGAACTTCCGTTCGACAATGTTGAGCAGGAGCAATGGGTTGCCGTTGATGCGGACGAACGGGCCGACGAACATGATCGCCAGCAAGACCCAACTCAGCCAAGTCCGCGCATTATAGAAGCGCCCGCGGACCTTGCGCGGGTAAACCCAGCGGCGGTGGCCTTCCGCGTCAGCAGTGGCGAGGTGATCGCGGAAGTCCTTCCCGTCGGTCTTTTGCGCGGCGGGTTCGGCGGTTGGTTTTGGGTTCCCTGTTTTGTGCGCGTTCACAGGGTGTTGGACAATCCAGATGCGGCCCCTTCATCGCTGGCATCGCATCTGGTTGACCGACCCGAGGTTGCTTGTGACTGCCGCCCTTGCGCCAAGTGGGTCAGTTGTTCCCGGATTGCAGGGTGCGACGCTCGGCGATTCATCATTCAAACAAGCTCGGCCCGGTCTTGGCCGGAGCCAGGTTCTCTGGCGGCTTGGGATTGGGAGGGTGAGTGCCCCGGAGGGTGTAGATGTAGCTGGCGACATCGTATATCTCGTTCGGCTTGAGCGTCTTCTTCCAGGTGATCATCCCCTTTTCGGGCACGCCGTTCCAGATGGTCTTCACGTTATCGGAGAATTTGATGCCATGAATCCAGTAATCGTCGGTGAGATTTGGCCCGACCAATCCGCCGGCGTCCGGGCGGTGGCATGGCGCGCACAGCGCGAGAAAAGTCTTCATGCCGCGCGCCACAACCTCCGGGTCTTTCGAGGGCTGCAGGGTGACAATATCGGTCTCAAACTTGGTCATCGCGGCCCCTTTAATCACGTCGCCCGCTTTCATTTCCTTTGTGTATTCGACAGCCATAAGGTCGCCGAAGCGCAGCACGTGGTAATGGAGCAGATAAACCGCCGCGAACATGATGTTGAAATAGAAAAGCCACACCCACCAGCGGGGCAGCTTGTTGTCCAACTCACGAATGCCATCGATTTCGTGGTCCAACAGCAAAGGATCGTTATGTTCAGTCATTTTATTTCTCCGGGTCTGAGGTGGGCTGGGTTTGAGGCGCGGACTCATCGTCCAGCGGCAGGGCGCTCATCGAGTTCAAATACGTCTTTTTCAAGCAGACGGCATAGATGATCATGCCGATGAAGAAGGCGAAAAAGAGGCAGATGGTGATGATGCCAAACGCGTTCACGCCGCCTATTCGATGCATCACATTTTCAATCATAATCCATTGTCAACTCAGCCGCTGATTGCGCATGGCGCGGATGTCGTCTCGTTCTGATCATCGGGTTCGTTGTGTTACCTGGCGGCCGATGCAGTTGCCGCGGCGGGAGCGGCTTTGATGTCGGTGCCGAGACGCTGGAGATACCCGATTACGGCGATGATTTCGCGATTGGTTTGGGCGTTCACCATGCCGACCTTAAGGTTGGCAACGATCTTGGCGGCCTGCGTTTCAAGGTCTTTCTGGGCCTGGCTATGCTCGTAGCCGTCCGGATAGGGGACGCCCACTTTGCGCAGCGCCCGGATACGGGCCGGCAGGGACGGGGTGTCCAGCTTCTGTGTCAGCAGCCAGGGGTAACGGGGCATGATCGAGCCGGGGGAGGTCGCGCGGGGATCGTCCATGTGGTTGTAATGCCAGGCGTCGGGATACTTGCCGCCGACGCGCTGGAGGTCTGGTCCGGTGCGCTTGGAGCCCCATGTGAAGGGATGGTCATAGACGAACTCGCCGGCCTTGGAGTATTCGCCGTAGCGCTCGGTCTCAGACCGGAATGGGCGGATCATCTGGGAATGGCAACCCAGGCAGCCTTCGCGGATGTAGATGTCGCGGCCCATGACTTCAAGAGGCGAGTAGGGTTTGACGGATGCGATGGTGGGCACGTTTTGTTTGACGAGCCACATGGGAACGATTTCGACCAGGCCGCCAATGAGAACTGCGACCACGGTCAGGACGGTGAAAGTCAAGGGCTTGGCTTCCAGCCAGCGATGGGTCCATGGACGGTCGTGAGACAGGGCCTCGCTGACGAGCGGGGCGGCCTGAGCTTCTTGTTCCGGGACGAACACGCCGCTCTTGGCCGTTTTGTAAAGGTTGAACGCCATGAGGAAGACGCCGACCAGGTAGAGCAATCCGCCGATGGCGCGGAAGCGGTACATGGGCAGGATGGTTTGGACGACTTCGAGGAAGTTGGGATACTGCAGGAAACCATCCGAGGTGAACTGCTTCCACATCAGGCCTTCGGTGACGCCCGCGGAGTAAATCGGGATGACGTAGAACACCATGCCCACCAGCGCGATCCAGAAATGGTAGTTGGCGAGTTTAGTGGACCAGAGGTTGGTATTGTAAAGCCGGGGAAATATCCAGTAGAGCACGCTGAAAGTGAGAAAGCCGTTCCAGCCCAGCGCACCAGTGTGGACGTGGGCAATGGTCCAGTCGGTGTAATGGGAGAGGGCGTTGACGCTCTTGATCGCAAGGGTCGGGCCTTCGAGGGTTGCCATGCCGTAGGCCGTCACCGCCACAACCATGAACTTGAGCATGGGATCCTGACGCACCTTGTCCCATGCGCCGCGCAAGGTGAGCAGACCATTGAGCATGCCACCCCAGGATGGGGCGATGAGCATGAGCGAAAAGGCCATGCCGAGGGATTGCGCCCAATCGGGCAGGGCTGTGTAGAGCAGGTGATGGGGGCCGGCCCAGATGTAGATGAAGATCAACGCCCAGAAGTGAATGATTGAAAGGCGATACGAGAACACGGGGCGATTGGCCGCTTTTGGCAGGAAGTAATACATCATGCCGAGGTAGGGTGTGGTGAGGAAGAACGCCACCGCGTTGTGGCCGTACCACCATTGGACCAGGGCATCCTGGACACCGGCGTAGATCGAATAGCTCTTCCACATTGTGGCCGGCACCTCCATGGAATTGACAATGTGCAGCACGGCAACCGTCAGCGCAGTAGCGATGTAAAACCAAATGGCTACATAGAGGTGGCGCTCGCGGCGCTTGAAGATGGTGCCAAACAGGTTAATGCAGAAGATGACCCACACCACCGCAATGAGGATATCAATCGGCCACTCGAGTTCCGCGTATTCCTTGCTGGTGGTGAAGCCGAGGGGGAGGGTGACGGCGGCGGCGACGATGATGGCATTCCAGCCCCAGAAGTTAATCCAACTCAATAGGTCGCTGAACATCCGGGCTTTGCAGAGCCGTTGCAGCGAATAGTAAATTCCCATGAACATCCCGTTGCCAACAAACGCGAAGATCACCGCGTTGGTGTGCAGCGGGCGCAGTCGGCCGAAGGTGATGAACTGGAAATTGAGGTTGGCGGCCGGCCAGAAAAGTTGGGTGGCGGCCAACAGACCGGCCAGCATGCCGACAATCCCCCACACCACCGTCGCAATCGCGAAGGCCCGGACGACCTGGTTATCGTATTTAAACGTTTCTACCTGCGCCGAGGGGGCGCGGCCGGCCATGCCTCGGCCGTTTGCTGCTTTTCTTGCGGACGTTTCACTCATGATGGGTTCGTGTTGGGTTTGGTTTCAGAGAGACTCGGTTTGCTGGGGGCATCCTCGGCCAGGATGCGCATCGAGGGGGTGCAGGTATCATCGAACTGCCCCGACTTGACCGCCCAGATGAATCCGCCGAGGAAGGCGAGCGCAAGGGCAAGACTGGCAAGGATTAGTATCAGTACAACAGACACGCTTACAATTTCGTCATTTCGTCAGTCCAGCCCGCTTCGCGGCGCGGGTTGTGGCGCTGCAAGCAAACAGGACGACGGTTATCGAACTCAAGGGCATCAAGATCGCACAAATCAGCGGCGACAAAATCCCCGCCGCGGCAATCGTGATACCGGCCAAATTATAGACTGCCGAGATGCCGAAACACAAGCGCACGATTTGAGTCGCGCTTTTTGCCAGGACGAAGATACCCGCCAGCCGCGGCACTCGATCAGCTCCCAGGATGACATCGCTGGCAGGGGAGAATGCCCCAACCTTCTCGACAGCCGCCACTCCCACATCGCTCTGCTTGAGCGCGCCAGCGTCGTTCAACCCGTCGCCAACCATCATCACTATTTTGCCCGACGCCTGGAGGTCGCGAATGAAATTGAGTTTATCCAGCGGGCTTTGATCAAAATGCAGTCTTGCCTTGCCACCAAATAGACTCTGGAACTGTGCCCGCTCCTTTTCATTGTCGCCGCTTAGCAATGCAAGTTCATAGCGGACGCTTAGTTGGCGGAGGAGCTGATCAGTGTCCGGTCGCACGGAGTTCTCCAGCACGAAGGCGCCGCGCAATTCTCCGTCAACAGCCAGCCAGACGTTGCTCCCTGGTGGCAGGGTGGATTCAGGAGCCGGCACGCCGCAACGCTCGAGCCAGGCTCGCGAGCCGAGCCGAATTTCGTGTCCCTGCACACTGCCCTGGATGCCACAGCCTGCGATTTCAATAAACCGATGCACGATTTGGGCGGCGTGCCTGTTGGCCAACGATTCGTGAATCCGGGCGGCGTGCGGATGTGTGGAATGCTGTGTGAGCGAGCAAACCCAAGATTCTTCGCCGGCCCTAAGTGCCTCCGCTGGCAAGGATGTCCACAGAAGCGGCTGCCCAACAATTCCCGCCCCCGGTATTCGGTTTTCGGATTTCGGATTTCGGTTTTCGGATTTCAGATTTCGGATTTCAGACTTCGGTCTTCGGTCTTCGGATTTCAGATTTCGGATTTCAGATTTCGGTTTTCGGATTTCAATAAATCTTACCTCACTCGCCGCCGCCGCCGTCAACGTGCCAGTCTTATCAAACACAATGGCATCAACCTGCGCCATTCGTTCGAGCACAAGGCCGTTTTTCAGGAACACCTGAATCCTGGCCAGCAAACGCTGGGCGGTGCCCAACGTAAACGGCGCTGCCAGCGCCAGGGCGCAAGGGCAGGCGACGATTAGCACGGAGGTGAAGGCTTTGACGGCTCGTGCCGGATTGCGGGAAGCAAACCAGAACAGCGCCGCGCCGACCGCCACGGCGATGACAATCAAGGTGAAGCGGCGGCTGTAACGGTTGGTAAGCGTGTTGAGAGTAGGTCGGCGGTCTTTCTGGAAGACCTCATGGTTCCAGAGCGAAGTCAGGTAGCCTTGCGAGACGGGCTTAATGGTTTCGATTTCGACGGCGCCGCCGATTTGCCGGCCGCCGGCGTAGAGATAAGAGTTGGCCTCTTTCGCCACCGGTTCGGCCTCGCCGGTGACGAAGCTGTAGTCAATGAGTGCCGGCCCGCTCACCAGCCGAGCGTCTGCGGGGATCAACTCACCATTGCGCAGAAGCAACCGATCACCCACGCACAGGTTGGAAAGCGCGACGCTCTCCTCGCCCACAGCGGTTTTCCTCACCACCGAAAGTGGAAAAAAGCACTTGTAGTCGCGGTCGAACGCGATGCGGTCGTGGGTGATCTGCTGAAAAACGCGTCCGCAGAGCAACAGGAAGACCAGCCCGGCCAGAGAGTCCAGATAGCCCTCGCCGCGACCGGAGACGATTTCGACCGCGCTTTGGGTGTAGAGCGCGCCCAACCCGAGAGCGATGGGGACATCCAGCGTGAGCATGCGTTGCCGCAGCGCCAGCAGGGCCGAGCGCCAATAATCCGATGCGCTGTAGAACACTACCGGCGCGGCCAGAGCAAGGCTCAGATACCCGAAGAGACTCTTGAATAGCGGCGCGCTGAGGCTATCGAGGCCGAGGTAAGCCGGGAGACTGAACAGCATGATGTTGCCGAAGGCGAACCCGGCAATGCCCACCTGAAGCCAACGCCGTTTTCGTTCTGGGTCGCGTTCTTGCTTTTCCAACTCATTCAAGGTCAGCACGGGCTCGTAACCCATCGCCGCCAGCAGGGCGACCAACTCGCTCAGCAGAATCTTGGATGGCGCGAAACTGATGGCGACCTCGCGCCTCGGGAAATTGACCTGGGACCGCCCGATGCCGGGATTGAGTTTGAACAGGTTTTCCAGCAGCCAGACGCAGGCCACGCAGTGAATCGAGGGAACCTGGAAGGTGACACGGCTGACCTTGCCATCAGTGAAATCGAGCAAGCGTTGTTGCAGGCCGGGTTCGTCGAGGTAGTCCCACTGCTTGCGCCGCGCTTCTCGCCGGACCCGCACGCCGGGATGGCGGCTGAGATCGTAGAATTGGCCCAGTCCGCTTTCGGCCAGCAGATCGTGGACGAAAAGGCAGCCCTGGCAGCAAAACGCTTTGTTGTCTTTGACCAGGCTGGGATCGTTGCACGGTTGGCCACAGTGGAAACACGGCGCCGATTTTTGGGGCTTGGCGGGAGTATCAAGTCTCGCGCCGGCCAGGGCTGGCTCTGGCGAATCCGCCAAACCGCGTTCAAAAAATGCGCTCACGCGTCTATCTGTGATTCTCAGGGCTTGTCAACGATCTCAGGTGCTGGTCCGTCAACCAACGCCAGCGTCAGCGAACCGCTGGCGATGAGATTGCCGCCAACCGTGGCTTCAACCTGAAACCGAAAGAGGCCACTGAAATTCCTGTCGCTGGCCGCGCGGAGCCGGAGCACGTCTCCCGGGATGGCGGGGCGGGTGTATTTGATGGCGGTGGTGGCGAGAAAGAACATCTTCGGGCGGATGGGGGCCTGTGGTGCGAGAAGCTTGTCGCTTAAGCCCAACAGCAAGCCGCTGGTCTGGGCCAGCGCTTCGGCGACGAGAACCCCTGGCATGATGGGCCGGTCTGGGAAATGACCCGCGAATTGCGGTTCATCGGGGCGCAAGGTCCGTTCCGCCAGGATGGACTTGCCGGGGTCCAATTCCATCACGCGGTCCACGAAGAGGAACGGGGGCCGATGTGGCAGTATCGGCAGGATTTCGTCCAGCGTGAACAAAGGTTTGGCGTTCATGGTGCGGAGCCGGTGATCACCAACGAGGGACCATCCACCTTCCAAACCGGCACGAAATGAAACCACTGGTCGGCATGTTGGCGAATTTCGGGTTCGAAGGCCGAGAGGATGCTCTGGATGAACTGGCGGCGGGCTTCACGGTTGCCGAGCGCCTGGCGGTCGTATTGGAACTCTGGCAGAATCTTCGCTGCGTAACCGTTGTGCTGACGCACCACGGTCACGCCCAAGACTGCGCAGCCCGAGGCCCGCGCCAATTCCGCCGCAGCGGCCGACGCCCGGAACGGGCGCCCGAAAAGTTCCACCGTCACCGCCTTCGCTTCGGGCGGCCGGTCAACGAGCAACGCAACCGTCGCGCCGGCCTGCAGCCGTTTGATAACCTCGATAAACTCAAACCCGTCACCTCCGATGACCAATGTCTCGATCTTCCAGCGCGCGCGCGCAGCCTGGCGCATTTCGGTGAGGCCCTGGCCCGGCTCGGCTTGAGTCAGGACAAGCAATGGGTAGCCACGCTGCGCCAGCAACGCTCCGCCGATTTCCCAGTTGCCAAGGTGCGGCGTGACCAGCAGAACGCCGTTGCCGCGATGGTGGGCCTCTTCCAGGATGCTCCAATCGACGCCTGCCGTGAACCACGAGAACACAGCGGTGCCGCTCTCGAAACGCCACAGCTCAAGCATCTTCACGGCGAATTGGCGGAAGAGCGCGTGAGCGGTTGTTTTTGCGGCGGCCTCGTTATCCTGGAGCGCGGGCAGGAGATTGCTGATGACGACCTTGCGCCGCACAGGGTGAATCCGGTAATAGATTTCGGCGACCAGCAGGCATATCTGTCTGAGAACGAAGCCGGGCAGGATTCGAACGGCCCCCTTGCCGAAGCGCCAGAGCCACGCACGGTAGAAAGACGAGGGGCTCACGGCGTGAGGAAGCCCTCGACAGATTCTCCGGAGCTGCTGTTTTCCAGCCGCCAGCCGCCGTCGGGTTTCCGCTCGAATTTCAAGCCCGCCGGAAGGGAATCCCCGTCAAGAGCGGTGCGGAGGTAAAGCCAGGCGAAGCGGGTGGTCGGTTTGTGGCGGCCGCCGAAACGCATCCGGTTCCCCGGGAACTCAATCAGCCAATTGGTTCGGGTCGTCTGCGCGACGAGCAACGTCAGCGGGGTTTTGGCAAACTGAATGAGGCAGCATCCGCTGTCGTTGCTGGCCATCACGATGTCGCCGCCCAGTTCAGGGAATCCGCGGCGCGGCCGCCACAGCGCCTGGCCTTCCTGCACGCGCCAGCCAGGTCCGCTCGTGGTGAAGAGTTGCGACCCACTCGGCGTCTGGCAGCCTGAGGAAAGCAGCACGGCGATCAGCAATGCCACCCAAAGCACCCGAGTGCCGGCAAGAGAAAAACCACAGATGAACACAGATAAACGCGGATTCTGCCGGCCGAACTCACGTCCGGGAGGGCCTTGGTCCATGGCACTGTCCTGTGAGCAGGTTGTCACCGTCGAAAGGAGGCATTTCGGGCAATTCTTAGCCGCGTTCATCCGTGTGGTTGTATCTCGCTCCACCTCGCCAGCAGCCAAAGCAAATCTGACAGGCGATTCAGATAGACGATAATCTCGGCGTTCTGGAGTTGGGTATCTTCCTGCAATAGGCATGTGAGCCGTTCCGCCCGGCGGCAGACGGTGCGCGCGACATCCAGGGCTGCGGAAGGCACACTCGATCCCGGCGTGGCCCAGCCTTTGAAGTAGCCCTTGGCCGCCTCGATGTCCTTGATCAATCGCTCCAGCCCGCCCGTCATGCCCGGCGTCACCAGCGAATAGCCCTCCTTCACAAAGCGTGGCAAGTCCTCGACGGCTGTCGCCAGCTCGCCCATGAGCACCACCAAATCCTTCTGAATCGTCAGAAGGTGGTCCCGCACGAAATCCGACTTGGCCGCAGCCCGAGCCACTCCGATGGCCGCATTGAGTTCATCCACTGTGCCGTAGGTCTCCACCCGCGGATGGCATTTTGATACCCGCCGGCCGTACATCAAGACCGTCGTCCCCAAATCTCCCGTCTTGGTAACGATGCTCATTTACATCTCGACCTGCCGTTTGTACGCCAGCACTCCCTCGACAATCGCCTTGGCCATCTTTTGCCGATACGCCGAATTAAATATCCTGCGCCCTTCCGCCGGATGCGACATGAACCCCGCCTCGATCAGCGTCGCCGGCATCGCAGCGTCGCGCAACACGGCAAACCGCGCCCGGCGCAGCCCGCGGTCCTCGGTTCCCAGATTCCGCATCACCGCCTTCTGCATCTGGTAAGCGAGGAGAAGATTCTTCTCGTTGTACCGGTTGCCAGGGAACGACTTTGCGCCACCGCCTTCCCCTTGTGCATTGGTCGAGGGCGCGCCCGCTGGTGTGAGGCAATAAACCTCCGCGCCCTGGACCGAATCGCGCGAGCCGTCCGCCGAATTAAAATGCAGGCTGACAAACAAATCCGCGTTTCGCCGTTTGGCCACGTCCGGCCTGGTCGGCAGCTCGACGAACGTGTCCGTGGTCCGCGTCAAGACCACTTTCAATCCGGCGCGAATCAGTTGTTGGCGGACTTCCTGCGCGAGCAGCAGCGTATAGCTCTTTTCCTGGTTCGACCCGGTCTGATTGCCAGGGTCTTTGCCGCCATGACCCGGATCGAGGCAGACAGTCTTGATCTTGATTCCCCGGCGGGCCTTGGACGGCGACACAATCGGGAGCAAGGATGTTCGCAGGTCTATTTGAGACAGATAGACGTTCCCGTTGTGAAGCAGGACCGGGAACAGGAGCCACACCTCGATCCCGTTGATTTGCGTTTCGCGGTGGTCCACCGTCAGCGTGAGTTTGGATAGGCGATTGCTCAATTGGAGAGATTCGTCCTTCTTGAGCCAACGCAAGTCGAAGCTGTTGGTTTTGGCCCAATCGGCCAGCCGCACGTATTCCAGACCGGAAATCCGCAGCGCCTCCGCCGGATGCGGTGCGTTCGGCACAGACGCGGCCCGCAACGCCAAGGCCAGCGTGACGAGCAGGAACGACGTGACTGCGAATCTCATGCCCTCGAAATCTGCACGTCCGGAAGCCTGAATTCAAGCAAAGAGCCGCACTGCAGCCTGC
>Ga0194052_1002273_pt1 | contig 10631 bp, 9 predicted proteins | sample SepL226m_MetaG_FD_160117 | JGI IMG/M metagenome (GOLD analysis project Ga0194052, IMG submission 160117) | Anoxic zone freshwater microbial communities from boreal shield lake in IISD Experimental Lakes Area, Ontario, Canada - Sep2016-L227-6m | ecosystem: Environmental > Aquatic > Freshwater >... | reverse complement strand
GAGTATGGGGCTGATTCTGTAATACCTGAAAAAATTGTTGTAGAGTTCAAACTTTATTGATTTCTTGTCATCAATGTTTTTTACAATGAATTTCAGTTGTGTCAGTCATGTTAGCAAAGCGGATCATTCCCTGCCTCGATGTACGTGATGGAAGGGTGGTAAAAGGAATAAACTTTGAAGGGTTGAGAGATGCGGGTTCCATTCTTGAGCAAGCGCGCTTCTACAATAACGAGCTGGCTGACGAGCTAGTGTTTCTTGATATTTCAGCATCGCTTGAATCCCGCAAAACGACACTTGAAGAGGTCTTGAAAGTTTCCGGAGAGATCTTTATCCCTCTCACTGTCGGGGGCGGAATCAGTTCCGTTGAACGCGCCAAAGAGGTTTTTCTGCACGGCGCAGATAAAGTATCAGTCAATACTGCCGCCGTCAACGACCCCTGCCTGATCACCCGCATTGCTGAAAAATATGGATCACAGGCTGTTGTCGTCGCCATCGACATCAAGAAAATTGGAAACGACTATATTGTCCATACTCATTCAGGGAAAAACCCAACCTGCTTTGAAGCAATTGAATGGGCACAGAAGGTTCAGGAACTCGGCGCAGGGGAACTTCTTTTGACCAGCATGGATCGGGACGGCACACAAGAGGGTTACGACAACGATATTCTCTGCAAGGTTTCAACATCAGTGCATATTCCCGTCATCGCATCCGGAGGCGCTGGAAACCTTGAGCACCTTTATGAGGGATTTACCAAAGGCCATGCCGATGCTGCTCTTGCCGCCTCTATTTTTCATTTCAGGCAACACTCCATCCTTGAAGCAAAGGAGTTCCTGCGGGAAAGAGGTATTCCCGTCCGAATTTGAAAAGAGAGTCCCGAACAACGAAGTTTTCAAACCTCCTCTTCCATCAAATGCTTGCGTATATCGGCCAACTCATTCACCCGCTGCGTGCTTGTTGCAGGATATGACAATCCGAGACCTTGCAGGGTGTGAACAATAATTTGTGAAACCATCAGCCGGGCGTTTTGTTTGTCATCAGCCGGAACAACATACCATGGCGCATGTTTGCTGCTTGTTGCGCTGAAACAGGCCTCATAAGCCAGCATATACTCTTTCCAGTACTTTCTCTCCTCAATATCGGACACACTGAATTTCCAGTTTTTTGCCGGAGCATCGATTCGATCAAGAAATCGTTTCCGCTGCTCCTCTTTTGAGAGGTGAAGAAAAAATTTAATAATCCTTGTTCCATTGCGATGAAGATGCTTTTCCATATCGACAATCGACTGGTATCGATGGTCCCATACGCTCTCCTTATTAATCAGCTCATGAGGAATTCCCTGCATTTCAAGTATCATTGGATGCACCCGCACAATAAGCACCTCTTCATAATAGGAACGGTTAAATATACCGATACAACCCCGCTCCGGCAGGCAACGGTTGCTCCTCCAGAGAAAATCGTGGTCAAGCTCTTCGGCGGAAGGGTGTTTGAAACTGTATACCTGACAACCCTGGGGATTCACTCCGGACATCACATGCCTTATAATGCCGTCCTTGCCGGCAGCATCCATTGCCTGAAAAATCAACAGCAAAGAATAGCGGTTATCGGCATAATGAACCTGCTGCAGCTTGCTCAACTGCTCAACGTGAGAGGCAAGCATCTCTTTGTACTCTTCTTTGGAACTGTAAACAGGATCAACAAGTGTTGGGCGCTTTTTGAGATTTACCTGCTCGCCCTCATGAATCCGCAGAGCTTCATGGTCGAAATGCATCGGTCACAGTGTTAAATGATTGATGTTGATCGCTCGTAATTTTAAGCAAATTTTAAGCTTCCCCCTGGACTCCTTTAAGAATTCCCATAGTAACTTCTGTACAAGTTAATGCAATTACACCTCTGAAAATACTAAATTTAACTCTATCAACGACACTATGAGCACAACGATCAAATCCTGGGCAACTCCTCTTGCCTTCGGAGCATTTTCCATTTCCGCAGTCACCGGTCTGCTGATTTTTTTTGATATTGAAATCGGACTGGTTGAGCCAGTGCACAAATGGCTGAGCTGGCTTCTTGTTGGCGGCGTTACCCTTCATGTCGCTGCAAACTGGAAACAATTGACTGGATACTTCTCAAAAAAAACGGCTCTCGTCATCATTGGTACAGCACTCATTGTCACCATTGGCTCAGTACTTCCCCTCTTCGGTGAACGCGAAGAAAATCCAGGAAAAATTGCTGCTTATGCCCTTGCATCATCTTCGCTTGAGATTGTTGCTCAAGTTGTAAAAACAACACCGGTGGTCCTTGTGGAGCAACTTGGAAAAAAAGGAATCGTTGTTCGTGATCCCTCAGCAACTGTTGAACAAATCGCAAGCAGCAACAGTAAACACCCGAGAGAGGTTCTCGGTGAGATTTTAGCCCTTTCCAAAGGGACAAAAGAGGGCGATAAAGATTAACTTTTAACACGCAACGCATGAGACTTCTCATTATTGAAGATGAGCCCGGCATAGCCGGCTTCCTCAAGGATGGGCTGGAAGAAGAGTACTTTGCCGTCGATATTGCTTACGACGGCAAGAGCGGACTTGATCTGGCCTTGATCAACGAGTATGACCTGCTTATCATTGACTGGATGATTCCCGCCCTGAGCGGCATTGAGGTCTGCCGGCAGGTGCGCAAAGCAGGAAACCCTGTACCGATACTTTTTTTAACCGCTAAAGATACCGTAGAAGACGTGGTTTTCGGCCTCGAGGCCGGGGCTAATGACTACATAAAAAAACCCTTTGAGTTTGAAGAGTTGCTGGCGCGTATAAGGGTGCAGCTAAGAAATAAAAATCAGAATGACGATTCACTAAGCGCAGGAATCCTCAGCATCAACCCTGTAACCCACCAGGTGTTCTGTGGTTCAAACGAAATTATCCTTACCCCGAAAGAATTTGCCTTGCTTGAATACCTGATCCGCAATAAAGACCGGGTATGCACCAGAAGCCGCATCATCGAGCATGTATGGGATATCCATTTTGACTCCGACACCTCAGTGATTGATGTCTACATCACGTTTTTGCGCAGAAAACTTGAAGCTGCAGGAGCTGGAAACATTATTCAAACTATCCGAGGAGTAGGTTATATCATTCGTGAACCCGGTATGTCATGAAAATGAAAGCACAAAACGCTCTCATGAAAGGCAAGGCACTTACGAACGGCTGGTCGGTTGTAAGTTTGCGCAACAGGATTGCATTCTACTATACCATAGCAACAGCATTTTTAATAGCCATAGTCTTTACAACCATCTACTTTATGGTTGAAAATGTCGTCTACAAGCAATTCGATGATGAAATAAAACGTGAGATTTCTGAAATCCTTGCATACTCAAATATATCAATTCATAATTTTCAGGGATTTGCAAACATCAAGGACATTGACGATGCCCATAACGACAACGACCATGACAATAAATCCACGAAGAAAAAAAAGTTACCTGTTGATACTGACTTTATTCAACTGGTGAACAGAACCGGAGAGGTCATGAATAAATCTGCAAGTCTCTCCTGGTGCGTCCTTGCATTTAATCCAAACCAGTCCGGGACTTCCTACTTCAACAGTGATTTCGGAGGCACATTGGTTCGCCAGGCACAGGTGCCTCTTGTCAATCAAAAAGGGATAACCGAAGGGTATCTTATTGTTGCCACACCTCTGAAAAATGCACTGATCGTTTTGCACGACCTGCGGGAAATTTTCCTCTTTTCATTTCCCGTTATCATTCTCACTCTTTTTGTTCTCACCCGCTCGATTGCTGGCAAAAGCATACGCCCGATTGAAAAGGTTATTGCAACCGCGGAAAAAATGTCACAGGAAAATCTCGATCAGCGCATTCCTCTGCCCTATCATCATGATGAATTGTACCGTTTGTCGACAACAATGAATGCTCTCCTCGACAGGCTGGAAGATGCATTCCTGCGTGAAAAAAACTTTACCGCCGATGCGTCTCACGAGCTTAAAACGCCAATTGCGGTGCTCAAAGGAACCCTTGAAGTACTGATTCGCAAACCGAGAGAGAGGGAATATTATGAAACAAGGATTCAGTTCTGCCTGACTGAGTTAAACCGTATGAGCCGAATGATCGACCAGTTACTCCTGCTTGCGCGTTATGAGAGCAGCAAGATGAATCCTCATATCGAAACTATAGTGCTTTCGCGACACCTTGAAAACGTCATTGAAAGAGTTCGTCCATCTGCTCTCGCCAAAAGTATTTCGATTACCGTTGATCATGCGGAACAGGCACTGGTGGCCGCCGATCCTGGAATGCTTGATATGATTTTAGAGAATATTCTCTCGAATGCCGTCAAGTACTCTCCATCCCGCTCCTTGATTGCAATAGTTGTTGAACGCACCACAAATGCGATTGTCTGCCGCATCTGCGATCATGGGATTGGAATTCCTGAAGAAAAACTTCATGCTGTTTTTGATCGCTTTTACCGGGTCGATGAATCGAGAAACTCAAGCACAGGGGGATTGGGACTCGGACTCTCGATCGTCAAAAAACTTGCCGACCTGCAGCAGATCAAAATATCAATAGAAAGCAAAGAAAAATGTGGAACAAGCTTTTCCCTCACCTTTCCCGTACGTGACATCAACGGTTGATACCGTTGTTCTCTCCCTGCTGGATCACCCAGTAGGGCTCACCATTATGTTCCACAAGCGTGAATCGTCCGCTTGTGAAGAGGCCGGACAGAACTTCATCAGCCTTTTGAGCTTCTCCGGGAAAACAGTCTGCAACAGCCTTCTGCAGCTCGCGCTGCTGCACCGGATGGCGGGAGACAATGGCAGTGATCGCTTCAAGCATATCGGGGGCGTTACGAAGATCCATATTCCCCTTGAGAGGATTGATAACGACTGCAACCCTTGAGAGAATGGAGATTGCCTGCTCAAGGCGCTCATCTGAGGGCAGTCGAATCTCCTGCTCAGGAGCTGGCCGGGTTGGAAGCACCAGATGCACCATATCAGGATGTATCTCTTCCAGAACATTCGCAAGATCATTGAGAGCGGCATCGGTATCATTTATTCCGCCAAGCAGCATCACCTCAATCCAGAGACGTCCCTTATACTCCCGACGAAAAGCAGCAAGCCCATCAATATGCTGCTGAAAGGTCAATCCCGAAGCTGGCCTGCAAATTTGATCATGGAGAGCTTCCGAACCCGCATTAAGCGACGGGAGCACCGCATCGGCCTGAAGCAACTCCTGACGAACCTCCGGCAGATAGAGCAGTGAACCGTTGGTGATAACGGCAACAGGAGTGTTTGTAAGCTTTTTCACCTCTGCAACAAGCCATCCGATCCCCTTATAAAGCATGGTTTCACCGGAACCGACAAAGGTTATCCAGTCGAGACTTTTGTTGATCGTCAGCGCCTCACGTATCTCATCAAGAACCTCTTCACGGGAAAAAAACTCCTGTCGCCCGGAGACGAATTTTTTCGTTTTGCCCAACTGGCAGTAAACACAGTTCCAGGTACAGCTTTTCGGAGGAAGCAGGTCAACCCCAAGTGACTGTCCCAAACGTTTTGAGGAGACCGGTCCAAAAACATATTTCATACTCTTATCCTTTTGCGGCAAGGGCAAGTTCATCCATTTTCGCCTTGCTTTCGGCCTCGAAGGCCTCTTTTGAAATGTGCGGCAGCACCAGACTTGCAATGGTAAAGGCGATAATTTCAATCACAAAAATAGCCGCATAAGCCCAGACATAGTGCCCGGAAAAATGATAGACAAGATCAATGATAACACCTGCACCCAGATGGCCGATAAAGATGGCAAGGCTTTGCGCCGTACCCCAGAGACCGATGTAAACGCCACTGCGGCCAGCCGTCATGGACATCATCATGGAGATATTTGCGACACTTGATGCGCCAAGGCCGATACCGGTCACCACAAGGGCGATGCGCAGAAACTGCACGTCCAGCAGAAAACCTGCAACAATCAACATGCCGAAACCAACGATACAAAACATATTGCCGATAAAGGCGCCCCGTTTCTGGCCTATCCTTCCCAGCAAAAAACCGGTGATGAGCATAAATATAAGCTGGGTGCCGCCCATGGTGGGCCGGAAAAGCTTGGTTGTGGTGCCGACCGGCATCCCGAATACATGCGCGCCAAAAGGATCCATGACAATCTCGTTGGCAAAAAGGGCAAAGATCGAGATGAAGATGTAAGAGGCAAAAAGCAGGGTTTTGGGTGATGAGGAAAGGAGTTGTATCGACTGCGAAAAGGAGAGTGAGTGCTTGCTCTCGCCCGCTTTCGTTTCAGCATGACGCTTCTCGACACCAAGCACGGCAACAAGTCCGATACCAAGCGCAATCAAACCGCCCACCTCGGCCACCTTGATGAGCCGCTCAGGAGTAAAGACATCCAAAAAGGTACCCACAATACGGGTGGAGATAATGGTGGTCAACACCATCAATGTCCAGCTTGCACCGGTCACCTTGCCGATATTGGCCTCCCCTACCGTATCGGCAAGCAGGGCGTAGTAAGCGGTTGTCGCCACCTGCAGACCAAAGCCGAAAACAAGAAAAATAAGTGAGAGTTTCAAAAGACCGATGTCGCGCATCATGGCGGGAAGCAGCTCGGCAAAGGAGATCCCGCCAACCTTTACTTGATATGCCGCGCCTGGAGCAAGCATGAAGGAGAAAACGCAGCAGAGCAGGCCAAGCAGAATATAGGGTGTACGCTTGAGTCCGAAAATCTGGGAGCGATCCGAAAGATTGCCTGCCCAGACCTTGACACCGAAAATCGCAAGCAGCTCCTTGAGGCTTATCAGACCAAAAACAATGGTGGCAGAGATACGAAGCTCGGTGGTCATAACCCGGTTAAGAGTATCGAGCAGAAAGCCGAGCATGATGCCGAAGCCCATCTGGAAAAGGGAGAGGCGGATCAGATTGATTCTCTTCATAAAGCAGGCAATATATTGTACGGTTATCCTCAGCTTACATTTTCTGACGCTGAGCATGAAGAGCGGGAATATAACAAATCCTCCCCTTCACCCGAAATCATTGCATCAAGACCCGTCATCCTCTGCGAAGAGCGTTTATTGCCGACAGCCTTGGAGAGCGCCTTTGGATCGCCGATAATCATCACCAGTTTTTTTGCTCTGGTGACCGCCGTATAGACAAGGTTCCGCTCAAGCATCGTAAAGTGCTGCATGGAGAGCGGTATCACCACTGCGGGGTACTCCGAGCCCTGGCTTTTGTGAATGGTAATGGCATAGGCGAGTGCAATTTCGTCCAGCTCCCCAAACTCATAGAGCACCTCCCTGCCGTCATAAAGCACACTGAGCGTACTCTCCTCCTCATCAACAACGGCAATCCGCCCGATATCGCCGTTGAAAACCTCCTTGTCGTAATTGTTGACCATCTGGATCACCTTGTCGCCTTCGGCATAGGTGACTTCAAACCGCACAATTTTCCGGGCCGGGTTTGGGTTCAGCCGCTCCTGCAAAAGAGCATTCAGCGCTCTGGTGCCAAGCGGCCCCTTGTTCATGGGAGTCAGCACCTGAATATCGTTCAGCCGATCCATACCGAAGCGCTCAGGAATACGGTCGGCCACAATCAGCAGAAGCCTGCGCTGAATATCCGCCGTGCTCTCTGATGGGACGACGTAAAAATCGGAAAGTTCTGCACCCGCACTATGGGAAGGAATGGTGAACTCTCCCCGGTTGATGCGGTGAGCATTGACAATAATCATTGAGCTTTCTGCCTGACGGAAAATCTCGGTCAGACGCACCACAGGAACTGCACCGGAGTTGATCATGTCGGCCAGCACAAATCCCGGACCAACCGGAGGAAGCTGGTCAACGTCACCGGCAAAGATCAGGGCTGAACGGCTGGAGATGGCCGCCAGCAGGCGGTTCATGAGCACCACATCAATCATGGAGGCCTCATCCACAATTACCAGATCAGCTTCAAGTGGATTCGATTGGCCGCGCCTGAAATCGCGGAGAAAGGGATCAAACTCAAGCAGCCGGTGGATGGTTTTCGCCTCCATGCCGGTCGCCTCCGACAGCCTCTTGGCCGCCCTGCCTGTTGGTGCACAAAGGAGAACATTGAGCTTCTCCGTACCAAGAATATTGAGAATAATGTTGATGATGGTGGTCTTGCCGACACCGGGGCCGCCGGTAATGACGATAAACTTGCTCGACAGCGCAAGCGCCACGGCACTGCGCTGTGACTCCGACAGCTCAATGGCTGACTGCTTTTCCGCTTTCGGAATCACCTTTTCCGGATCAAGGTTTTTCCAGGGAAGCACACCCTTCATGATGCGGCGGATACTCTTTGCCACCCCTGTCTCGGCACGAAACAGTGAAACCATGTAGTAACTTTTTTGCCCCTCCTCCTCAACAGCAACAATGGTGCCAATAGAGAGTTCCTGCCTGAGCGCCTCTTCCAGAACCGATTCAGGCATGGTCAAAAGCTTCCTGAATGCATCAAGCAGCATTGGTTCAGGCACCTTGCAATGCCCCTCAAGAGAGAGCTCCTGAAGCGTATACCCGATGCCAGCACGCGCCCGCAAGGGTGAATCCATGGGTATGCCAATGTTCCGCGCAATCTGGTCGGCACTTTTAAACCCGATTCCGGGGATATCATGAATCAGGCGATAGGGGTTAGCGCTCACAATAGCCACCGCATCATCACCATAGACCCGAAAAATCCTCGCGATTCTCGACGTGCTCACCCCATGCGAATGAAGAAAAAGCATGATTTTTTTAATCGCCTTCTGCTCCGACCAGCCGGCAATAATCTGCAGCAACTTTTTCTTGCCAATACCGGGAAGCCCAAGCAGTTGCTCAGGATGCTCCTCAATAACCGTGAAGACCTCCATTCCATAAGCCTTCACCAGCACCTTCGCCAAATGTTGGCCAATCCCCTTGACCATGCCGGAGGAGAGATATTTGGTAATCCCCTCAAGCGTATCAGGCGGGATAACGACGAGATGTGTTGCCTTGAACTGGATCCCCCACGTTTTGTCATTCTGCCAGCAACCGACCGCTTCGATATGTTGACCCGTATTGACAGCCGCAACACAGCCCACCACGGTTACCAGATCACGATCCTCCTTTATCTTGAGGCGCAGAACAGTGAACCCTGATGACTCGCTGAAAAAGCTCACCTTATCAACCACGCCTGTAATGCGCTCCTGGCCGGGAGAGAGGGTGTGGCTCTCGTTCATGAGAGGGGTTGGGTTACGTGATACTGTTCAATTTCCATAAGTCAAGGGGATTAATGGAGCACAATATAGCGTTTCCCGCTGGCATAAGGAATTTCGAGTGAATCAAGCAGTATGGTATCGGCTGCATCAAGTACAGCAATGGCTTGTTCGCATTAAAGGGAAGGAAACTGACGCAAAAAATTCGTCAAAAAAGTCACTCAACCTGAAAGACAATATCATCCAGCGTAACGTTCAGCGCTTTAGCCACAGCCAATAAAACTTCCGTCGTTCCAGTCCGTTTACCGGTTTCGATTTGCGATAAATATGGTGTACTTATCTCCGCGACTTCCGCTAATTGCTGTTGCGTCAAACAGCGATATTCACGCCATACTTTAACTGGATTTTCACCATCAAGCAAAGCAAAAGTAACTTCACCGGGAACAAGCTCTTCTTTGCCTTGGGTAATTGCTGTTTTTACTGCATCATAATCGCGTACATCCTGCAACATTTCCGATTCTTCAACAAGTTGGACGTATGCGTCATAGCCAGATTTCCCCTCATTAGGTCGCGCAATCCTTTGCTTGATGACGCCTCCCCCATAATCCGCATCGATTAGTCCTCGGTTGGTATCTCGTACCGCCTCGCACAACTCTTTATCAAGGATTCCCTCCTCTCTGGCAAATTTTGAGAACCACTTGTTTTTGAAAATTTGCACAGTTTCGTTTCGATCAGTGAGAATACTTTGATTTATCGAATATATAGAACCAAGTCCTATATCGCAAAAGAGTTTCAATCACAGATATTTCCGACTATTTTACCATAAGGGTACGGATAATTACAGAGCAAACCAGAGTAATTTATGGCGCCAACTGATGTACCTGTTGCTTGTGTATCCGAAGTCAAAAAAATATATTGAGTCTCACGCCGCGGTATCTTCAGGAACCCGCTACTGAAAACTGACGTATGGCTTTACCCCAAAAACAGCTCCACCATACGGCGCAAAAATGACGAACTGACATTTCTGTACGTGCCTCATTCCAACAGGGAAATCGCTGCTTGTGGCGTGGCTACGATTATGTAACCTCACTCCTGGAAGACTGAAATCCCAGTACCTTTGCATACAAACTGGAGACTGTTTCTTCTGCAAAGAGCTTGTCCTTTAACTTTATGTAATCTCCACCACCTAAATTACACGCCGCCCAAAATCGAGCTAACTTCGATGGCTCCAAATGGGTCAAGAGGACTTGAAAGCCTTCCTGTAATACTTGCTGCTCACTTATCGCTTTAATCATCACTTACGTCCTCAAAAATAAAATCTACCGGGTTCAACCGGATTCGTCCGGCTGCATAGCGCAAGAAACAAGCTTTTACAGGAGATGATTGAGGATTCAAATACCAAATCCAGACGTTGTTCCTGTTCGCCTTGCGGAGATCGTTCCAGTGGCTCACC
>Ga0194052_1002270_pt1 | contig 10633 bp, 8 predicted proteins | sample SepL226m_MetaG_FD_160117 | JGI IMG/M metagenome (GOLD analysis project Ga0194052, IMG submission 160117) | Anoxic zone freshwater microbial communities from boreal shield lake in IISD Experimental Lakes Area, Ontario, Canada - Sep2016-L227-6m | ecosystem: Environmental > Aquatic > Freshwater >... | reverse complement strand
GCGTAGAGGACGACTTCCTTCACCCGCCGGACGTCGCTATCGGCAGCGGCCTCGCGAATTGGCAATTCGGCACGATTCCACTGGTGGGGGAGCACCGAGATATGGGTGGTCCAACTGTCATCGCCCGCTGTATCGCGCAGCTTGAGTCCCAACTTGCCGGGTTGTTCCCCTTCAACCCAGGCATCGACGACGATTTTACCATACTGCGAGAGGTCGGCTGAGCCGTTGCCGAAGTCAAGCGGCAGGCGAATACCGGGCCGAGGCTCGCGGCCTTCAGCCCAGGCCGGGACCGTGAAGCGCAGCGCGTAGCGGCTCGACGACGCCCGCTCATCTGTGCGCTCGCAGGGCAAGCCCTTCCAAGCAGCCGCCGAACCCGAGCTCTCAAAGTCCGCGAGGATATTCGTCTCGGTAGGACGTCTGGTCGGGGTGTTGGATGCCGAAGACGCCTTGGCCCCGCACAAGAACGCGAGCAACGAAGTGGCGGCGGTGAGTCGCAGGACAATAACTGGAAGGTTCATGCGTTTCAGCGGTACCGTTTGGATGCCTGCTGCGCAACCTTTTTTTCAAGAGGATATGAGCATCCCGCTGAATCAAGAAGGAGGCGAAACGGTTGGTGAATGTGCAGGCGACGAGAGGCCGTCCTTACAATCGCTCTCTTGAGTTAGTTCCGTCCGCGTAGTTTTGCGAGGAGTCGGAGGAGTTCAAGATAGAGCCAGACCAGAGTAACGAGGAGAGCCATCCCGCAGTACCACTCCATGTACCTGGGAGAGCTCCGGTTGACGTTGTCCTCGACGACGGCAAAGTCGATCAACAGGTTGAAGGCAGCGATGCCGACAATCACCAGGCTGATGCCAATCCCCAGCCAGCCGGTCTCATGAATCAATGGCATCCGGGCGCCAAACATGTTCATCACGATGTCCACCAAATAGACGAGAGCGACCGCGGCGGTCGCGGCAAACACCCCTTTCACCAGCCGGTCGGTCACGCGAATGGTCCGACTGGTGTATAGCATCAACATCAGCCCCAGAACCCCGAAGGTCAGCAGCATGGCGTTGACTACGATTCCGGGGTAGCGTTGCTGCATGACCTGCGAAATGGCCCCGAGAGCCAATCCTTCGAGCAGGGCATAAACCGGGGCCGCCACCGGCGACGTTGTGGGTTTGAAAATCCCTACCAGGCAGGCGATGAACCCTCCGATCAATCCGACCAACATCAAGGGGCCGCGCAACGCGGGGTGAGTCCACGCGAACGCCGCCGATCCCATGCATAGCAGCAGCAGAATCCCCGTCTTATTGATGACCCCCTGCAAAGTCATGGTGTCGCCCCGCGACCAGGACGATGCGAAGGCGCTCTCACGTTTCAAAAGCGGATTTGATGTTTCCATAGTCCGCAAAGCATACCTTTTTCTTCTCCAATTGCAACTGCTTCTTCCGGGAGCACCGCTTTTCCACCCCATTTCCCCCAATCCGCTTGCCTTCACTTCGACGCCCCCTACACTCCGCCCGCGATGTTGAGTTTGAGTTCCCTAAACCCGCAACAAAGACAGGCCGTCGAGACCATTCGCGGCCCGGTCTTGATTCTTGCCGGCGCGGGGACCGGCAAGACGCGGGTGATAACGGTCCGCATCGCGCACATGGTTGATAAAGGGATTTCGCCCGGGAACATTCTTGGCGTCACGTTCACGAACAAGGCCGCCCGCGAAATGCATGAGCGCGTGATGAAGCTTATTCCCAAGAGAGGCGGAGGCCAGCGGTCAGAAATGCGGAGTCACGGAGCCGACTCTCGGCCTGCGAACTCCGATGCACGGCCCACCATTTGCACCTTTCACTCCCTCTGCGTTCGCATCCTGCGCCAGCACATCGAGAAACTCGGTTACAAACGCAATTTCGTCATTTACGACGAATCCGAACAGATCGGCGCAATCAAGAAGATCCTGGCGCGGATTTCGGCCAAAGGCGAAAAGACGGATCCTGCGGCGATTCTCAGTCTGCTCAGCCGCTTGAAGAATGGGGGCGAACGCGCCGCTGTGTTTGCTGACGAAAGCGTGCGAGCGATGACGGAACATATCCGCACCCGCTACGAATCCGCCCTGCGCGCCTGCAACGCGGTGGATTTCGACGACTTGATCCTGCTGACGCTCCGCCTGTTCAAGGAGTTTCCCGACGCCCTGGAAGCCTGCCGGACGAAATATCACTACGTGATGGTCGATGAATACCAGGACACCAATGCCGCCCAGTTCAATCTCGTGCAGTCTCTGACTCAGGAGCATCGCAATCTTTGCGTTGTGGGCGATGATGACCAGAGCATCTATGGCTGGCGCGGCGCTGAAATCTCCAATCTGCTCGATATGGAGAAGCATTTTCCTGAGGTCAAAGTCATCAAGCTGGAGCAGAACTATCGCTCGACAAACACCATTCTCAACGCCGCCAACGCGGTCATCAAGAACAACGTGCGCCGGCGGGGCAAGAAGCTTTGGTCGCAAAAAGGCGACGGGCCGAAGATTACGTTGTACACCTTTGCCGACGACGAGGAAGAGGCTCGGAGCATCGTCGAGCAAATCGAGTACGCCCGGCTGGCCCAGCGTATGCCGTGGGCAGACCAGGCGATTTTATTTCGCACGAATGTTCAGTCGCGTCCTTTGGAAACCGCCTTGCGGCAGGCCACCGTGCGTTATCACCTGATTGGCGGCCAGAGCTTTTTCGACCGGCGCGAAATCCGCGACTTTATTGCTTTCTTGAAGACCTTTCTCAACCCGCACGACGACGTGAGCCTGCTTCGGATTGCGAACGTGCCGGCACGGGGTCTGAGCGATGTGACGATGGAACGGCTGCTCGGAGCGAGTCACGAGCGCAAGTGTTCGGTTTTTGAGGTGATGAAGAATCCGGTAGTGACGGCTACGTTTCAGGCGAAGTCTCGCGAGAGCATCGAGCATTTTGCCGAGCTTATCGAACGCACGCGGGAACGGCTGCAGGCCGAAAGCCTGTCACACGATCTCCACGCGCTGCAAACCGTGGCCGACCGGTTCCTGGAAGAAATCGGTTACTTCACCGAGTTGCGCCGCTCCGAAAAGAATCCCGAGACCGCCGAAAACCGCATTCGCAATCTCAAGGAGCTTATCGCCACCCTCGACGGCAACGCGGCTGTGTCCCAGCCGCCGCTCGACCGCCTCCAAACCTTCCTCGAGCACATTACCCTGGATACCGAGCGCGAGGAAGAGAAAGACGACGCCCCGGGCGATGCCGTGACCCTCATCACAATACATAGCTGCAAAGGGCTGGAGTTTCCAAACGTCTATATCGTCGGCCTGGAGGACGGCTTGTTGCCGCACTCCCGCTCAAAGGCCGAGGGCACCCTCGACGAGGAACGACGGCTCTTTTACGTCGCCATCACCCGCGCCATGCGGACGTTGTCCATCAGCCATTGCGGTGGACGCAAAAAATACGGACAACTGCTGCCCTGCCACCCATCCCCCTTTCTCAAGGAGCTGCCGCCGGAACTGGTGGAGCACGCCGATGAAAAAGGAAAGCAACCTGTGACAGAAGCATCGGGAAAGCACTTTTTCGCAACGTTGCGAGATGCCCTTGGGTAGTTCCCGGTTTCAATTGGACCTGCTGACGGACCCTGAACGCTGTCGCAGCGGAGTTTCGGAAGATCGCCGTCGTTGTTCGGGAAGGAAGTCAGCAGCGCCCGATCGAGGTACTCCTACGAGGCTGCGACTTGTGGAAAGGCGGCCAATTCACGCTCGGTCCTGAGACGGAGTTGGCCGCAGGCAGCGTCGATGTCGCGGCCTTTCTCCCGGCGGAGGGTCGCGGTGACTTTTTGTTTTTCCAGAGCGCGGAGGAATGCCTCCTGCGCTTCCTCCGCCGGGCATTCCCAGGGCAAGCCTTCGACCTGGTTGCAAGGGATCAGGTTCACCTTCGCGTTCAACCGCCGCGCCAGCGCAGCGAGCGGTTGGACCTGGTCGAGACCGTCGTTCACCCCTGCAATGAGAATGTATTCGAAAGTGATCAGCCGCCCTCTGCTCTGATGATAATATTCGCAGGCGGCCGTCAGTTCGGCGAGGGGGTGCTTGCGATTTACAGGCATGATGCGGTTGCGCGTCTTGTCCGTGGCGCCATGCAGGGAGATGGCAAGCCGGAACTGAAGCGGCTCGTCCGCAAGTTTGCGGATTTGCGGGGCGAGGCCGCTGGTGGAGATGGTGATTTTCCGTGCGCCGATCGCCCCGCCCCACGGCGCATTCAGAATGCGCAGGGCTTTCAACAGGTTATCATAATTCGCCAGCGGCTCGCCCATGCCCATGATGACGAGGTTGCTGACCGCGCGGAGTTGAGGGTTGGGGGTTGGGGGTTGATGAACTGCGGCGCCAACGAGCGCCGGTGGTCCGTGGTCAGTCGTCTCTGGTCCGGGTGGCGCTTTGCCACTCGATGCTAGCCCCTCGTCACTTAACCGTTCGACAGCGAGGATTTGGTCCACGATTTCCTCGACGCCTAAATTGCGTTTCCAGCCGTCGAGACCGCTCGCACAGAACTTGCAGCCGTAGGCGCAGCCGACTTGTGTCGAGACACAGAGAGTATGGCGATCACTCGGTTCACCATAAAGCGCCGGGTTGGCCGGGATAAGCACGCTTTCGATGAGGGAATGGTCGGTCAACCGCCATAGGAATTTTTCCGTGGTATCGCGCGAGCCTTGCTTGCGAAGCAGCTCCAGCGAAGAGAGCGAGTAATGGTTGCGCAACAGCTCGCGCAAAGCCTTCGGGAGGTTTGTCATGGCCTCCCACTGCGTCACGCGATGGACATAGAGCCATCTGAGGAGTTGCTCGATGCGATAGGCAGGCTGGTCCCAGATTCGGAACTGAGCCTGCAACTCTTCGGCGGTCTGCGATTTGATGTCGGCGGACACGGACTACTTCGTCAGGTAGTATTTTTCCGCGTATTCCTGCACCATGCGCGCAGTGGTAAACTGTGGCACCAAGGTCACCATCGCCCGGCGAATTCTTTGAATCCATTGTCGAGGAACGCCTTGAGCGTCGCGCAGGAAGAACAGCGGAATGACTTCCTCCGTCAACACCTTGTAGAGATTCGCGCTATCGATACGGTCCTGCTGCTCGACGGAATCGGCGTTGGAATCCGCGCCAATGGCAAAGCCGTTCGTGCCGTCGTAGCCCTCGCGCCACCAACCGTCGAGGATGCTCATATTCAAGCATCCGTGGCAGCCGGCTTTCATGCCGCTGGTGCCGGAGGCCTCGAGAGGCCGGCGGGGGGTATTCAGCCAAACGTCGCAACCGGAAACCATCTGACGCGCGACATGCACATCGTAGTTCTCGATAAACACCAAATGTCCTTTCAAGCCGCTGTACTTGCTCAGGTGAATGATGTGTTGGATGTAGCGTTTGCCGTCGTCATCGCGCGGATGCGCTTTGCCGGCGAAAACGAATTGGACTGGCTGGGCCTGGTCGCAGGCCAGCCGGATGATGTTCTCCAACTGCTGAAAAATCAGCGGGGCGCGTTTGTAGGTGGCAAACCGCCGGGCGAAGCCGATTGTGAGCGCGTCAGGATTCAAGAGCTGATCGAACGCGATGAAGTCGCCGTGGGTCAGGTGCTGCTGCTGAATGAGCAGCCGGCGGCGCGCAAACTCGATGAGTTCCCGCCGCAGCCGATAGCGCAACGCCCAGATTTCCTCATCCGAAATGAAGTCCGGGTCCGCGATGTGCTGCCAGAATTCCGGCGAGTTGATTTGCGCCGTCAGACCTGTCGCCGGCGCGCGAAGGTTTGGCGCCACCGCGCTGGCGGAGTTGCCCGTCAGCTTGCGCCGCCAGAACCGGCGCACCGTCCCTTTCATCCATCCAAGCAAATGAATGCCGTTGGTGATATGACCGATGGGAACCTGTTCGACCGGCTTGTCCGGATACAGGCAATGCCACATGTGCCGGCTCACGCGTCCGTGCAGTTCACTCACGGCATTGGCTGCGCGCGACAATTTCAGCGCGAGCACTGTCATGCAAAACGATTCCTGTTGATTCTGCGGGTTGACCCGTCCAAGATTCATCAGCTCCGGGAACGGCACGGGGATTTTCGTGCGAAACCGCTGCATCGCGTAGTCCATCAAATCCGGGCTGAAGCGATCATGCCCAGCCTCCACCGGTGTATGCGTCGTGAAGATACATTCCGCCTTGGTCTGGCTGAGCGCATCCTGGAATTTCAAGCCCGCCGCCATCTTTTCTCGCAGCAGCTCGAACGTGAGGAATGCAGCATGCCCTTCGTTCATGTGGAAGACCGAAGGCTGCACCCCCAACGCGCGAAGGAGCCGAACTCCGCCTATGCCCAGCAACATCTCCTGCATAATCCGCGTGGTGCTGTCGCCGCCATAGACGTGCAAGGTCAGGTCGCGGAAGTGCTGCTCGTTCTCGGGGCGATTGGTGTCCAGCAGATAGACGACCACCCGGCCGACGTTGGCACGCCAGACCTGGAAGGCAACCTGGTTCATCCCAATGTCCACCCGGCAGACCAGCGGTTCGCCCTTTTCGTTCAGCAGAGGTTCGATCGGCAGGTTCTTCGGGTTCAGCAGCGTGTAGTATTCGGTCTGCCAATTATTCGGGTCGATGGCCTGTTGAAAATAGCCTTCGCGGTAAAACAAGCTGATGCCCACAAAGCCCAGGCCCAGGTCGCTCGCTGATTTGGCGTGGTCTCCCGCCAAGATGCCCAAACCACCGGCGGCAATCGGAAGGGTTTCGTGAAAGCCGAATTCGGCGGAGAAGTAGGCGACCGGGTTGACGTGCAGCGCTGTGGCGTGTTGATGCGCCCAGGTGAGCTTGTCCTCCAGGTATGCGTCGAATCCTCGGAGGACGGCACGCACCCGGTCGGCAAGGTCCGGATCCTGCAAGCGAACGCCCAGTTCATAATCCGAAACCTCATGCAGAATGGCCACCGCGTTGTGGTAGAGATTCTGCCACCCGCGCGGCGACAGTTCCTGGAACACTTCCTGCGCCCGCTGGTCCCAGGTCCACCAAAGATTCCGGGCCAGCTTGTTCAATCCCAACTTCAATTCCTTCAATTCTTCGTTCGTGAGCGGCTTTTTCGTCATAAATCGTCAGTAACTACTCCTGCAAATCCCCGCTTAGCGGGCAGTAATGCGCCAAACCGTAGTGTGCTCAAACGGGCACGGCAAACAAAATCAGCGCCGATGACGGGTTGCTGCTAACACGCACTGCGGCACCGAGCCGGCCATCGCCACTCGACACTCGTCACTTCACGCGCTAGGCTGCGCAGGACGGATGGCACGATGAAGAAATACTGGCATGTGATTAATATCGGGATTCAGAACAACCTGACGTACCGGTTTAATTTCCTGGCGCGAAGCGTTTTCGGTCTGATTCCGCTCATCGCCATTCTCTACGTATGGAAAACCATCTATTCGGGCAACGGCTCGGGGTCCAAAGTGGGTGATTATACGCTTGCCGAAATGATCTCCTATTATTTGCTCACCACCATTGTGGACGCGCTGACGGCGGTGAACGAGGATGATTGGCAGATCGCGGCCGACATTAAGGACGGCAATATCAGCCAGTTTCTGCTCAAGCCGATCGATTATCTCTGGTATCGGCTCTGCCTGTTTCTGTCCGGGCGCCTGACATATCTGGCCGTGGCCGTGGCGCCCCTGACGTTGTTTATTCTCTATCTGCGACATTACTTTGTGCTGCCGCCGGACTGGACCGCGTTAATCTGCTTTCTATTTTCGACGGTACTGACGGCGCTCCTGCAGTTTTTCATGTCCTATGCGATGGCGATGCTGGCGTTTTGGGTGCTCGAGGTTTCGACCTTTATTTTCATTCTCTTCGCGTTCGAGTACCTCGCCAGCGGCCATTTGTTCCCGCTGGACATTCTGCCACGCGGCCTGGAACAAGTGCTCTTTTTCACGCCCTTTCCCTATCAAATGTATTTTCCCGTCAGCATTTACATGGGTAAAACCGCGGGTTCGGACCTGGCCATCGGCTTGCTGATCCAAGGGGCCTGGGTGCTGGTTGCTTATTCTTTGGCGCGGCTTGCGTGGCGGCGGGGCATCAAAAAGTATTCCGCCGTTGGCGGCTAGATCATGAAGCCCGGCTCCAACCCGCAACCTCCGCGCACCGGCCCGCAACCGGGCGAGGACAGGCCGCGCGCAACGCGCGACACGCCTCAATCAAACACCAACCCCCAATCGCCAATCACGCGCTATCTGGGCATCTACGCGGCGCTCTGGAAGAACTCGGTCACACGCGAGATGAGTTTCAAGAGCAACTTCCTGCTTTGGATCGTGGTGGAGGTGCTTTGGTTCGGCTTGCAACTCAGTTTTATCAGCGTGCTTTACCTGCACACGGACCACATTGGCACATGGACCAAATGGCAGGTTGTCCTTTTGATTGGGGCGAGCCATTTCATTCAGCAGATTTTCCAGGCCTTCTTTCTCATCAACTGCACCAATCTCTCCGAGTTGGTTCGCACTGGCAAACTGGATTTTCTCCTGCTGCTGCCGGTCAACACGCGGTTCGTCGTATCGCTGCGCCAGGTCGATCTCGGCGCCTTCGTCAACGCCACGTTCGCGGTGGCCGTCATGGCCTATGCGTCGCGGCAACTGCATCTTGTGCCGTCGGTGCTTCAAGTGGCTGGCTTCCTTGTGCTCTGCGTCGCGGGCATCGCGATTCATTACTCGCTGATGTTCCTGCTGGCCGCCATCTGCTTCTGGACGGTGCGCGCCCAGGGAATCGTCTGGGGTTACTACAACCTGTTCAACATCGCGCGTATGCCCGACGAAGCTTTCGGCGGGCTCTTCAAGGCGCTGTTTACCTTTGCCATTCCGATGCTGCTGGTCTCGAATGTCCCGGCCCGTCTCCTTGCCGGCAAACTCAACTCCCCCGCGCCATTGGTGCTCCTGCTGGCCATGAGCGTGATTTGCTTTGCCGTCTCCGAATGGGGCTGGCGCATCTCGATACGGCGCTATACCAGCGCCAGTTCCTGAACCGGAAAACTGCCGTTGATTCACACTGCGTTTGGATTACTGTTTGTCCAGGACCATCTCACAATCCGTCAGCGCCGCCACCGCCCCACGCAGGAACCGCTTCCAGAGTTCCCAGGCGGCGGCTGAGCGTCAGCCTCTCAGAGCAAGCCGTTATCAATGAGCCGTGTGCTTCCGATGAACACCGCCAGCGCGACCTGCGTGCCGTGGCTGACCTGGGGCACGGCAACCAGCGTGATCGGATCAAAGAACTCTACATAGTCCAAACGGGCTTCCGGCTCCCGTTCGATAAAACGCTTCAACTTCGCCTTCAGTCGATTCGCCGAAATTGGCTTTGATGACTTGTCCAGTTCTTCCCGGACCGTTTGAATGGAACGCCACAGCACCAGTGCCTGCGAACGCAAGTCGCCCGCCAGATACTTATTCCGGGAACTCATCGCCAGCCCGTCCGGCTCGCGGAAAGTTGGCGCCACGAGAACTTTAGTCGGGAAATTCAAATCGTGGACCATGCGTTTCACAACGGCCGCCTGTTGATAATCCTTGGCTCCAAACACCGCTACCCAGGGTTGCACAATATTAAACAGCTTTGCCACGACGGTTGTGACGCCACGGAAGTGCGTCGGCCGGGACTCGCCTTCCATGCCGCGCGAGAGCGCCTCTTCCACCACAAAAGTGCTGAACGCACCGTCGCTGTCTCGCGGATACATCTCCTCATCGCCGGGAGCAAAGATCACATCGACCCCTTCCTCCCGGCATAATGCGGCGTCGCGAGCCAGATCGCGCGGATACTGCGAAAGATCCTCGCGCGGACCGAACTGGGTGGGATTGACGTATATGCTGACAACAACCTTGCCTTGCTTGCCCACCGCTTGCCGTGCGCGCCGAACCAAGCTCAGATGGCCGGCGTGCAGATAGCCCATCGTCGGCACAAACCCGACGCGCAATCCTGCCGCTTGCCAGCATCGAGCCAGGCGCTGCATGGACACAACCGATCGTACCATTCGCATCTCCAAAAAGTGATGCAACGCCCTTCCACTGGCAATCTCAATGTCAACTCGAAGCCCTGGGCCCCTGGGCCTTTGACCAGATGCTGGTCACGGTATCGCGGAGCTGCGTATCTGACCAAGGGTGGATGCCCTGTTGAGAATCCATCCAATAGCACTCCGTCAGACGCCTCAGCGCATCTTTTTCGCCGGGCGTGAGCAAGTGATCGAGTTCCTCGATGAACTCCATTTTCCGAAAGGACGGATCAAGGCTGCCAACCTGGAGAGAAGCCTCCTCGTCATCCAGACTGAGCATTGAGTCGTCCACGTAGGGAGTGACCAGGATGCCAATCATGCGCTCGATGTCGCCAGTCACATCATCCTGGCCAGTCGCCGTTGAAAGTCAGACTCAGGGTCTCCGCTTGTCGATACCTGGAGCCGAAGTGCCGTTGATTTCGCTTTCAAGCCGACGCAGCCGTCCAATAACCTGCGGCCAGGAGGGCGGCTCCTCAAAGAACATGTCGCGCATGTCCCGGTAATCCAACTCCAAATCCGGCAACCGGTAATCGTCAGGCAGGAGCCTGAACGTGCCAGGCACTGCCGTCTCGTAGTGGGCGAACTTGTCGGCGAAAAACACCTGCTTGTGGGTGACCACTCGCGCC
>Ga0194052_1002269_pt1 | contig 10634 bp, 7 predicted proteins | sample SepL226m_MetaG_FD_160117 | JGI IMG/M metagenome (GOLD analysis project Ga0194052, IMG submission 160117) | Anoxic zone freshwater microbial communities from boreal shield lake in IISD Experimental Lakes Area, Ontario, Canada - Sep2016-L227-6m | ecosystem: Environmental > Aquatic > Freshwater >... | reverse complement strand
CTCGAGCCCCTCGCCCAACCCACGCCCCGGTGGCTCCTGGAGCTCACGCCAGCCGACATCCGGCGCGGTCCCGGCCCCTGGCTGAAGCACCTTGTGGAAGACGCCCTGATCTACCCCGGGGCCGGTGTGGATGGCTCCCCCGTGCGCCAGTGCAACGGCGTGATCCACTCCTTCATCTTCCCGGACTACATGGTCTCCAAGGACGAGATCCTGGGTGAACTGACCCGAGCGCGCCGGACAGGCACCGGCTTCGCACATCATCGCCTGGTGGACCTGGTGGAGTTCGATGCCGGCCCCCTCGTTGAGAAGGTGGATCCCCATTTTGTGCGGGATGGGGACAATTCCTTCCGCACGGAGGCTACGGATGGGGTCTGGGCCGTCTTCGAGAGCCAGCGTCCCGGGCCTCGGGAGCGGTTCAGCTTCCTCTTCATGGGAACCGAGGCCATCCAGACCCTGGCAGCCCTGTTCCCCCGGTGCCCACCCCGGGCCCTGGTGGTCCAGGAGCACGGCTTCGGCGGCAACTGCTGGCGCAGTTTCAGTGAGAAGATCCACGAGCTCTCCCAGCGCTGGAACGATACCCCGGAGATCCTTATCCTCGGCCCCAACCATCAGTTCCACCAGTGGCGCGCCTGGGGCCAGTCCCTCGGAACCGACATTGCGACGGAGAGCATGCACCAGCAGGAGCGGGAGATTATCGTCCTGGGCGAGAAGGCGCGGCGGCTCTGCCTGAGGGGACTCAATCCCGACTTCCAGGTCCCATGACTGAGGCACCTTTTTTCCCTCATCCTCGTCATTCCCTGTCCACATTGGCCGCGGTTCTGCTGCGTAGAATGGTCTCACCGCACTGCGAAGGAGGGTCTGATGATCAGTTTGCCTGAGACAGGTGGAACCATCAGCATCGACAAACTCGTGCGGGCCGTGAAGGCGCTGCTGGAGGCTGGCGAGACTGGCCTCACAAAAAACCAGTTGGCGGACAGCATGGAAGCCTCCGCAAGGCGAGCCCAGGATGCCGTCACCATCCTGAATGGCCAGGACGCAGTCATCGACTCGGTGCAGACGCCAGGTTCACGTACCCTCAGGTACGTTCTGAGAAACACCCCGGAGTGGATGATTCATGTGACCAGGAATCTCCAGTACTCCGCGGGTCTTGCGGCCATCCTGATGCGCAAGGTCTGTGGCCAGGGCATGGCACTCCCATTGGAAAACATGCGGGACGAGGCCAAAGCAACCATGACGGTCCGCGAGAGGCAGGAATACGACCGCCTCATGGCTCGCACCCAACTGATGGACGGGATCTCCTTCGGATGGGATCTTCCGCCTTCCCAGGAACCGCCAGACCAACTCTTTCATGCTGTGCTTGATCTGTTCTCAAGCGATCACATGCCCCAGGTCCGTCTCCAGTACCAGGACCCGTTCACCGGGGAAGGCAGCGACCTGCTGATCTCGCCATGGTGGCTTATCACGGACATCCGGGCCCGGGAGACGTTCCTGCTCGGGGAGGAAAGGGGCCGGGGGGTGCCCATGCTCCTCGCTCTCTCCCACATCCGTAACCTCGAACTACGGGGAGATCTGACCAGAGACTTCGCACCTCCTCCTGCCGACATGGAGGCGCTGATCCCCCGAGCCATCCAGGGCAGTCTTTCCCTCCATGGTTTCGTCCCCCAGGGCTGGATCCGTGTGCGCCTCGGGGTCCACAGCGAAGAAGCCCATCGCCTGGTCACGAGGAAATTCAGGCAACAACCCGGGTTCAACCCGCATCACGATGTCATCGAGTTCTCGGTCCCCGACCTCGAGGAGACCGTCAACTGGGCCATCAAGACTGGATGCCCAGAGGTCAAACTCCTGAACCCACCCGAACTTCTCGAGCGATTTGACACCCATCTCCGCAGGCTCCGGGCGATGTTGGGTTGAGGACACATTCCGAGTGTCAAACCCCATGCCCCGAACCATCCCAAACGTGATCCACGCTGGGACAGTTCGCTCCCAGACTCCATCTAACCTACAGCCTTCCCGCCATGAATGAAGGCGCCTGGATCAACGCCCATACCGGCGCATGGCGCTGGATTACGGAGCACGCCTCCTGGATCCAGAACCAGGAGAACGCCCGGTCCCTGGGCATGACCGATGAAGTGCACGCCTTGCTCGCTGCCATCCCCTGGGACTTCAACGGCCAAGGACGGGAGGCCATCCTGCGCGTGGCCATGAATGCGGGCTTCATCAGGATGCCTGGGCACGGCGCCTCTGTGACCTTCGAGTTCACTGTACCGACGAGAACCGCGGTCAACGCAGCCCTGCCCTTCATGGTAGAGCATTTTGGCCCGTTAACAGAGTGTGTTTTCAACAACCTGAGGGCGGGAGAGGGATTCTGCGTCGCCTATCAATCTCTCCCGGAATTTCTGGCTAGAGGTGGCCTCATCCCTACCGGATGAGATAGAGAGTGATTGCACAACGACTGGATCGTAACTCCGAGTCGCCTCCCGTTGTCGTAGCACCAGGCTGGGTCCTCTTCGCCAGCCACTGTCACCCCTGCCTCCCTATCTTCCTTCTGGGGGTGGGGCATGTGTGAGTCAGGAGAGAGGGCGCTCAAGAGCGAGGTCCCCAGCCCCGGATTGGAGGCCTACCTCCTGACGCTGGAAGCGGTGGGTATGCCGTTGCATCAGATTCTCCCCCTGGCAGAGCAGGAGGGGATGCCCGTTCCCGCGATGATCGAATGGGCGGACGGGTTCCTTCAGCGGGTCGCCTACGTCGACGAGCCTGCGGATGCCGTGGTGCTGGTGTTCGGCTGCTTGCGTCGCTGGGAATCCCTGCTTCCTCTGGTCGAGCGCCAGGGGGTGGCCCTGCTGCAGGCCCTCCTCATGGGCAGACCCGGCCGCCTAGAAAGCCTGGCATCCCTTCGCGACCGTGATTTCTTCGCGATCTTTCGCAGTCGCGTGCTTCGCCGGCTGGGCTATCCAACTTGTCTCGCCCAGTCACAGCGGCTCAAGGTCCATTCACCGAAGCACCTCAAGGGCGTGATGGCCTGGCTGGGTTCCGGCAGATCCGTGCTCGCCTATGAGCTGGACCTCCAAGGATTCCAGTCAACCTCCACTAGTTGGGGAACACTCCATGCCCCCCTCCTTGAGCTCCGGAACGGAACGAGCCCCGAGAAGATCGAATGGAGATCTGATCTGACGGATCCCGTCTTCTGGAGCCGGCAGGCTGCCCTGCATATCCAGCAGGTGGAGGGACTCCGGTATCTGGGCGGAACCACCTACGGAGACGTCACCCTCGAGGCGTGTCCCGACCTGGAGGAGTTGGACGGTCCGTGCGCCACGCTGAAGGCAGAGGATTGCCCAAGCCTCAAAGGCGCCTGGGTGGGAACCCACTCGCATGGGTTGTCCCTGAAGCGCTGCGAGGCGCTGGAATCGATCCAGGCCTGGAGCAGGGAATATCCCTATGAGGAAAGCCCTTCCTTCGCGACCGAGTGGATCTTCGAGCTGGAGGCCATCGAGGTCATCAACTGTCCGCATTTTCGCAGCCTGCCAAAACGCCTGCACATCAAGGACCGCCTGCACCTTCAGGGAGTGGGCACCCTGGAGGACTGGCCCTGGGACTTCCAGGTGGGCGGAGACTTTCTGGTCTCGGACTGCCCCGGGATGGAAGCCCTTCCCACGGTGGAGGTCCAGGGTTCCCTCATCGTCACGGGTGCTTCCGGGCTGCGCAGGCTCTCGCCAGGAACCATCATCGGCAAGAACCTGGATCTCCGGGCCTGCGCCCGGTTCGAGGACTTTCCCAGAGGTGTCCAGGTCGGAGGAAACATCTACCTGCCCGCGCATCTCAACCACCGGCAGAAGTCTCACGCCAATGACCGCATGGAAGCGTGCGAGCTTCTGGAGACGCCGCAGCCTGACCTTTATGAAGAGCTCCGTACTGTGCTCAAGGTGCTCCGATTCCCGACACTGGTTCCCTCGCCGGACCTCGTGGCCCATCGAGATCTCGCCGAGGAAAGCCTCGGCCTGTTCAGGCTCCGCCTGGCGCAGGAACCCAGATTCGAGGCCATCCTGCTCTGGACCGCTTCCGAGGTGTGGCGCGACCTGGCAGAGGAGGCCTGGGCCGCCTCAAACCCCCTGGCCTACGGCCCGAACGAGTCCGACGAGGACATGCCCATGGCGTGGTTCCTGGAACAGATCCGTGAGTAGCCCGCAGCGGTCCATCACCAGAATCGAGCTTGTCCTGAACCGGCTGCGCTTGAAATATCTCCAGGCCATCGCCCTGTCGCCGGGCCTGCGGGACCACCCCGCTCAGGCGGTCTCGCTGTCGTTCAATCCAGCCTTCCTGAGCCTGACGGGGTTGGACCAGACGCCGCACTGGCGGGACAGGGGCTTTGCCACCCACGCCCGGTATGGGTTGGACTGGGACCAGGATCGCGAAGACCTCGCCTCCGCCCTGCGTGAGCTCACCCGATGCCAGGACGTCACTACCACCTATGGGGAGGTCCTCGCCCTAAAACCAGGATTCCACGAGGCCTGGGTGCACGAGGCCTTCCCTGACGATGCCCAGGAAGGCCCAGAGACGCCTAGAGGGCGTGTGTTCGGGGTCCTGCGGGGCAGTCCTCGGGGCCTCATCGATCTGGCAGGACACTACCCTGCGGATCTCAGCGAACCAAGTTGCTTCCTTGCCTACGCCCCCTGCTCCGTGAGCGAGGGACCCTTCGTGCGTCGGAGGCATCAGGGGGTGTCCTACTTCGGCGAGCTGAAGCGGGTCGGTACTATCCCCTCCATCGCAGCACGGCGGGCGATCCTCCGTGAGTCGTTTGAGGTCCTGGACGCCTGCCAGCGGTTGCGGGACGAGGACAGCGTCGTCGGCCTGGAGAGACTCGTCAATGAGGCAAAGGCAACCTACCAATAGATCAGGAACAAAGGGTGCGCAAAAGGTTGTAATAGGGAATGGATAAGCGTTGGCTCTTAAGTTGCACAACATCCACCCCGCAGTCTGTGCAAAGTATGCTAGTCCCATACTCCCCGCTTTTCAGCTAGTTAAGTCAACTTCAACCTAACCCCGTTACACATTTCTGTGCCACAGATCGGAACCTTATACGCTCAGTCAGCTACCTACCCACGCCACTCAACAGCTAACAGGAGCCTCTGTCAAAGAAGGCTGTCTTCACCTCACATAACTATCATACTTGGCCAAATTGCGTTCTCTACCAGATTCAGAATGATCAACAGGCGCTCGAGTCCAGAGTTGATGTTGGTTCCACCAATACTTTTCAGTTCTGGATGTTGATCGAACCCCTGGAGTCAAGATGTCCCCGCATCCCCGCTTGTCGAAGTCGCGGTTCATGTCCGGGCGTCAGTGCACGCTGAGGCTCTGGAACGACTGGTTCCGCCGGGAACTGGCCACACCTGTGGACCCCAGCAGCCAGGCCCGCTTCGATGAAGGTAACGAGGTCGGCGAGTTGGCCCGAAAGCGTTTCCCGGGCGTGCTGGTGGCAGCGGACCATCGCCACTCGGACGGAGCGCTTGCAGAAACAGCTCGCCTGCTCGCGGACCCCACCGTGGAGGCCGTCCATGAGGCCGCCTTCGAACACCAGGGAGCCTTCGTGCGGGTGGACATCCTGGCCCGGCGCAACGGCGCCTGGGATGTCATCGAGGTGAAGTCCGTGCTCGATGTCGACGAGACACATCGGATGGATGCGGCCTACCAGGGCTGGGTGGTAGCCGGGGCCGGTCTGCCGGTCGGCAGCATTTCGGTGATGGCGCTGAACCGGGAGTATCGATACCAGGGGGGTGACCTCAACCTGGCGGGCCTGTTCCGGATTGAGGACATCACAACCGAAGCCGCTGCCCTGGTTCCCCTCATCGAAGCAGACCTGTTCCGTTTCCAGGCGCTGCTCCAGCAGACCAGCGCACCGGACGTGGCGCCCGGCCGCCACTGCGCGAGCCCCTACGAGTGTCCCTACCTGGCCTACTGCACCCGCCACTGGCCGGCGGTGCCCGATCCCGTGGATTGGCTTCCCGGATTCGGGTCGGCAAAATGCCTGCCCCTGCATGCAGCAAGCACCCACAGAATGGTGGACCTGCCCCTGGAAAGCCTGACTGCCCAACAGTTCCAGGTGGTGGCCTGTCATCGGGATAACCAACCCTGGGTGAGCGAAGGCCTCAGGGAGGCGCTGAGGCCGTTCGCACCGCCCATTCACTTCCTGGATTTCGAGACCTTCGCGCCCGCCGTGCCCAGGCTCATCGGAACAGGCCCACGCGAGATCATGCCCGTGCAGTGGTCCTGTCACACCATGGCTGTAGAGGGTCAATTGACGCATCGCGAGTTCCTGGCCGAGGGTCTCGCCAACCCCCGGGAGGCCTTTGCGACCTCCCTCCTAAAGGCCCTGGAAGCCGAGGGCAGCATCTGCGTCTATTCGCCCTACGAGCAGGGGGTGTTGAGGAGACTCGCCGACTCCCTGCCCCACCTGGCGCCGGATCTCCGGGCCCTAATGACTCGCCTGGTGGACCTGCTCCCGCTCATCCGGGAGAACCTCTACCTTCCGGCCTTCCAGGGTTCCTACTCCATCAAGAAGGTCCTGCCCGCCCTGGTCCCCGGCTTCGACTACAGCCAGTTGCAGATCCAGGACGGACTTCAGGCCGGGATCGCCTTTGCAAAGATGCTGGACGAATCAGACTCCCTCGCCCGGCAGGCCATCCGGAACGATCTCCTCACCTACTGCGGGCAGGACACCCTGGCTATGGTGAAGATTCGGGAGGCCATGAAATCCTTCTGATTCCAGAGTGTCCGGCCATTTAATTTGTTGAGCGCTCTTTCGGTTGATGCCGGTTCCCTAGATTCCCCCAGGGTTTGGGTGATGACTGGGATCACCGACCATGCCTGGATGGTCAGCGATTCACTCCACCGGCGTGTGTCTCCCCCGCTATTGGGACCAATATGCCGCCAATGGTCATCAATCCAAGACTTCTCGGACCGTCACTTCCCGGTGCACTGCACACTGTTTAGCCTAGACCCCAAGGGTGGTTGATAATAATTAGAATGCAAGCAACATAGCAGACAGAGAGGTCCATCATGTCCAAAACGCTGCTTGAACTGATCAAATACTTCAACCGCAAGGAGCGCTACCTGGTGGTAAGCAGCCTCCTTCCCCCGGAGCGAACCATCTCCGCAGCATTCCTTGAGCGCATAAACAGTTGTCTCCCAGACGTCAAGATCGTTCCCGCGGACTATTGGTGTATCGACTATCACCTCGACTGGCTCTACGCCGCTTTGACATTGGACGGCAACGCCCACGCAAGCGGAAATCCCATTGATATCGATAGGGCAGAATGCTTCAAGGGAACCCAGGAGGACATTGACTTGCTCGTCGTTGCTGAGCGTCAGGAGGAGACCCATTTGGTTTTAATTGAGGCAAAAGCGACGACAGGTTGGAGTAACGAGCAACTACAGTCTAAGGCGAGTCGGCTATGCGCAATATTCGGTGAAAGTGGCAAGGAAAGGAAAGGGGTCTGCCCGCACTTCGTGCTTATGTCACCGCGTGAACCGAAGCAACTAGCGACAGTGGGTTGGCCGAGTTGGACAAAGCCAGTCCACTGGATCGAGTTACCCACCGAGGAGGAAACCTACGGACAACTCACCCGATGCGATGAGGATGGTCATGGCTGCGTGGAAGGTAAACATTGGAAGGTCCATAGCCGTTCCTACCGACCGCGGACAGGCGAGTAGCCAGATAAGATTCAAGGCAAGTAGGCTGTGAACACTGATCATCCTTCTTCTGAAAATCGCATTTAGAGCTTCTCTTAACTAGATATCTAGGTTCTTACTAAAACAAGATCGGGGGGGGGGAGGACGAATCGAACGCCACACTGAACTAAACCATATTGCCGAGTGTATAGCCGCGCAAGTTTCCCTGATCACTCTGAGAAATCGGTTGGACCATAAGGGGAATTCCAGCGTCTTCAGGAAAGCCGTGCTGCCTAGGTGTAGTGTCAGCGTTAGGTTCTGCGGCTTCAACCCGCGGGACCCTCTCTCATCCAGTCCATGACCAACGGTCATGGGCCAGAGATTCACTGGCAGAAAAAGGTTCCTCTAAGGACGCCCTGATCGATTCCGAGGCGATGGACCTCGCAATCAATCGTATATTCCTGCTCGAGAACCTGCCCGGACTGAGTGCTGTAGAAGTTGCTGGTCAAGTGGCCTTCGCTACCACCCATGCCGTGATGCGCGGCATCCAGGCATCTAATTGGCGAATGCCCTCAGCATCCAGCTGACAGGCTACCTCAGCCGGCATGGCTTCCAGGTGGTCTGGCGTAACCAGGGTGTCCAGATATGCGATAAATGATGTCAACTGGTTCGAATCGTCCTTATCTCGGTTCTGGATGGGACGACAGGATTTTCAGCCATCCGTTTTCCAGGGCCATGAGCATGTTGACGTAGTGCCCGGCCGAAAGGACGTAGGGTTCCTTTTCCGATGACAGCGAACCGTGTTGCCACAACCGGACCCTCACCTTGCTCTTGGCCCGGATGCGTGCGTCCTTAACCACGAAACCCCAGCCCATGGGCCCCCTCATAGGATCATTGACTCGGTGGCTGCCACCATTTCGCATCTGCTCCTCGATGAGACGAGGGATTTCCTGGTCGATGCACACCTCCAATTGCCGGAGCTCTTCCAGGATCCTTGGAAACTCACTCCGGATGGCATGGGCCGCGGTCGCATCCCGGAGTAGCCCGGCGAGGCGCCCCAGGGTATCGAAGTCCGCCTGGGAGATGAGCATGGGATGCTCCAGCACCTCCCGAATCAGCAGCGCTCGCTGGATGCGCTCCGCAGTTCGAGGCCAGGTCTGACCGGCCAGGGCGACGGCGGCCACGGTCCAAAGCGCCCCGTTGCCTACCTCCTGTTCAAAAACCTCGCTACGTCCATCCTTGCCATAGCGTTCTGCCACGCAGGCGAGGAGGCCCCTATGGACCGTTCCCTCGATGGGAGTGAAAAGCAGGGCGGCCACGGCCTTTAGGGCCCAGGTTCGCGTCACTTCAGGGGCGGCCCAGCCACTCTCGGCGCCCAGGGTCGCGAGGGCAATTGGAAGGCCGACCGCCTGCACCAATTGTCTCGCCGTGCAGGATTCGGCGAACTTGGGTTCGAGCAACCGGGTCAAGAAGGTGTCGACCTGATTCGCCAGGCGGACTTTATTGGGCGCTTTGGGGCGGTAGGGTGGGGGCGGGTCTGGCAGGTCGGGAGCAGGAGATGGGCCCCCTCCTTCCTGGCTCCTGAGACCCGCCGCATCCTCCGGCCCAGCGGGTCCTTCCGCCTCGGCCGGGGCGAAGAAGGCGCTCATGACCCCTTGGAAGGTCAGTGACCTCTGCAACTCGTCCCCGGTCCTAGCGGCAGCAGAACCGCCACGGCGAAGGGCGGCTGCCATCTGGTCGGGGTCCAGGCGGCGAAGGGGTTTGGTTGATTCCTTCGCCTGGATGGTCCGCCTAGGCCCCGGGGCATCCTGGAATTCCCCGGGTTCTGTGAGCAAGGTCGTCAGGGCCAACTGGAGATCCTCCATCATCCGGCGCTCCTCTTTGGCCTCCATGGGGCGCGAGTAGCGTCCAAGGATGCTGAGGGCCCTTTGGTCCCTCGCGGCCTCCCGCAGTTCGTGGCGCTTGTCCACCCAGCGGAGCGGCGTCACAGACCGGCCTGCAGCGGTGGTGATCTCAAGGGCGCCGAACAAGGCATGCATTGAACCCGAACATTCGGGCAGGGGACCCTCCCACAGGGACGCATCTCCCCATTTCATCTGCACCTGCTCGCCCTCGATCATGAGGACCACCGAGGATTCAGGGGGTGCTACCGGGGCCGTGGCGGCGCGGACCCTGCCGTCGTCCATGTCCATTTCAAGGAACAGGGCAGCGTAGGATGGGCTCCCTTCTGGTTCCGGTGGAACTAGCTGGCGTACCAGAAGGTGGTCGTGGGGCGCCACCACGTCCATCTCGAACAGGCTCAGCACCTGTTCCCACTCGGCCCGGATGGGGTGGTCGAAAACTGCCATCATCTCCAGGTTGCCCCCCGTATCGACCGGGCGAACCCAGGCTGACGCAGAACAATTGGCGGACCCGACCAGGGCGGCCTCGCCCTCCGGGCCACGGAACCAGTAGCACTTGGCATGGAGCGGTCGGGGACCGCCGGGTTCGATGAAGCCCGTGGCCAGGGGAAGCTTTTCAATCAGGGACGGATCGAAGGAGGCCCTCCCCGCATTGACGGCGATCCGGGCCTCCTTGACGCCAAAGGTCTCATGGGCCCAGGCCAGGAAAGCGCCTGAGGCATCGGTGGACCCCGTCATCAAGGCCACCGTGTCGAAACACCGTCCCTTCCAGCGCGCTTCGAGTTGCTGGGCCAGCGTGGCACCTGGCCGAGACCAGAGCACGGGGGGGAGATCTGTGGTCCTGGCCGTGGGCTGGTTGAGCCAAGCGACCCCTTGAAGGCGATGAACCAGTTCTTTGGCGGCGGGACTGGCACACCAGCCCCCCACATCCACGAGCAGGGCGCGAAGCCATCCGCCTGGGTCCTCCGCCTCAGGACCAACCTTCCAGGTCGTGCCCAGTTCGCGGTTGCCACCCAGCCCGGCCGAGGAGAGGTTGCCGGTCGAAAGCCAGACCAGCCCCCCCTTGGGCCC
>Ga0194052_1002268_pt1 | contig 10634 bp, 6 predicted proteins | sample SepL226m_MetaG_FD_160117 | JGI IMG/M metagenome (GOLD analysis project Ga0194052, IMG submission 160117) | Anoxic zone freshwater microbial communities from boreal shield lake in IISD Experimental Lakes Area, Ontario, Canada - Sep2016-L227-6m | ecosystem: Environmental > Aquatic > Freshwater >... | reverse complement strand
GCTGCCCCCGCACCGCCCACCGACGCAGCGGCTGCCGCCCTCCCGCCGGAGGAGCCCAAGCCCCTGGACCCGGAGCTGGATCAGAAGGTCTGGGGCGAGGCCGCCCGCCTGTTTGGCAAGCTCTTCCAGGGCCCCTGGCAGGAGGCCTACTCGGACCTGCCCATGGCCCTGAATGGGCCGGAGAGCGTCCATTCCCCTGCCATGCAGGAAGCCTGGACCCGCTGCCTTCCGGCCATCGAGGAGGCCCTGCGCCGCCAGCCCAGCGACGAGGACCTCTGGCGCATCTGGGTGATCGGCTCCGACCTGAGCGGGGGCCGACTCCTCGCGCCGCTCATGGACAGCTTGGCCCCCCTGCCGGGCACGGCCCCGGAGGACTGGCCGCCGGAGTCGGTGCTGGGTGCCTTTGTGCGCGATGCCCGGAAGCGGGCCGACTGGCGCGCCATCAAGGACGCCCTGGAGCCCCGCTGGGACGAGTTCCGGCGCGACAATCGCCGGGCGGCCATCGGCCCCCAGCCCGGCGAGCGCATGTGGAACCGGGTGCTCCAGTCCCTGGTGGAGGCCCTCCTTCAGGGTGGCGAAGCCGGAGCCGCAGACCAGCTGGTGCTGCAGGCTATCGGTGTCCTCCGCTGGGATGGCCTGGCCCTCCGCGCCCGGGACCTGGCCACCCGCCTGGACCGCCCCGACCTGGCCCTGCGCTGGGGTGCGCTGGGGTCCTCCCAGTCCCAGTCCCGATGACGGCTGACTCAGTGAAGCTTGTCCCCACGCGGGTGCAGCTGAACCGTCCCCTGCCGCCCCTCACCTACCTGGCGCCCGAGGGCCTGCCGGTGGGCGTGCGGGTGCAGGTGAAGGTGCGCAACAGCCTGGCCCTGGGCCTCGCCATGGGACCGGATCCCAACCCACCCGCCGCCAAGCTGCGGCCCTTGGAGCTGGTGCTGGATCCCTTTCCCCTGCTGCCGCCCAAGCTGTTGGAGCTGCAGGCCTTCGCCGCCCGCTACTACGGCTGCCTGGAGGCCCACCTGCTGCCCCTGAGCCTGCCCCAGGCTCTGCTCCCCAACTGGGAGGCGGACGAGGACGGCCAGCCCCTCTCCTTCCATCGGGACCGGGGCAGATGGGACGTGCTGCAGGCCCTGGGCGAGGCCTGGCACCGGGATCCGTCCATCCTGCCGACGCTGCTGCACCGCTCCGCCCTGCGCCGGGGCGGCCCCACGGAGGTGCGGCTCACGGGCGCCCCCCATCCACCCCGGGTGACCCCGGCCCAGGCCCGCCTGCTGCTGGCCCTGGAAGAGGCTGGCGGAACCCTCATGGAAGCCGATCTGCTGGAAGCGGCCGGGGTGGGGACCTCGGTGCTGGCCACCCTGGAGAAGCGGGGCCAGGTGCAGCGCCTGAAGCGCGTGGACCTGCTGGCCCAGCGGCGGGAGGCGGGTACAGACCGGACGGTCCTCCTCCACGACGAGCAGCGGGTGGCGCTGGACTCCGTGCCTCTGGACGCTTTTGCCGTGCACCTGCTCCAGGGGGTCACGGGCTCGGGCAAGACCGAGGTCTACCTGGCCCTGGCGGACCGCGTGCTGGCGGTGGGCAAGCGGGTGCTCTGGCTGGTGCCGGAGATCGGCCTCACCACCAGCCTGCTGGAGCGCCTGGAGGCCCGCTTCCCGGGCCGGGTGGCCGTGGGCCATGCGGGGCTCAATGCGGGCGAGAAGCACGGCGATGTGGCGCGCCTGCTGTTCAATGGGGCGGACCTCTTCGTGGGGGTGCGCAATGCCGTCATGGCACCCCTGCGCGACATCGGGCTGGTGGTGGTGGACGAGGAGCAGGAGGGGTCCTACAAGTCCGAGGAACACCCCCGCATCCACGCCCGGGACCTGGCCATCAAGCGGGCGCAGCTGGAGGGCTGCCCCATCGTGCTGGGGAGCGCCACGCCCAGCCTGGAGAGCTGGCATGCCGCCCAGACCGGCCGCTACCGGCTGGCCCGCCTGAAGGAGCGCCCGGCAGGGTCCACCCTGCCTGCGGTGGAGCTGGTGGACCTGCGGGAGGCCTACCGGGTGGCCCGGCGGAAGGTGGTCTTTGCGCCGGTGCTGCTCAAGGCCCTGGCCGAGACCCTGGCGAAGGGCGAGCAGTCCCTGCTCCTGCTGAACCGCCGGGGCTACGAGAACTTCTGGATGTGCCGGGCCTGTGGCAAGACCCTGGGCTGCCCCCACTGCGCCATCTCCCTCACCTACCACCGGGGCGACTACCGCCTGCGCTGCCACCTCTGCGGCCACGAGACCGTGCCCCCGGAGGCCTGCCCGGACTGCGGGGCCGACCACCTGCGGGGCGTGGGCGAGGGCACCGAGCAGGTGGAGGAGATGCTCCGTCAGCTGCACCCCACCGCCCGCATCCTGCGCCTGGACCGGGACACCACCCGCCGCCGGGGCTCGCTGGAAGCGGGCCTGCTGGCGGCGGAGTCCGGCGAGGTGGACATCCTCGTGGGCACCCAGATGCTGGCTAAGGGGCATACCTTCCCGCGCCTCACCCTGGTGGGCGTCATCAACGCCGACCAGGGCCTGAAGGTCGCGGACTTCCGGGCCGCCGAGCGGACCTTCCAGCTGCTCACCCAGGTGGCGGGCCGGGCCGGGCGGGCGGCGCTGCCGGGCCGCGTCATCCTCCAGACCTACTCGCCGGACCACCCCGCCATCACCTTCGCCCTGGCCCAGGACTTCGAGGGCTTCGCCGCTTCGGAGCTGCCCTTCCGGGAAGGCCTGGGCTACCCGCCCTTCACGGCCCTGTCCCTCTACCGGGCGGAGGCCGACACGCCCGCCGAGGCCCGGGGCGCCCTGGAGGCCTTTCGCCAGCGCCTGACCGTGCCGAACCTGCGGGTGCTGGGCCCCCTGGAGGCCCCGGTGCCCCGGGTCAAAGACCGCTGGCGCATGCACCTGCTGCTGAAGGGCCCTCGGGCTGCTCTGAGCGAGGTGCTGGCCCGCCATCCCCTGGAACCCAGTGGCTCCATCCAGGTGGATCGGGATCCCCTGAACTTCGGATAGTGTATAAAAAGTATACACTTGTCGAGATAAAATACCGGGACTCCTGGGTCGGTGCGTCTAAGTGCACCTGGATCTAGGTGTTAAAAACCGTCAAAGGTTCCAAAAAAAGTGCCGATCCTGAGGGTTCTAGGGAGGAGGGGGTGATATGCGCACCCATTCAGCCAAGGGCTTCTCACTGCTGGAATTGCTCTTGGTCGTCGTCATCATCGGGATCCTGGCTGTGGCCGGGGGGACCATGTCTGGCGCCGCCCAGCCCGCCGCCGTGAAGGGCACGGTGAACAGCCTCTACGGAATCCTGGTGGAGGCCCGCACCGTGGCCCGGTCTACCGGGCGGACGGTCACGCTCACCACTTTGGGCCACCAGGAGACCATGCAGCTCAGCTTCCCCTCCCAGGGGGATGTGACTCCAGTGCCGGCCAATCAGGCGCTTACCACGTGGCTCCGCACCGCCGGGGGTAGCAGCGCTAGTCAGTACTCGGGTGTGGACAATCTTAACTGGCCCATCTACACCCAGGCTGCGCCCAATCCAGACCCCCTGACGGGTGGTGAAGCCGCTATCTCAGCCTTGTTTACGAGCGGTGCACTGCCCGGGACCAATGGAAAGTTGTTCACGGGGAGCACGAACACCGCCATGTCCTTCGACGCCATGGGTCGCGCCAACCGCGACTTTTACGTCTATGTGGGAGGCATGCGCAATGGGGCCTCCTACCCGAGCGCCCCAGTGGGCTTGGTTCTGGTGACCCGGGCCAACGGGGTCCATGCCTTCTACAAACCCAACGCAGGGGATGCCACCGTTCCCTGGCAGCGCCTGTAGGAGGGACCATGACTCGCCGCCACGCCCATCAACGGGGTTTCTCCCTGGCCGAGCTGATGATCACGGCCCTCATCTTCGGTGTCGGCCTGCTGGGCCTTGCCGCCCTCCAGGTCTCCACCCTCCGCAACAACGCGGGAGGACGCAATCGGATCACAGCCGCAGGTCTGGCAGAGGGTTGCCTGAGTGCCATCCAGGCCGAGGGCAGCCTCAGCTGGTCCTACGCCGCCGGAGTGATGGGCTCGGGCGTGGCCTACCCCGTCGCCCGGGTCTACAGCGGGGCCACGTCCACCGGTACCTTCGGGGCCTTCGATGTGAACGGCCAGACTGTGGCTGTGGGGGCTGCCACGCAGGTCTTCCAGGTGGCCTGGACCCGTCTGGCCCCTACCACTGCGACGCCGAAAGCCGCTATTTCCGGCATGAACATGAACGAGTTCGTGGTGAGAGTCACCTGGCAGGACCAGGCCATCGATGGCAGCGGCCAAGCCTTGGCCCCCTCGGCCCTATCCGTCAGCCGCCTTGTCCGCTACTAGGAGTCCTGCCATGACGCTCCGGTCCTTCCAGCGGTTCCACCCCCTCCAGCGGGGGTTCTCCCTCATCGAGATGTTGGTGGCCATGTTGTTCATCGGCGTCCTCACCGCCGGCATGCTCCGGGTCTATTCCACCAATCTGGCGGGAGTCCAGCGGGTGAACGACATGATCGGCAGCCAGCGGCGAGGCCACTGGGCCCTCGGCTCCATGCAGGATGACCTGGCTTCCATCGGCTACTTCGCCAACGTTGGCTTTAACAACCCAGCCGCAGGCAACTACTCGGTGACCAATGGTACCCAGGAACCCTTTATGATCCTTCCAGATCCATTGGTCGTGACCGTGACTGGGCCTAATCCTGCCAGCCCAGGGGCCCTCGTCACAGGTCCGCTGGTCCCACCAATTCAGGTTCCCCACCTGGATGAGATTCAGTACGTGAGTGACCGCTCCCTGCCCATTCAGGCCACCCTGTCAGCCATCACGACGGCGGGCCTCTCGCTGAACCTGATTAGCGGGTCCACGGCCGACTTGCAGGCTGGCGACATCGTGGCCGTGCAGGATGGCAACTTCGAACAGTTCATCATCTCTGTGGTCAGTGGCAATTCTGTGGGGGTAGACCTCGCAGCAACGGTGATTGCGCAAGCTGTAGGTGGGGTTTATCAGGTAACGACCCCTGGTACCAAGGCGCACCTCGCAGGTGTGCCACTCTCCTTCTATCGGCCCAACATCGTCACCCGCTACTCGGTCCAGGCCCTGGCCTGGGACCCCTCGAATAGCGCCATTACCGTCCCCTGCCTGGTGCGCCAGCAGACCACCTACCCCGTTGGGGGTACGGCCATCACCTGGGCCGGAGTGCCAGTTGAAATCATCGCCGAGAACATTGATGGGCTCCGCATCGACCTCAGCGTCGATGGTGGAACGAACTGGTTGCGCCAGGATGCTGCCAGCTGGGCTGAGATCGCTGGCAGGATCACCACTGCCCTCGTTCCCATGGGAGCTACGGGCACCCCGCTTAGGGATGCGTCTAACCCGCTTTGGTTCAGAATTTACCCATGTCTGATCCGCGTGGATGTGAGCTCACGTTCCGCAACCCCCCGGGCTGGGAGCAGCAACGTGGCAGGCCAAGCTGACTATGCCCGCAGGACCCAAACCCTGATGGTGACCCCCCGCAACTTCGGTTTCCATCTTTGAGGCCATTCATGCTCACTCACGCCAAACCACACAATCAGGCCTCACAGCAAGGTGGGCTAACCATCGTCATGGCCCTAGTGCTGGTGATCGTCATGGGGGCTGCCACCTTCAGTCTCAGCCGCAATGTGGTGCGGGAGCTGTCCATGGGAGCGAGCGTGGTCCAGGGTGAGAAGGCCGCCGCCGCTGCTGATGCAGGCCTGGACTGGGTCATTGTCTGGGGGCAGGGGCACATGGTCGAAGCGGCCCAGTTCGCATCGGCCGGAGCGCTCACGGGTCAGCTCCAGCTGGTCCAAGGCATCAACGGTGCCATGTCAGGGATCAATACCGGCCTTCCCATCACGATCTCAGGGGTCACGGATACCGCCATGCTCCTGAACAACGCTGGGGCGGCTACTACCCCCCAGTCGTTCGATGTCGAGCTCCGCTATCTGGGCCTGGGCTGGGGCAACGCTCCCCTCGGCGGGTCCGGTGGCTCCTCCGATAACAATGCTGCCTCAGGGGGCACCAAGGGGGGCCTCGCCACCAGCTCCCCCGTGGGCTGGCGGGTGCTGTCTACCGGCCGGGCCATACCCACGGGCACCACTCAGACCTACCAGTCCCAACGGGAGCTCATCGCCACCTTCCCGTACTGAACCGCTTTTCCCCTGCGTACGTTCTGCTTGCTGCTCATTTGATCCCTGGAGGGTCCCATGGCTTTCTCGCGACTCCACTCCCTCAAGTCCATCCTCCTGACCTTCGCCCTGGGGCTCTCGCTCCAGGCTCAGGTGGGCACCAACCTCGCTCCAGTCACGGACCTCCTGGATGTCTACAAGGGGGGCGGGGTCAAGCCTGAGATGCTGACCATGTTCGACATGTCCGGCTCCATGACCCATGTCTTCTGGCATCGGAGCTACTGGACCAATGTCGGCTATAACACCCACATCGGCTCTGGCAGCTCCGGCAATTCCCAAGGCGATGACAGTGTGCAGTACAGCCTGAGCACCTCCACCAACAATGGCACTGGGAATCCCTTCACCATCTCCATGAACGGGACTGGCTCCAGCAGCACGTCGAAGTGGTCCACCGATGCGGTCGGGTACTTGGTGGATGCCACTGGGACCCGCATCGCGGGGACCCTGACGGTTGCGCTGGTCAAGACCGCCACCCATGCCCGGCTGACGGGTAGCAAGAAAATAGGTAGCACCACCTACACCCGCACTGTGGACATCCCGCTGCCCTGGACCCTGCTTAAAGCCCCGACTGCGGCGCCGCTGGTTACGGCCCCCCTAGCCAACCACATCGACGGCATCCCGGATCCCGATTTGGGCAGCTCCAACAACTACATCGCCTATGACACCCTCTATGCGTCCGCCACCAGCGTGAGCAACCTCATCAGCTACATCGACTACAACACCGACTATGTGGACTGGATGTTCTTCGGCATGGACACCAAGGGCGCCAGCGGCAATGACAACTACGGCGCTGGTGGGATCTACAAGGACAACAACAATGCCGCTCCCACTGCCGCAGGGGTCGTTGGGACTTCCGCCGCCACAGGTGGCTTCGTCATCGGGGGGTCCACCACCAATGCCGGTGGGAAGACCACCTTTGCCAACGGTCTGCCCGTCGGAACCCGCTGCCAGTACCTGAAGCGCGCCGTGCTGACCGCCTGGTTCAACAACCGGGACCGCGTGTGGTGGGCCTACCGCTTCCTGGATGATTCATCTACCGAGGAAGGGCTCTCGACGATCCAGTCCGACAACTACTCCGTGAGCTCAGGCCGGGACCTGACGCTTTTCAAGAAGTCGACCAGCGGCTCCACGCATGCCTCCGTCGCGGTGCTGCAATCAAAGAAGCCGAGCACCGTGACCCCGCTGACCTATGCTCTGGCCAACTGCCTGGCGCAGCTGACCATAGATGATGACAATTCGAGCATCTTTGACTTCGCCAGCACCGGTGAGATCCCCCCCAGCTGCCGGACCTCCTATGTGATCCTCTTCACGGATGGCAATGCCAACGACAGCTTGAGCGCGGGGAGTACCAGCGGGAATGCCTTAGGGACGGGCGGAGGGGCTTGGACCTCTGAGGCTCAGATCCAGACTGGGGCCACCAGGGTGATTCCCGCCAATCTCAGTCCTGGATCGTCCAACTTCAACATCTGGAGCTTTGCGGCCATTGCCGCCCATGGCCTTGAGAACACCAGCCAAAAGTTCACGGGTCCCAACGTGCCCAGCGAATATGCTCCCTTCCGGATCAAGTCCCGAGGCTCGGCCGGCACCAGTGGACGCAAGATCACCACCATGACCGTTGGCCTCTGCCTGGCCGGGATCAACTCGGACAGCGGTGGCGGCAAGGGCCCCCTCCTCAAGGCCGCCCTCTTCGGGGACCCAAAGACGGCCGCCTTCGATGTCACCACGGCAGTTCCCTTTGGTGGAATTGGCGGAGCCCAGACCAACTTCTTCGACGCCACGAACCCCACCTACCTGGCCAACAGCCTGAACGCCATCATGCGCCGGGTGGTGAGCGCCAATACCGGAATCACGGCACCCTCGGCACCGCTGGTGGGGTTGAACCTCGGCAATCGCGCCTACCTTGGCCGCTTTGAGGCCAACAACGATGGCCAAGGTTCCATCTGGAAGGGGGACCTTCTGATGACCGGCATCGGCATCGGGCCTGATGGCACCGTTGCCCTCAAGGCGGCCGATGGGAGCTTCCAGTCGGACATCAATGCCAACAACGCAGTAGCTTCTGTCGCCGTTATGCTGCTCCAAAAGGGCTGGAAGAACCGGAATGTCTATACTGCGATCCCGGGCACGGTCATTCCCTATGGGGGCCTCGACTTGACCCTCCCCGCCCAGGCCTTTAGCGACCAGAACACGACCCTCCGGGATCCCGTGGTCATGGGCACCGCAGACGCAGCCAGCGCCATTGGCCTGATTCGGTTCATCCGGGGTGCTAGTGCATTAGCCCAGGCCAATGCAGCGAATCCTACGTCTATTTCGAGCTCCCGCACAGACATCATGGGCGATGTGGTCAACAGCTCCCCTGCAGCGATCGAGTATGACCCTTCGCTGATTCCCTCCACCAGTCCGCTCTCGGGGCTCTGGTCCTCAACCTATTCCGGGATGATCGATGCCCGGTTCCAGCTGATCTTCTTCGGCGACAACCAAGGCCACTTCCACTGCATCGGTGAGGTGAGCGGCTTTACCCCGGCGGGGGTCCTCCTGGCCAGCATCGATGAGCTCTGGAGCTTTGTGCCCACCGAGTTCCTGAATAAGACCAGCGGTCCCAACGTCACCAAGCTGGGCCAGCTCATGGTCGGTGATCCCACCACGCACCTCTATGCGGTGGACGGGTCGCCCCTCATCTACTTCAAGGACACGCCCCTCTCGGGTGGTGTGGGGAACTTCAAGGTGGACAGCGCCGACACCATCCGTGTCATCTTCGGCCTGCGCAAGGGGGGCCGGAGCTACTACGCCATCGATGTTGCCAACCCTAGGTACCCCAAGCTCGCCTGGATGGTCGATCCCAACAACTCGACGAATCCGGCCATCAAGACCATGGGGCTGGCCACCTCGACCATCGGTCTGGCCTCGGTGGAGGTTGGCTCCCCAGCCGTCATCAAGGATCTTGTCATCCTCGGCGGGGGCTACAGCAACAATGAGCTGGATGCCCTGACTGTGGGCAACAACTCAGCACCCACCAAGCTCGGCCGCTCCCTCCTGGCCTTGAATGTCCTGGATGGGTCCATGGTGAAGATCTGGGACTTTGTGAACAACGCAACCCTGGCAGGTGCCTTCCCCACCATGGGGGCCATCACGGCGGGGGGGTTCCCATTCCAGTTCCTGCTTGGTTCAGGTCGGGCCCAGCGCATCTATTTTGGTGACCAGACGGGGGGAGTCTATGCCCTTGGTTCCATGGAGACCCTGACCACCACGGCACCCGGGTGGCGGGTGGATCACTCCAACATCGACCAGTGGACCACTACGGGTACCGCCGACACCAGTACGAGCCCCACCAATCCGGGCGTCCGCTGGATCTACAAGGGGTCCACCACCCTCTCTGGGAGCCTGGTGACAGCGGCCTCCCCCGTGACCTCGGTGCCAGTCGCCTATCGGGTCCCCAAGTCCATCCCCCAGTTCATCCGTCCTTCAACCAGCCTGTCTGCCCCCAACATGATCCCTCCGGTGGTGGGAGTGACCTTTGGCACCGGGGATCGGAACGATCCCATGGACAAGGATCCCATCAACCCTGTCTCGAACCAGGTGAACCGCCAGGTGATGGTCTTTGATCGGCAGGACAGTGCAGACCTGCCCACGGTGGGGGGCCTCCCGAGCAATGTGAACACCTACGGCTCGGCGGTGACGGACGCTCAGCTGGCGGACCTGACGAGCGTGACCACCTCCGCTGGAACGGCCTACCTGGGCAACAATGCAAAGCTGGGCTACTTCCTCCGCTTCCATTCCCCCATCGCCGACCCCAACGACGCCACCCACTTCCTCTACGAGAAGGCCTACCTCACCCCCGTGGTTACCAATGGTGCGCTTGTCTTCACCACCTTCCGGCCCAGCACCACCGGCAGCTCCGCCACCTGCCAGGGGGCCGGGACTTCCTACACCTACCGGATGCGGGATGCCCTCTCGCCAGCCTTTGGAAATGGGGATGTGTCCGCCTCAGCCTCCAATGCCAGTGGCAATGACGGCTATGTGTTTACCTGGTCCAATCTGGCAGGAGACCTGACCTCGGTGGGTAGCCGCCTGGTCATCCAGAGCGGCCAGGATGTTCCGACCTCCACCTCCAGTAGCAACGTGAAGATTCAGAGCCTGGCCGCCGGCACCGGCACCATCGCCTTTGCACCCCGGTCCTGGCGCATCGTTCGCTGAGGTCCCTCGCTTTCCTTCCTCTGGGGCCCTTCGGGGCCCCTTTTCCTTTGGGGTGGGGTGGGGCGGTATGCTGGGGTGTGCCGGATCCCTCACCCATCGCCCGCCTTCGACCCAAGAAGGCCTTTGGCCAGAACTTCCTGGTGAACGAGGGGGCCATCGGCGTCATCGTGGCCTCGGCCCTGGCTTCGTCCGCACCGCGCCTGCTGGAGATCGGCCCTGGACCGG
>Ga0194052_1002266_pt1 | contig 10643 bp, 10 predicted proteins | sample SepL226m_MetaG_FD_160117 | JGI IMG/M metagenome (GOLD analysis project Ga0194052, IMG submission 160117) | Anoxic zone freshwater microbial communities from boreal shield lake in IISD Experimental Lakes Area, Ontario, Canada - Sep2016-L227-6m | ecosystem: Environmental > Aquatic > Freshwater >... | reverse complement strand
GTGAAGAAGGCCGCGCCGAAGAAGGCCGCCCCCAAGAAGGCCGCCGTGAAGAAGGCCGCGCCGAAGAAGGCCGCCGCCAAGAAGCCGGCCGTCAAGAAGGCCGTCGTGAAGAAGGCCGCCCCCAAGAAGGCCGCCGCCAAGAAGCCGGCCGTGAAGAAGGCCGTTGTGAAGAAGGCCGCGCCGAAGAAGGCCGTTGCCAAGAAGGCCGCGCCGAAGAAGGTCGTCGCCAAGAAGGCCGCCCCCAAGAAGGCCGCCGCCAAGAAGCCCGCCGTGAAGAAGGCCGCCCCCAAGAAGGCTGCCAAGAAGTAGGCCCTACCGGCACGCACAACCTGGCTATCATTCAGAGAGGCGCGCTGGCGCGCCTCTCTGAGCCGGGTGATCCCATGAACATCATCGACCGTGTCTCCGCCCTCGAAGTGCTCGACAGCCGTGGCAATCCCACCGTGCTGGCGCGGGTGCAACTTTCCGACGGGACAGCCGGTCAGGCCATTGTCCCCTCCGGTGCTTCCACCGGAAGCCGGGAGGCCCTCGAGCGTCGTGACGGCGACAAGAAGCGCTATCTGGGCAAGGGTGTCCTGGGCGCGGTGGACGCCATCAACGTCGAGCTATCGGCAGCACTGCAGGGCATGGATCCCTTCCAGCAGGCCGAACTGGACGAGCTGATGTGCGACCTGGATGGCACCGAGAACAAAGGCCGCCTGGGCGCCAACGCCATCCTGGGTGTCTCCATGGCCTTGGCCGATGCCTCCGCCAAGGCCGCCCGTATGCCCCTGTACCGCTACCTGGGTGGGGCCTCGGCCCGCCTGCTGCCGGTGCCCATGATGAACATCCTCAATGGGGGTGCGCACGCGGACAATAACGTGGACATCCAGGAGTTCATGGTGCTGCCCGTAGGCGCCCCCAGCTTCCGGGAGGCCCTCCGGTGGGGGGCCGAGGTCTACCATGCCCTGAAGGGCGTCCTGAAGGCCCGCAAGCTGGCAACGGGAGTGGGGGATGAAGGCGGCTTCGCCCCGAACCTGGGCTCCAACGAGGAAGCCCTTGAGCTCATCGGGGAGGCCGTCAAGAAGGCCGGCTACAAGCTCGGGAAGGATATTTTCCTGGGCCTGGACTGCGCCGCCAGCGAGTTCCACACAGGCAAGGCCTACACCCTGGATGGCGGCACCAAGACCCCCGCCCAGCTGGTTGAATACTATTCGGGCCTCGTAGCCCGGCACCCGGTCATCTCCATCGAGGATGGCTTCGCCGAGGGCGACTGGAAGGGCTGGAAGGCCCAGACGGTGGCCATGAGCGCCAAAACCCAACTGGTGGGCGACGACCTCTTCGTGACCAACCCAGCCATCCTGGCCAAGGGCATCAAGGAGGGCGTGGCCAACGCCATCCTGATCAAGCTGAACCAGATCGGCACCGTCACCGAGACCCTGCGGGCCGTGGACATGGCCCACAAGGCGGGCTACCGGGCCATCATCAGCCACCGCAGCGGCGAGACCGAGGACAGCTTCATCGCCGACCTGGCCGTGGCCACCGGCGCGGGCCAGATCAAGACCGGCGCCCCCTGCCGCACGGATCGGGTCGCCAAGTACAACCGCCTCCTCCAGATCGAATGGGAGCTGGGCGCGGCGGCCCGCTATGCCGGTCGTGAGGCCTTCGGATCCTGCCTCTCCTAGGAGACCCCAGAGTGCCTAGCAAAACCCCGGCGAGGCCGCGATGAAGCCAGGCGGGATGCACCGCCAGGGCCCGGCATGAACGCCAACTGGCTCTTGAAGTCCTCCACCCTGTGGGGCGTCCTCGGGGTCTCGGGGTTCCTGTCACTCATGGCCATGCTCTTCTCCCAGGGGGGCGTCCCTGAGCTGAACCGGAGGGAGGCCGAGCTGGCTGCGGCCAGGGCCCGCCTGGTGGAGCTGAACCACCGCAACCGTGCGCTGCTGGACGAGGTCCAGCGGCTCGCGGCGAAGGACCCTGAGCTCATGGAGGCGCTGGCCCGCCGACAGGGTTACGCCCGCAAGGGAGAGACCGTCTACACCTTCCGGAATCGCGAGCGTTAGCTTGGATCTCCGGCTTGCGGCCGCCTCGGGGAATCGGTTCGGCTACCTCTGGGCGGACGGAGGTAAAGATTGCCCGGGTGAAACCTATGCTCGTGTCCTATGCCCAAAGGGGACGGGATTCGGTTTAGATGGCCTTTTTTTGATGCAAACCCCCGGAACAGGGTCCTGGACCCTGGACCACTGGGATACCGATGGCTCCAAGTCCTTTTGTTCCAATGGAAGCAGGGCTGCATTATGCCTTCCAGGGTCTCCTGATGGCGGCCTGATCGAGGCCGTGTCCAGCGGCGAGCACATTCTGCTTCGTCGCGTCGGTGACGAGGTCGGCATCCGCATGCCCGAAGGCGAAGGCTTCTGCTTGCGCGACGTGCCGATGCCGATGCCGCAGCCCGCGGGCTTCGGTTGGATCGGCAACCCGCAGCTGGTGGTGCGCGTATCCTCGGTGGCCACGCTCGACCTCGCCGCGTTCGCGCCGCCTCTGCGGCACCACGCGGCAATCCGCGGCGGCACCAACGTGAACGTCGTCGAGGTACTCGCGCCCGGCGAGGCGAGGATCCGCTCCTGGGAGCGCGGAGTGGAGGGCGAGACCCTGTGCTGCGGCACTGGGTGCGCGGTCGCGGCGGCATGGCTGGCGCGCACCGAAGGCCGCTCTGCCTGGCGCCTCCACACCGCCGGTGGTGAGGTGGTGACGGTGACGCTGGAGCTGGACGCCCGGGGGGCCTGGCGGGAGCTGTGGCTGACTGGCCCCGTCCGCGACCTCGGTGTGGTGCACCCAGATCCCTCGCAGCTGCTGCGCTTGCAAGGCTAGTGGGGGCTCCTCTTCGCCGTGGAACCCGACCTGCTAGACTGGTTGTTCCACACCCGAAGGGATTCCGAGATGCTTGGTTCAACGAGCGCCTGCGCGATGATGAGGGCGGCCTGATGCGCGCCCGGGTGGTGGCTCTGGCGAACCAGAAGGGCGGCGTCGGGAAGACCACGACGGCCATCAACTTGGCCGCCTCTCTTGCCATGATGGAGAAGATGGTCCTGCTGGTGGACTTCGATCCTCAGGGCCACAGCACCACGGGCCTGGGCTTCGCCAAGCCGGATCACCGGGCCGGCTCCTACGCCCTCATGAAGGGCGCGCCGGCGGAGGCGCTGCTCCTCAGCACGGAAGTGCCGATGCTGCAGGTGCTCCCGGCGGGCAAGGATCTCGCGCAGCTGGAGTTCGAGCTCTTCGAGATGCCCCAGCTCCAGGTGCTCAAGCAGGCCCTCGCGCCGCTCATCCACCGCTTCGACTACATCCTCATCGATCCGCCCCCCAGCCTCGGCATGATCACCCTCAACGCCCTCACGGCCTCGGACGAGGTCATCGTGCCCATGCCTTGCGAGTTCTTCGCCCTGGATGGCCTGGCAGAGCTGACCGAGACCCTGCGCCGCATCCAGGCTGGCCCGAACCCCCGGCTCAAGCTGGGCGGCATCCTGCTCACCATGGCGGAGGAGCGCACCAACCTCGGCGCCGCCGTGGCCAGGGAGGTGCGCCACGCCTTCCCGGGCAAGGTCTTCGAGACCATGATCCCCCGGAACATCCGCCTGGCCGAAGCACCCAGCCACGGCAAGCCGGTCGCCTTCTATGATCTGCGCTCGAAGGGCGCTCAGGCCTACCTCAGCCTCGCGAGAGAGTGGGTGGGCCAGGAGTCAATGGCCAGGAGGGAAGCTTGATGATCCCGTTGAAGCGTCCGGCCTTGGGCCGGGGACTGACCTCGCTCATGAGCCAGATGGCGCCCGAGGACTCCCCGCAGCGGGAGCTGCCGCTGGGCAGCCTGCTGCCCAACCGGGCCCAGCCCCGCACCAACTTCGACGAGACCGCCCTAGACGAGCTGGCCGAGAGCCTCAAGCAGCACGGCATGGTTCAGCCCATCGTGGTCCGCAAGGTCGGCGAGCAGTTCGAGATCATCGCCGGCGAGCGCCGCTGGCGGGCAGCCCGCAAGGCGGGTCTTGCCATGGTCCCCGTGGTGATCAAGGAAGTCCCGGATGACCAGCTGCTGGAGATCGCCCTGGTGGAAAACATCCAGCGCCAGGAGCTGAACCCCATCGAGGAAGCCACCGCCTACTGGCAGCTGGGCGAGCACCTCCGCCTCACCCAGGAGCAGGTGGCGGATCGGGTAGGCAAGTCCCGCCCCCAGGTGGCCAACACCCTGCGCTTGCTGCGGCTCCCCGCTGAGCTGAAGCAGGATGTGGCGAAGGGTCGGCTCAGCACGGGCCACGCCAAGGTGCTGCTGGGCGTCGCCGACCTGCGGCTCCAGGAGCAGCTGGCCCACGAAGTGGTGGCGCAGCAGCTGAGTGTGCGGGCCCTTGAAGCCCGCATCCAGCACCTCCAGAAGCTGGCCCGGCCCAAGACCCGGAAGCGGCACCCCCAGGATATCTTCATCAAGGCCGCTGCCGAGGAGCTCACCCAGTCCTGGGGCACCCACATCGAGATCAAGTCCAAGGGCAAGGCCGGCACTCTGGTGATGCACTTCGGCAGCGAGGCCGAGCTGGACCGTCTCTTTGAGGCGCTCAAGTCCGGTCCAGCCAAGCGCCGCTAGGACCCGTTCCACGTCACCGGTAGGAGTCCGCCATGTCGTCCTGGTTCGTCAAGAAGCGCCTTCAGAAGACCGCCGTCGAGGAAAAGACCGTCCGGGTCCCCGAGGGCCTCTGGATCAAGTGTGAGGCCTGCAAGGAGCTCATCTACCGCAAGGAGCTGGTCAACACCCACAACGTCTGTCCCAAGTGCGGCTACCACTTCCGTATTGGTGTGGAGGAGCGCCTCGAGAACCTCATGGACGTCGGCTGGACCGAGCTGTTCGGGGAGCTGCGCAGCGCAGATCCCCTGGGCTTCGTGGCCATCAAGAGCTACAAGGACCAGCTGAAGAAGCTGGAACAGGACGGCCAGACCGAGGATGCGGCGATCGTCGTGGAGGGCACCCTCTCGGGCCACCCCGTGGTAACCGCCATCATGAACTTCGATTTCCTGGCGGCCAGCATGGGGAGTGTCGTGGGGGAGAAGCTGCGCCTGGGCGCCGAGCGGGCCATCGAGAAACAGTGCGCCTACCTCATCGTCAGCTGCAGCGGCGGCGCCCGCATGCAGGAGGGCACCCTGTCCCTCATGCAGATGGCCAAGGTGAGTGCGGCCCTGGCCAAGGTGGAGCGGGCGGGCCTGCCTTACCTCAGCATCCTGACCGATCCCACCACTGGGGGCGTGAGCGCCAGCTACGCCATGCTGGGCGACCTGAACATCGCCGAGCCCAAGGCCCTCATCGGCTTCGCCGGTCCTCGCGTCATCGAGCAGACCATCAAGCAGAGCCTCCCGGAGGGCTTCCAGCGGTCCGAGTTCCTGCAGGCTCACGGCATGGTGGACAAGGTCGTGAACCGGGACCATCTGAAGGACTTCATCGCCGCCTGCCTGGCGTGGATGATGCCGTCGACCACCTGAACTGCGGCTCCCGGTGATCGGCGCGTTCCAGCCCAGCCACATCCCGCGCCTCCAGGAGCGGGGGCACCTCGGCATCAAGTGCGGGCTGGAAAACATCCACGCGCTGCTGGGGGGGCTTGGCCGCCCGGATGCGGGGTTCCCCGTCATTCTCATCGCCGGGACCAATGGCAAGGGCAGCACCGGTGCCTTCCTGGCCCACATGCTCAGGTCCGCGGGCCTGGTGGTGGGCTGGACCACCTCGCCCCACCTCACAGATGTCACTGAGCGCATCTGGGTGGACGGCCAGCCCATTGGCACGGGCGCCCTCGACCTGCTGCTGGGGGAGGCCTTCGAGACCGAGGCCCGGTTCGGGCTGCAGGCCACCTACTTCGAGCTCATGATCACGGCGGCCCTGTCCGCGTTCCGCATGACCGGCGTGGAGGTGGCCATCCTGGAGGTGGGCATGGGTGGCCGCTGGGACGCCACCAACGCCACGGAGCCCATCCTCACGATCGTCACCACCATCGGCCTCGATCACCAGGAATACCTGGGCGACACCCGCGAGGCCATCGCCCGGGAGAAGCTCTGCACGGCTCGGGACGGGCGCCCGCTCGTGCTGGGGCCCTCACTGGATCCGGACTGGGTCCAGCCCCTGCTGCCTACCTCGCCCGTGCTGCATCCGGCGCTGCGGCTCGGTCCTGCCGACATCCGCTGGGACCACTCCCGGGTGGGCGACAAGCGCGTGGCGCTGCCGGGCCTCCACCAGCTGGACAACCTGGCCACGGCCTTTGAGGCGGTGCGGCAGCTCCAGGCGCTGGGTTTCCCCATCCCCGAGGAGTGCCTCTGGCCCGGAGTGGCGGCCACCCGCTGGCCGGGCCGGCTCTGGAAGGTGCCCACGCTCTCCGGCGTGTGGATGGATGGCGCCCACAATCCCGAGGGAGCCCGCGCCCTGGCGGACCATGCGCTTGCCTGCGGGGTCCGACCCCATCTCTTTTTTGGCGCGATGGGGGACAAGGATCTGGTGGGCGTGGCGCAGGAGCTGAAGCGCATGCGGCCCCTGTCGGTCACCTTCATCCAGGGCGACGCGCCCCGCTACGCCAAGGCGGCCCCGCTGCGGGAGGCCTGGGGTCTGGAGGCACCCCTGCTCAGCATCCCGGAAGCCGCGGCCCAGTTGCGATCCTCGTCGGATGCACCGCGGCTGGTGTCGGGGTCGCTCTACCTGCTGGGGGACCTCCTCCGGGAGCTGGGCATCCAACCCTTCTAGGAGCGGAGCCGCCAACTCCTAATGTCCTGGCCGCCGTCCTGCCGATAAGCCCCCCATGCGGTGGTTTCTGCTCAGCCTTTGTCTCGCCGGTCTCCTCGGAGCCCAGGTGCCCCTCCACATCGTCGCGGTGGAGCGCCGGGGTCCGCCGCCCTATGAAGTTGCGGACCGGATCTACGGCGTGGAGGGGGATCACGAGGGGCTCCGCGTGGGTGATCGGCTGCTCGTGAAGCGGGCTGACGCGGCGGTGATCCTGGGGCACCTCCGGGTGATCGAGAGCCGGCCCGGTCGCGCGAACGCGCTGTTTGAGCCGCTGGAAGGGAGCTATCCCATGAAGGGGGACCTGGTCCTGCGGTCGGAGCTGCGGCACCTGCCTGCGGCCTCCTCCCTGGATCCCGCGCCCTTGGGGTCGCTGCCCAAACCGAAGGCCAGCGCGGAGCCGCCCCCTCGGGAAGGCCTGCTCTACTTCCTGCCCGGCCGCTCGGACCTCAGCATCGGGGGTGTACGGAAGCTGGAGGCCTGGGTCGAGTCCTGGGGCGCTGAGGGACGCTGGTCGGTACAGGTGCCCGCAACCAAGGGGATCAAGCCCGAGCTGCAGAAGCTGCGGGCCGAATCCCTCCAGGCCGCCCTGCGGGCTCTGGGTATCGAAACAGTAGCCGTGGAGGCAGGCCTGCGGATCGCAGAGGGTCTCAACCACCCCACCTGGGTTCGCCACTGGGACTGACCGCTGCGCAGCCGCGGCCCGTTCGCCGCACACTGGAGGCTCTCCGGGAACTGCCATGCTCCTCCTGACTGCCCTACTCCTGCTGCAAGGTCCGACCCCAGCCTCGAAGCCCGAGGCGGCGCCTCCGGCGCGCATCGAGCTGACCACACCCTTCCCGGCGCACCTCGGGAGCGTCGGTCCCCGGGAGGTGCGGGAAGCCGTCTTCGGCATCAAGAGCCTGCACGACCGCCCCTTCCGGTTCCGGGTGCTGGATCTCTCCCTGGGCGTGAGCCTCGACCCGGCCCAGCTCGCGGAACCCCTGCAGCCCGGGGAGGTCCGCATGGTGCGGCTGAAGGTGGCCACGGAGGGCCTGGAGGGCCTGGTGAAGGGGGCCGTGCGCCTGGGCACCGACGACCCAGCCCAGCCCAACTACATCCTGCGCTACGACGTGGAGGTCCGCCCCGAAGTGAGCGTGGACGGTCTCCGCAAGAGCTTCGGCGAGGTGGCCCGGCATGAGCGCCCCGAAGCACGCTACCGGTTCACCCGCGAGGGTGGCGAGCCCCTCAAGTTGGTGCTGGCCAGCGCCGTGCCCGCCTACCTCGACACCGAGTTGCGCCACGAGGGCGCCACCGCCGAGCTGAGGGTACGCCTGCTGCCCGAGCGACTGGAGCCTGGCATGTCCGCAGGCCTGGAGGTCCTGAAGGTGGCCACCAATGGCCCCCGGCAGCCGCTGTTCACCCTCTACCTGGACTGGCGCCTCGCCACCGCGGTGGTGCCCTCACCCTCGCGCCTGGTGTTCGGCGACCGGAAGGCCAAGCGCCTGGAGCTCGAGCTGACCAGCCGCGACGGCAAGCCCTTCCGGATCCTCCGGGCCACGGTCCAGGGAAAGGGCTTCCGGCTCCTCGATGCACCCGGCCCCGAGGCCGTCCACCAGCGGCTGCGGATCCAGCGCACCGGAACCACCACAGAGGCTATGCTGGTCCTCCAGTGCTCCAGCATGGATGAACTCCTGCGGGTGCCCCTGAGGTTCCTGGATCCCGAGGCCCGTCCGGCCACCGTGACCCCGCCGCCTGATCCGCTCGACGAACACCACCACCATTAATAAGATGGTGGCCGCCCGCTCCCCCTGGAGGGACCCATGGTCCTGATCGCCATCCTGCTCCTGCTCGTCTCCGGCATCGCCTGGCGCATGAAGACCAAGCTGGGCTTCCCGCTCTCGGCGCGGCTCATCGTCGTCCAGTGGGCGACCCTGGCCCTGGGGCTGGTGGTCCTCCTCGGGTCCATGGCTGTGATCATCCCGCCGGGTCAGGCGGGGGTGGTGGTGCTGTTCGGGACGGTGCGTGAGCACGTTCTGCCCTCAGGACTCCACTTCATCAACCCCTTCTCCCAGGTGGTGGAGCTGGAAGTCCGCACCCGGAACTACACCATGTCGGGCATCGCCGACGAGGGCCAGAAGAAGGGTGACGATTCCATCCCTGTCATCACCTCGGACGGCCTCACGGTGAAGCTGGACGCCACCGTGTTCTACCACCTGGACCAGGACCGTTGCGCCAAGATCTACGAGAAGATCGGCACCGACGTGGAGGGCCAGATCCTCCGCAGTCAGATCCGCACCTCCCTGCGGGATGCTGCCGCGGGCCTCACGGCCACGGAGCTCTATACCACCCGCCGCATGGGCTTCGTGGAGAACGTCACCAAGACCCTCACCACGGCCTTCAAGGAGCGCGGCATCGTCATGGAGCAGGTGCTGCTGCGCAACGTCCTGCTGCCCGACCAGATCACCAAGGCCATCAATGACAAGATCGCCGCGGACCAGGACGCCCAGAAGATGGCCTTCGTGCTGCAGAAGGAAAAGCAGGAAGCCGAGCGCAAGCGCATCGAGGCGGAAGGCCAGGCCAAGGCTCAGCAGATCGTCAGCCAGAGCCTCACACCCCAGATCATCGAGTACCAGCGCATCCAGGCCCTGCGCGACATCGGCGCCAAGGGCAACCTGATCATCACCCCCATGGGCGGCGCTACCCCCATGATCCAGGTGCCCGCCCGGAAGTGATCAGATCGTAGGAAGGCCCGGCTTGCGGACCCGCTCTTTGGCGGGCGCGACCGTCTTCTCTTTTAGGTTAAGCGTCACCTTGATGACCTGATCCCCCCGCTGCACATCGAAGACCACTTCGTCGGCGGGGGGCTCGATCTCCAGCATGGCCATGAACTGTCCTTCGTTCTCGATGACCCGGCCCTGGTAGCCCAGCAGGATGTCCCCCGGTGCCTTCACGGTACCGCGCTCGTCCAGCTCCAGGGCCTGCAGGCCTGCGCGGCCGGCGGGGGTGTCGGGGTCCACCTTGATGACCAGCAGGCCCCGGGTGAGGCCGAACTTCTGCTGGGCCGCAGCGGCCCCCAGGACGTCAAAACCCATGCGGCGGGACACCAGGCGCTCCCGGGCGATGAGCTGGGGCACGATCTGGTTGAGGGTATCCACGGGGATCGCGAACCCGACACCGACCGAGCCCTCTCCTTTCGTGGCCATGATGGCTGTGTTCATGCCGACGAGGCGGCCGCCGCTGTCCAGGAGGGGGCCCCCGGAGTTGCCCGGGTTCACGGCGGCATCCGTCTGGATGGCGTTCAGGATGTGGGTGTTGTAGCCCGTGTCGATCCCGCGGTCCTTGACCCCTGAGACGACCCCCCGGCTCAGGGAGTGGTCCAGGCCGAAGGGGTTGCCGATGGCGAGCACGGTCTGGCCCACCTGGAGCGTCTTGCTGCGCCCGAGGGGGATGGGTGGCATGGCGTCCAGGGGCGCGAAGACCTGGAGCACGGCGATGTCGTAGGCGAAGCTGGTGCCGATGACCCGGCCTTTGTAGGTCTTGCCATCGGAGAGCGTGACCTCCACCTCCGACACGTCGCCGAGTCGCTTGCCGCCGTCCTCCACGGTGATGATGTGGTGGTTGGTGACCACGTGGCCCCACTCGTCCCAGACAAAGCCGGTGCCCCGGGCCGTGGGGATCTTGGTCTCATCCATGGTCCGCAGATCCCGGACCGGGGCAACGGCCGACACGAACACCACGCCGGCCTTGGCCTCCTTGAAGCGCCGGATGGTATTGCGCTCCTCGGCGCTGAGGGGCGCCGCCGGTGCGACCTTGCGCGGTTTGGCATGAGCCCGGAAGCGCTGAATGGTGGCCTCCTCGGTGGGGGCCGGGGGCTTGGGCGGGGTCTGGG
>Ga0194052_1002265_pt1 | contig 10645 bp, 9 predicted proteins | sample SepL226m_MetaG_FD_160117 | JGI IMG/M metagenome (GOLD analysis project Ga0194052, IMG submission 160117) | Anoxic zone freshwater microbial communities from boreal shield lake in IISD Experimental Lakes Area, Ontario, Canada - Sep2016-L227-6m | ecosystem: Environmental > Aquatic > Freshwater >... | reverse complement strand
TCCCAGCCCAGTCCACTTGACGTGCTCGTCGACACGCATACCACCGAGCCCGCCGATATCCCATCGCCGCCGACCGTCGAGCAGGCCGTCGTCGACTGCGCGATCTATCTCGACGGAGCCCGGGTGCCCGGGGACTGGGCGTACGACGCCGCCCTGGCGCGGGTGAGGGAACTCAACCGCGACGGCGCGCAGGCGTTCGTGTGGCTCGGCCTGCGCGAACCCGACCCTGGGCAGATGGACGTGATCGCCAAGACCTACGGGCTGCACCCTCTCGGCGTCGAGGACGCCATCCACGCCCAGCAGCGGCCGAAGGTGGAACGCTACGACGACACCCTGTTCGTCGTGATCAAGACGGTCAACTACCTGCCCCACGAGTCGGTGGAGACGGCCCGCCGCATCGCCGAAACCGGCGAGATCATGGTGTTCGTCGGTGCCGACTTCGTCGTCGCCGTGCGGCACGGAGCGCACGGCGGCCTGGCTGAACTGCGAGACGAACTGGAGGAGGATCAGGTTCAACTCAGGCTCGGCCCGTTCGGCGTACTGCAGGCGATCATGCGTCACGTGGTGGAGCACTACCTGGAGGTCATCAAGCCGCTTGAACACGACATAGACCACGTCGAGGAGCAAATCTTCTCTCCCCGGCTCACAGCCGGCATTGAAAGCATCTACCTCCTCAAACGCGATGTGCTCGAGTTGCGCCGGGCGATCGGTCCGCTGAGTAGTGCGCTCACGCAGATGCTCGCCGACCACGCCGATCTGCTTCCGCGGGAGGTGCGGCGATACCTGCGCGACGTCCTCAGCCATGAGACCCAGGCGGCCGAGCAGATCACCGCCTACGACGAAACGCTGTCGGACCTTGTCCAGGCCGCGCTGACCCGCACCGGTCTGCAGCAGAACGTCGACATGCGCAAGATCTCGGCATGGGTGGCGATCGCGGCCGTGCCGACGATGATCGCCGGCATCTACGGCATGAATTTCGAGGACATGCCGGAACTGGCGTGGAGCTGGGGTTACCCGGCGGTGCTGACCCTGATGGCGACGGTCTGCACCACGCTCTACATCTCATTCCGGCGAAACCATTGGCTGTGACACCGGCTCGGCCCTAAGTGCGGTCGAATTCCCGCTCGAGTTCGAGGTGGTCCATCTCGTCGACCGTGCGGTGCACGTCGTGGGCGGGCTGCTGCAGCTGCCGCTCCACCGCCTCGATCGCCAGCCGGGCATAGACCCACTGGCTTGTGGTGGCGAGCTGACCTCTGCCGTTGGAGGTGAACGTCAGAATCCAGCTCAGCAGGGTGCTCAGCCGGTTCTTGAACCCCACCAGGTAGACCAGGTGCAGGAACAGCCACGCCATCCAGGCGAGGTATCCGCCGAATTCCAGCTTGCCCACCTTGGCGACCGCGTGATGGCGCGAGATGGTCGCCATCGAACCCTTGTCCCAGTACTTGAACGGCTGACGCGCCGCGGGGTCGTCGGTGCCCTTCACCATCGCCTTGATCGTCTTGGCCGCGTACTGCGCGCCCTGAATCGCACCCTGCGCCACACCGGGCACACCGGCGACTGCCGCGAGGTCGCCGACGACGAACACATTCGGATGGCCCTTCACCGAGAGGTCGGGTTCGACGACGACCCGCCCGGAGCGATCCACCTCGGTGCCGTCGCACTGCGCGGCGATCGTCTCGCCGAGCGGGCTGGCCTGCACACCGGCCGCCCACACCTTGCACGCGCACTCGACGCGACGTTCTTCACCCGAGGTTTTGTCCTTGACGGTGATGCCCATGTAGTCGACGTCGGTGACCACCGAGTTGCCGTGGACCTCGACGCCCATCTTCTTCAGCTGACGCTCGGCTTTGCGTCCGAGATTCTCCCCCATCGGCGACAGCACGAACGGCGAGCCGTCGAGCAGCATCACCCTGCACTCCTCGGGGTCGATGGTGCGGAACGCACCGGGCAGTGTGCGGTGGGCGAGTTCGGCGATCTGCCCGGCCAGTTCCACTCCCGTCGGGCCGCCGCCCACCACGACGAAGGTGAGCCGTCGCCGGCGCTCGGTGGCGTCGGTGGTCACCTCGGCCGCCTCGAACGCGCCCATGATGCGGCCGCGCAACTCCAGGGCGTCGTCGATCGTCTTCATCCCGGGCGCGTAGGTGGAGAAGTGGTCGTTGCCGAAGTAGTTCTGTTGCGCGCCCGCGGCCACGATCAGACTGTCGAACGGCAGCACCGTCTCCATCGACATCAGTTTGGAGGTGACGGTCTGGTTGGCCAGGTCGATCTCCTCGACGTCGCCGAGAAGCACCTGACAGTTCTTGACCTTCTTGAGGACCAGCCGGGTGGTCGGGGCGATGTCGCCGGCCGAGAGGATGCCGGTGGCGAGCTGGTAGAGCAGCGGCTGGAACAGGTGGCTGGTGGTCTTGGCGACAAGGGTCACGTCCACGTCGGCGCGGCGCAGCGACTTCGCCGCGTTGAGACCGCCGAAGCCGGACCCGATGATGACGACGTGGTGGCGACGGGCGCCCGTGCTGGGACTGGCCATGGGTGTGAGACTAAGTTGACGCGAGCGGGCGCGCGACCCGATTGGGGTTAACATTTCGTGCGCGGAAGGGAGGTCCCGGCGTGCGGACGATGACGATGAGGGCGCTTGGGGCCTCGGCACTGCTGGCGGCCACCTCGATAGTCGCCCCCGTGGCGGGGGCTGATCCGGACCCGGGTTCCGGCCCCGGGCCGCTCGCATATGTGATCGGCCGCTGCTACGACCCCAGCCAGGGCATCGTCGAGCAGCCCACCGAGGTCATCTACAACTGCGACGGCACCTCGATCATGCAGAACATGCAGTGGACGGCATGGGGGCCCGACGGAGCCCGCGGCACCGGGATGGACAACTCCGTGCTGTGCCAGCCCGACTGCGCCCAGGGCCCGCACCTCTATAACCCCATCGTCGTGCACGCCTGGAACGCCCAGCCGGCCGAGGCGCCCGGCTGCCCGGACGGCGTGCTGTTCTTCACCGAGCTGACGGTGGCCTACCCGCAGGGCGTGCCGCCGTGGATCCAGCCCGGCACGTCGTGGAGTGACACCGCGAAGTACATCGACGTCGACGGCATGCCCGCCGTGCAGTTCACCGACGCCGGACCGTACAGCTGCACTCCGCTCTCCCTCCGGTAAACCCATGAGCTCACACCTGGCCGCCGTCGCCACCCTGGCCCTGGCGATCTTCTTCAGTCCCGAGACCCTGGTGCTCGGGCTGATCATCACCGGCGACCGGCGCCACCCGCGACTGGCGGCCGGCGGCTTCGCGCTCGGCGGCGTGCTGGGCATCGCCTTCGCCACCGGGATCGGCCTGACGATCGCGCACCTGACCGACGCCTCCACCGGGGACGTCACCCACCCCCCGACCTGGGCCGGCTTTTTCGTGCGGGTTGCCATCGCCGCGGTGCTGCTGGTGATCGGGCTGAGCAGGGTGGTCAACGCGCTGCGCCGCCAGCCCATCCCGGACGTCACCCACACCGAGCAGAAACCCAGCCGGTTCCGCGCGGTCGCCACCCGGGTGGCCCCCGGGCTGATGCGTGAGTTCGAGCCCGGCGCGCAGCTGTCCCCGCGCCAGAGCATCTCCCACGGGCTGATCGGCGGGTTCGCCATGTGCGGCCTGCACCCGAAGGTCTTCCCCGTCGCGATCGCCGCCGGGCATCAGATCACCCAGATCACCCGGCCCGGCGAACGCGCCCTGGGCGTGGTGCTGTTCGCGGCCATCTCGGTCATTCCGGCGGTGCTGCCGCTGCTCATCGAGCTGGTCCGCCCGGGCGCCTCGGGCCGGATCAAAGAGGGCTACGAGCGGATCATGAAGGTCCACGGCCGCTGGATCACCGCCGCGCTGCTGCTGGGCGCCGCCGCCTTCGTCGCCCACAACGCCTGGGAGAAGTTCCCCGGCCGCTGAGCCCCGACCTGCTAAACCTCACTGACCTTGGGCGATAGGCCCCGTCAGCCCCCTGTCACAAATCCGGCAATACCGGCGATATCCCTGGCAGACAGCCTGCAGCCCTTCTAAATCGCCCGGCCTCAGAAATTTCCTGAGATTAAGCTGAGTTTTTTAGAGTAATATCCTGAGCTACGGGTTAGTATTACCAAGGTTTCACCCCGGCACCACCTGAGCACAACGAGCAAAACCCGAGGAATCGAGTACTTCGCGGGCAGCGCGCACAAGCACGACAGGCAGTACCGGCCAGCCATAACGTCGCTGGCAACAGCAAAGAAATTGCTGCAAACGTAAGGAGTGCGACATGGTCGCCATCGGTTCGATCAAGGCCTGGAAGCCCGGCCGTGGGCCGGTCACCACCTGGACCGCCTCGTCGGCCACCCTCGCCCACATGGCGCAGGCCGGCCGCGACCCGCTGCCCGCGAGCTTCCAGCAGGAATCGCACCTGCTGTCGGCCTACCGCGCCAAGCAGCTGGGCACCGAGGGCCCGCGTCTGATCATGACCGCCTGGGACATCGACGGCTGGTGCGACGTCGCCGCCATGACTGAGGCCATCAACACCCACGTCCGTCGTCACGACGCCTACCACAGCGCCTTCGACGTCACCGCCGACTCGGTGGTCCGTCGCACCATCGACGACCCCGAGCGCATTGAGTTCGTCCCGACGGTGATGGGCTTCATGGAGGCCGACGAGGTCCGCGCTCATGTGGCGACCCAGACCCCGGGCACGCTGGAGTGGGATTGCTTCACCTTCGGTGTCATTCAGAAGGAAGACCACTTCACCTTCTACGCCAACATCGACCACCTCTACACCGACGGTTCGTCGGCCGTGGTGATCTACAACGACATCGACTCGACCTATAAGGCTCTGGTCGGCAAGACCGCGAACCGTCTGCCCAAGGCCGGCGACTACCGCGACTTCACCAGCCGTCAGCGCATGCAGGTCTCGGCGATGACCGCCGACTCGCGTCCGGTCAAGGACTGGGTCGACTTCGCCCGCGAGACCGACGGCAATATGCCGACCTTCCCGCTGTCGCTCGGCTCCTACGAGAGCAACGCCGGCGGTGTCGTCACCATCGAGCTGCTCAACGGCGCCGAGACCCAGGCGTTCGACACGGCCTGCCGCGCTGCCGGCGCCCGCTTCAGCGGTGGCGTCATGGCGTGCGCTGCCCTGGCCGACCACCGCCTGACCGGCGAGGAGAGCTTCCACGTCTACACCCCGTCGGACATGCGCGCCGTCGAGGCCGGCTCCGTGACCGCCGGCTGGTACGCCAGCCTGTTCCCGGTGTCGGTGGACACCGCCAACACCGACTTCGCCCAGGCGGCTCGCGAGGCGCAGAAGTCCTTCGACGCCAACAAGCACCTGTCGGTGATCCCGATGCGCAAGGCGCTGGACCTGGTTTCCGAGGAAGAGCTCGGCGTGACCATCGCCAGCCGGCCGTCGATGATGGTGTCGCTGATGGACATGCGCAAGCTGACCGACGCCGATGCCAGCAACATGGGCATCTACATCGACAACCTGAACTACGGCGACGTGAACATGTGGGTGACCCGCAACGCGGATCAGACCATCGTCACGGTGTCCTTCCCGGACAACGCCCAGGCTCGCCGGTCGGTCCACCACTACCTCGGTGTGCTTCGCGCAGCGTTCACCGACGCCGCCAAGCTGACCACCGACTGGGAGGACGAGATCGCCGGACGCGGTTATGCGCATTCTGCTCAGCTCGCGGGGTAGTCTTCCCGCGTGACCGCCAAGCGCCGCATCGACGTGCGGCTGGCAACGCAGATACTGGTGTTGCAGCTCGCCGTCGTCGCGCTGACCTTGGGTATCGCGTTCGCCCTACTCGCGGTGGTCAGCCAGAAGCGGCTGATGAACGAGTACGGCATCCGCTGTCTGGACATCGCCCGGGTGATCAGCTCCGCGCCGGCGGTCCGCGCTGACGTCGCCCGCTACAACACCTACCTGCCCACGCCGGCGGAACTGGCCAAGGGTCAGCTGCAGAACATCGCGACCAAGGTCCGACAGGGCACCGGCGCGCTGTTCGTGGTGATCACCGACCAGAACGGCATCCGGCTGACCCATCCCACCGCCGACCTGCTGGGCAAACCGGTGAGCACCGACCCGTCTGCCGCGCTGGCCGGCCGCGAGGAGGTGGTCCGCCAGACCGGCACGCTGGGCCCGTCGGTCCGCGCGAAGGTCCCGATCGTCGCGCTCGATTCGACCAAGGTCGTCGGCCAGGTCAGCGTCGGCATGTCGACGGCGTCGGTGTACGACCTGCTGCGCCGCGACCTACGCGCCGCCGCCCTCACCGGCGGCCCGGCGCTCTTCATCGGCGTTCTGCTCTCGGGTCTGCTGGCCCGGCGCTGGCGCGACCTCACCCTGGGTCTGCAGCCCACCGAGATGACCGAGTTGGTGCGCACCCAGGAGGCGGTGCTGCACGGTATCGGCGAGGGTGTGCTGGCCGCCGACACCGAGGGCAACACCACCTTCGTCAACGACGAGGCGGCCCGGCTGCTCGAGATCGGTTCGGCCACCGGCAATCCCATCGAGAAGATCGGCCTGACCCCGCGCATCCTGGAGGTGCTCAAATCGCGGGAGCCCACTCCGATGCTGGCCACCGTCGGCGATCACGTGCTCGTCGTCTCGGCCCGTCCGGTGGAGCGTGAGGGCAAGGACCTCGGCACCGTGCTGGTGGTGCGCGACCGCACCGACGTCGAACTGCTGACCCGCCAGCTCGACGCCGTCAAGCTGATGAGCACCGTGCTGCGCGCGCAACGCCACGAGTTCGCCAACCGGCTGCACCTGCTCAACGGACTGCTGCACAACGGCAACACCGAGGAGGCCGCACGCTTCCTCGAGGATCTGCTGCAGTCCGGACCGCTGGGGTCGGCACTGCCCGGCATCGACACCATCCGCGATCCGTTCCTGCAGGCGTTCCTGGCGGCCAAGGCGGCGGTGGCCCGCGAAGCCGGCGCCACGTTGCGCATCGGCGAGAACACCTGGGTGCCGGGCCGTCTGGTGATCCCGGTCGACGTCACCACCGTGATCGGCAATCTGCTCGACAATGCGATCGACGCCGCCCGCACCACGCCCAACCCGGTGAAGATCGTGGAAGTGGAACTGCTGCAAGACCGTTCGACGCTGCACATCACCACCGCCGACAGCGGCGAAGGCGTGGCCGCGGACTTCGTCGACCAGGTCTTCATCGAGGGCACCTCGACCAAACCCGCTTCCGACCTGCCCGGCGGACGCGGCATCGGCCTGGCGCTGTCCCGGCAGATCGCCCGTTCACTGGGCGGCGACGTGCGATTGTCGAGTCCGGGCAACCCGGGGGCGCAACTGTGCGGCGCGGAGTTCATCGCCCGGCTGCCCGGAGTCATGGCTCAGGAAGCAACGACGGGGCTGGCGCAATGAGCAATCCCGAACTGAAGGTCATGGTCGTCGAGGACGACTTCCGCGTCGCCAACATGCACGCCGGCATCGTCGACGCACTGCCGGGCTTCGCCGTCGCCGGCACCGCGACCACCCTGGAGGGCGCACGCAAGATCGGCCCGGTGGATCTGGCACTGGTCGACGTCTACCTGCCCGACGGCTCCGGAGTGGACCTGGTGCGCGAACTGGGCTGCGATTGCTTCGTGCTCAGCGCGGCGACCGAGGCAGAGACCATCCGTGCGGCCTTCGCCGCGGGCGCACTGAGCTACCTCGTCAAACCGTTCGCACCCACCGAACTGGCGGCACGACTCTCCGGCTACGCCCGCTACCGCAGCATCCTGGCCGGCACCAACCTCACCCAGGCCGACGTCGACGCCGCGATCGAGGCGATCCGTCCCCGCGTCGGCCCGCAACAGGCACCGCCCATCGCCCAGTCGCCCACCAAAGACCTTGTGCTGCAGGCGCTGATGAACGCCGACGGACCGATGTCGGCCGCCGAGGTGGCCACCGCGATCGGCGTCTCACGCGCCACCGCGCAGCGCTACCTGGCGGGCCTGGCCACCAGCAACGAGGTCAAGGTCGGCCTGCGCTACGGCACCACCGGACGGCCCGAGCAGGAGTTCACCGCCAAGCCCCCGGCGCCGCCGACGAAGGACGGCCCCCGGCGCCGCTAATCCAGTGGCAGGCAGCGGCAGGCGACCGTCGCCAGGTCTCCGGCCGCCTGCGCCGGGTCCTTGACCGGAGTGAGGATGTGGCTCTGGGCAAGGCGCACAACGGTTTCCACCATCAGGCGCACCTCGCCCGGGTCGGCGGACGGCCACTGCGACGCCACCCACTCGGTGACGATGCCGATGGCGTATCCCAGGATCGGCTCACCCTGGATCGTCAGCTCGCTGAGCAGTGACACGTCGCCGTTGCCGGCGCTGCGCGTGAGGACGCTCTGCAGCAGCGGGTTCTCCCGCGCGGAGAGAAGCATGTACTCCACCGCGGCGGCCACCGCGCCGGCCAGATCGCCGGGGTGCTCGGCCAGACGCGCGCCGACGCCGTCGAGGTACACGCCCGTCTCGCGCAGCACCAGGGCGTGACCGAGGTCGTCCTTGGTGCCGAATTCGGCGTGCAGGCTCTGCCGGCTGACGCCCACGGCGGCGGCGACCGCACTCATCCGCACCGCGCCCCAGCCGCGCTCCAGCACCACCTCGCGGGCGGCGTCCAGCGCCAGCTCCCGCAGGCGGGCACGCCCGTAGGCACGGGTTTCCGCACGCAGATCGACGACAGACATGGCTGGGAGTCTAGCTCAAGCGACATGATTTTCCGATCGTCGACATAGCTTGACATTTTCTGTTTTCTGTCAGATGCTGGCTGCATGACCGCGATCCTGACCCGTGCCGAGCGCCCCTATGACCCCGCCGACCTGTCGTCGCTGGCCTTCTGGTCGGGCACGTGGCGCGACCGCGAGAAGACCTTCGCCGAACTGCGCGCCGAACGCCCCATCTCCTGGCACCGGCCGGTGAAGAACGGGTTGTTCGAGGATCCCAACGATCAGGGCTTCTGGGCCGTGGCGCGCCACGCCGACCTGGTCGAGGTGACCCGCCGGCCGGCCGACTTCATCTCCGGTGAGGGCATCCTGTTCGAGTCGATGCCGAAGGAATTCCTCGACGCCGGTCAGGGCTTCATCGCGATGGACCCGCCGCGGCACACCAAGATCCGCCGGCTGATGGCGGCGGCGTTCACGCCCAAACAACTGGCGCGCATCGACGACCACATCGTCGCCAACGCCCGCCGCATCGTCGACGACATCGCCGAGCGGGGCGAGATCGACTTCGTCACCGAGGTCGCCGCCCTGGTCCCCATGCACAACATCTGCGACATGGTGGGCATCCCGGAGGAGCACCGCCGCACCATCGCCTACGAGTCACAGTTCCCCGACGGCTGGCGCGATCCGCGGCTCCTGCAGGGCGCCGATCCGCTGGGCCGGGTCGCGCAGGCGATCATGACCTGCCAGGCCATCGCGATGGAGCTGGTCGAGGCCCGGCGCCGCAAGCCGGAGAACGACCTGATCACCGCGATGGTCCAGGCCGAGGTCGACGGCGAGCGGCTCACCGACGAGGAGATCTCGGCGATCTTCTTCCTGCTCATCGTGGCCGGCAACGACACCACCCGGCAGTCCACCTCGCACGGGTTGAAGGCGCTCACCGACTTCCCCGAGCAGCGGGCGTGGCTGATGGAGGACCTCGAGGGCCGGATGCCGATGGCGGTCGAGGAGATCGTGCGGTACGCGACCCCGATCATGACGTTTCGCCGCACCGCCGCCCATGACACCGAACTCGGCGGCCACCACATCACCGCGGGCGACAAGGTGATCATGTTCTACTCCTCGGCGAATATGGACACCGAGGTGTTCGATCACCCCGAGCGCTTCGACCTGTCCCGCTCGCCGAACAAGCACGTCGCCTTCGGCGGCGGCGGTATCCACCACTGCCTGGGCGCGCAACTGGCGCGCCGGCAGCTGGCCGCCACCTTCCACGAACTGCTCACGCGACTGCCCGACATCCATACCGTCGGCGAGCCGGAGTTGGGTAACGGCAACTTCTTCCATACCGTGTTGAGCATGCGCGCTGAATTCACTCCCGAGAAGAAGCGATGAAGATCGTCGTCGACCGGACCAAGTGCTCCTCGATCGGCCTGTGCGAGGCGACCGCGCCGGACATCTTCCAGATCGGCGCCGACGGGGAGTTGAGCATCCTCATCGAGGACATCAGCGAGGACCGGCGCACCGACTTGGAGCAGGCGTGTGAGAACTGCCCCACCCAGGCGCTGAGTATCGAGGATTAGAGCGCCGACGATTAGAGCGCCGCGTCGGCGGCGTCGGTGTCGAGGAACATCCACTCGACCATGCGCTGCCAGCGCGCATCGCCGCTGACCCACGCCCACATCACGTCGGCCACCAGTCGCTCGTCAGCGGTGTGCACCACGAAGTGTGACTCGGGTCCGCCGTCGCGGTACTCCAGCTGATACTCGCCGCCGGCGCGGCGGTACATCTGGATGTAGTCCGCATCGGTGCGCGAGACGATGACGAACGGCTCGGCCGGACTCGGGAAGACCGGGCGCTCGACGAAGTCGATCAGCAGATCGCGGGTCAGGTAGGGCACGGTGACGCAGTCCCCCAGCCGCACCGTCACCGCCACGCTGTCCTGCGGGTCGTAGAGCCGGCGCAACGCCATGTCATACACGGCCAGTCCGCGGTCCTTGGT
>Ga0194052_1002263_pt1 | contig 10647 bp, 11 predicted proteins | sample SepL226m_MetaG_FD_160117 | JGI IMG/M metagenome (GOLD analysis project Ga0194052, IMG submission 160117) | Anoxic zone freshwater microbial communities from boreal shield lake in IISD Experimental Lakes Area, Ontario, Canada - Sep2016-L227-6m | ecosystem: Environmental > Aquatic > Freshwater >... | reverse complement strand
GCAGCTATGTGAAGCACCACTTCCGGCACTTCAACGCCGCGGCCCTGGTGGACGCCGCCGAGGGCTACCGGGTCTACCTCGAGCAGGGCGGCCGGATGATGGTCACCCTGGCCGGGGCCATGAGCACCGCCGAGCTGGGCCTCTCCTTCGCCGAGATGATCCGCCAGGACAAGGTGCACCTCATCGTCTGCACCGGCGCCAACCTGGAGGAGGACATCTTCAACCTGGTCGCCCACGACTTCTACGAGCGGGTGCCGCACTACCGCGACCTCACCCCCCAGGATGAGGCGGACCTGCTGGCCCGGCACATGAACCGCGTGACCGACACGTGCATTCCCGAGATGGAAGCCATGCGCCGCATGGAGAAGGCGATGCTGGACGTGTGGACCCGGGCCGACCAGGCGGGCGAGCGCTACTTCCCCCACGAGTTCTTCCAGCAGGTGCTGAAGTCCCGCGTGCTGGAGCCCTCCTTCCAGATCGATCCCAAGCACTCCTGGATGCTGGCCGCCCTCGAGAAGAATGTGCCCATCGTCGTCCCCGGCTGGGAGGACAGCACCCTGGGCAACATGTACGCGGCTGCCGTCATCCGCGGCGAGATCAAGAACGTCCATACCGTGCGCACCGGCATCGAGTACATGACCTGGCTGGCCCAGCACTACCAGGACGTCACCAAGACCGCGACCCTGGGCATGTTCCAGATCGGCGGCGGCATCGCCGGAGACTTCCCCATCTGCGTGGTGCCCATGCTGCACCAGGACCTGGAGCTGACCCACGTGCCGCTCTGGGGCTACTTCTGCCAGATCAGCGACTCGACCACCAGCTACGGCTCGTATTCGGGCGCCGTGCCCAACGAGAAGATCACCTGGGGCAAGCTGGGGATCGACACCCCCAAGTTCATCGTCGAGAGCGACGCCACCATCGTGGCGCCGCTGATCTTCGCGTATCTCTTGGGCTGGTGAGGGGGCTATCGGCTGTCAGCTGTCGGCTATCAGCTAAAGAACGTGCCCCATCGCTGAGGCAGGCCGGGTCCTTCTTGGCCGATAGCTGACAGCTGAGAGCCGAGGGCTCAGAGGTCCCACACCAGCAATCGCGCCCCGCCTCGCCCGGCCACGGGGACCATGCGCTGGGGCGTCTCTCCGGGCACTTCGAAGCTGTGGCTGATGAAGCGGCTGCCGGGCTTCAGCTCGCGGCGGGCCTTGGCCCAGAGGGCGGCCATGGGCACGGGTGAGAGGAAGGCGTAAACCACATCGAAGGCGGCGAGGTCCGTGCGCCAGAGGCTGCCCAGGCGGATGGTGGCGTTGGGCAGCGGCAGGCAGCGCAGCCAGGCCACCAGCCAGGTGAAGGGCGAGGCCTCGATGCCCGTGAACTGGCCGTCGGGCCGCACCCGGGCCAGGTGGGCCACGGGGCCACCGAAGCCGCAGCCCAGGTCCGCGAAGGCAAATCCTGGCCGCTCCGGCAGCAGGCCCTCTAGCTTCACCCAGGCATCCCGGCTGGCGTGGTAGAGCGGCACGCGAGTCAGCAGGCCCCCACCGAAGACCAGGGCCAGAGCCAGGAACAGGGCCAGATAGACCCAGCCCGGCACCGCCAGCCCCCAGAGCGCCCGGACCAGGAAGGGCAGCAGCGCCTGGAGGACGAGCCAGCGGACCTCCAGGACCAGGGCCCGGGACAGGAAGACCGCCCCCACCGCCTGCAGGAGCACCCAGACGAACCCCGGGAGCCGCAGACCCAGTCGCGCCAGCAGCACCAGGCCCGCGAAGGCCAGCCCCTGCGCCAGGAGGGCGCGGAGGACCGGGGGCAGGCGGTGGAGAAGGATGAGCGGCATGCTCCTATGCTAATCGGATGACCATCGGCCGCTTCGCCCCTTCGCCCACGGGGGTCCTCCACCTGGGCAACCTCCGCACGGCGCTGGCCTCGTGGCTGTCGGCCCGGGCGGCCGGGGGCCGCTGGTTGATCCGCATGGAGGATGTGGATGGGCCCCGCTGCAGCCCGAGAATCGGCGAGTTCCAGCTGGGGGACCTGGCGGCCCTGGGGCTGGAGTCCGATGTGCCGGTGCTCTGGCAGTCCGAGCGGACCGGGGCCTACCGCGCGGCCCTGGCAGCGCTCCACGGGGCGGACCGCCTCTACGCCTGCGCCTGCACCCGGAAAGATCTGCTGTCCCTGGCCTCTGCACCGCACGCGGGGGACGGCCTGCGCCCCTACCCCGGCCTCTGCCGGGACCGCGCCTGGGAGGGCTTCGACCACGCCTTGCGCCTGCACCTTCCCGAAGCGCCCGTGCCCTGGGCGGACCTTGTGCTGGGACCCCAGACCGACGACCCCGCAGCCCTCACGGGGGATCCCCTGCTCTTCCGCCGGGACGGCTGCTTCGCCTACCACTTGGCGGTGGTGGTGGACGATGGCGCCCAGGGGGTCACCGAGGTGGTCCGCGGGGCGGACCTGCGCCCGGTCACCGCCACCCAGCTCCGGCTCCAGGAGGCCCTGGGCCTGCCCCGCCCCGCCTATGCCCACCTGGGGATGGTGACCGCCCCGGACGGCAGCCGCCTGGGCAAGCGCGCTGGCGCCCTGGGCCTGGCTGCCCTGGCGGACCGGGGCGTCGACACGGCGCTGGTGCTGGGCTGGCTCGGCTGGAGCCTGGGTTGCCAGGCCACCCCCGACCCCTGCCGCGCCGAGGACCTCGTTTCAGCCTTCCACTGGGATCGAGTTCCCAAGGGCGACCTCCCCGTGCCCGCCGCATGGTGCTGAGGCGGGACCCGAAAGGACAAAGAGATGGATGGGTCGCTTAGGCCAGCTTGTTGACCTTCTCGGTATCCCCTGGCGGGGATACGCGAGACCCCAAAAACAAAGGACCCGGCTCTCCGGGTCCTTTGTGCAAAAGGGTAGGTCCGTTAGGCCAGCTTATTCACCTTCAGGGCCAGGCGGGACTTGGTGCGGTCAGCGGCGTTCTTGTGCATGACGCCCTTGCGGCAGGCCTTGTCGACCATGCCCTGGGTCAGGGGCAGCTGCGTGGCGGCCTCCGCCTTGTTGCCGGCTTCCACCGCAGTCAGGAACTTCTTGACGGCAGTCTTCAGCTCCGAGCGGTTGCTGCGGTTGTTGAGGCGGACCTCAGCATCGCGGCGGGCTTTCTTGACGGCAGACTTGTGATTGGCCATGGTTCGGGTCTCCAGCTCCCGGGGCAGTCCTTCGGGAAGCGCGAATAACCATCCTATCGCAAGCAGCCCTCGGGTCAAGCGGAAAAGACCGGCTCCAGGCCCCATTCGCCCCTTCCCGATTGGCCCGCGCCGGGGCATCCTGAAGGGAGGCGAATGGCCTCCCGAGAAGGGTGGGGTCATGCCGCAACAGAAACTGGAGTCCGTCGTGGAGCTCGCAGCGAAGGCCAAGGCCATTCGCAGGGATGCCCTGCTGCAGGTCTACAAGGCCCAGAGTGGCCACCCCGGGGGCAGCCTCAGCTGGGTGGACATCGGCGTGGCGCTCTATTTCCACGAGATGACCGTGTTCCCCGAGGACCCGACCAACCCCGCCCGGGACCGCTTCGTGCTGTCCAAGGGCCACGCCTGCCCCACCCAGTACGCCCTGCTGGCGCACCAGGGCTTCTTCCCCCGCACCGAGCTGGAGACCTTCCGCCGCTACCCAACGCGCCTCCAGGGGCACGCCGAGAACCACGCCACGCCAGGCGTCGAGGTCACCACCGGCAGCCTGGGCCAGGGCCTGCCCCAGGCTGTGGGCATCGCCATCGGCCTCAAGGTGCAGCAGGCACCCCAGCGCGTCTACTGCGTGGTGGGCGACGGCGAGAGCCAAGAGGGCATCATCTGGGAGGCAGCCATGGCGGCGCCCCACCACAAGCTGGACAATCTCTGCGTCTTCCATGACCTCAACGGCCTCCAGATCGACGGCGAGGTCAAGAAGGTCATGAATATCAACCCCGTGCCCGACAAGTGGCGGGCCTTCGGGTGGGCCGTGAAGGAGATCGACGGCCACGACTTCACCCAGATCCTGGAGGCCCTGGCCTGGGCCCGCACCGTGGTCGGCCAGCCCGCGATGATCTGCGCCCGCACCGTCAAGGGCAAGGGCGTGAGCTTCATGGAGAACCAGGCCGGCTGGCACGGCGTGCCGCCCAAGCCCGAGGAATTCGAAAAAGCCATGGCCGAGCTGGCCGACTGAACCCTGAGGAACCCCCGAGCATGGATGCCCTGAGAACCACTTTCGAACAGCACCTGGCGGCGGCCCTGCCCGGCGTGGAGATCACGCTGGAGCGGCCCAAGTCCGGCGAGCTGGGCGACCTCGCCTTCCCCTGCTTCCGCGCCGCCAAGCAGCTGGGCAAGAACCCCGTGCAGCTCTCCCAGGAGCTGGCCGCGGGCATCCACATCGACGGCGCCGCCCTGGTGGCGGCGGGGCCCTACCTGAACCTGAAGCTGGCGCCAGAGACCCGCGCCGCCGTCGTGCTGGGGGCCATCCTCCAGGCACCCGGGGACCAGCCCTTCGGCTCCCGCCGGGCCAACGGCCGCAAGGTCATCGTCGAATACAGCTCGCCCAACATCGCCAAGCTCTTCACCATTGGTCACCTGCGGTCCACCATGATCGGCCACGCCCTGGCCCAGCTGCACCAGTTCCTGGGCTGGGAGGTGCACCGCCTCAACCATCTGGGCGACTGGGGCACCCAGTTCGGCACCCTACTGGCGGCCTACACCCGCTGGGCGCAGGACGGCAACGCGGACCTGGAAGCGGACTTCGACTGGGCCGAGCCGGCCCCGGAGAAGCGCCGGACGCCGCTGTTCCGGCTCTTCCAGCTCTACGTGCGCTTCCATGCCGAAGAGGAAAACGACCCCGCCATGCGCGACGAGGGCCGCGCCTGGTTCCGCCGCCTGGAAGAGGGCGATCCCGAGGCCCGGCGCCTCTGGGCCTGGTTCCGCAAGATCTCGCTCAAGGAGTTCCAGCGCATCTACGACCGCCTCGGCGTGGCCTTCGACACCCTGGAGCAGGGCGAGGCCTTCTACGAGGACCAGCTGGTCCCCACCATGGCCCTGCTGGAGCAGGCGGGCCTGCTGGTGGAGGGCGACAAGGGCGCCCGCATCGTGAACCTGGAGGATGTGGGCATCGCCACCCCCTGCCTCGTGCAGAAGGGCGACGGCACCAGCATCTACGCCACCCGCGACCTGGCCGCAGCCCTCTACCGCAAGCAGACCTACGCCTTTGACCGCTGCCTCTACGTGGTGGGTACGGACCAGGTGCTGCACTTCCAGCAGATCTTCGCGGTGCTCAACAAGCTGGACCCCTGGTTCCACGGGCGCATGCTGCACACGCCCTTCGGCATGGTCAAGCTGCCCGAGGGCAAGATGAGCACCCGCAAGGGCAATGTCATCTTCCTCGAGGACGTGCTGGACGAGGCCCGCGAGCGCGTGGCCGCCATCATCCAGGAGAAGAACCCGGAGCTGGCCGACCGCGAGGCCGTGGCCGAGCTGCTGGGCATGGGCGCCGTGGTGTTCTTCGACGCCATGAACGACCGCGTGAAACCCATCACCTTCACCTGGGACCGCGTCATCGCCCTGGACGGCGACACGGGCCCCTACGTGCAATACGCCCACGCCCGCATCCTGAGCGTGCTGCGCAAGGCCGGCGGCGACTGGGCGGCCCAGGCCCAGGCCGGAGCGGCCCAGGGTCCCTGCCTGCCCTTTCCTCTCGCACCCCTGCCATCGGACCTGGGCGGCCTGGCCGCGCCCGAGGCCCAGGCCCTGCTCTTCGAGCTGGCGGGCCTGCCGGTGGCCATCGCCGCCGCCGCCGAGGGCTGCATGGCCACGCCCCTGGCAAGGCAGCTCGTGACGCTGGCCCGGACCTTCAGCGGGTTCTACACCAACTGCCCGATCCTGGCCCCCGACAACACCCCCGAAGTCCGCGAAGCCCGCCTCGCCCTCTGCGTCGCCACCGCCCGCGCCCTTCGCCAGGGCCTCTACCTCATGGGCATCCAGGCCCCGGAGGAGATGTGACGGTCCCGTCTGGAAAAGATCACCGCCAAGACGCCAAGACGCCAAGTAAGGACCTTGATGGTGCAGAAGTGCGCCTTGCTGCTTCCACCGTTGATGCTGCGATCAAGGTGGACGCATCCCTGGGGCCCGGACTGCTGGAGGGAGTCTACGAAACATGCCTGGCCTACGAGTTGGAGTCTCGGGGTCACCAGGTGAAGCGGCAGGTTGTCCTTCCCATCCGGTATGAAGCCCTCACCCTGGATGCGGGCCTTCGCATGGACATCGTGATTGATGAACTAGCCGTCCTGGAGCTCAAATCGGTGGAGCACCTCCTGCCCGTCCACCATGCCCAGTTGCTCACCTACCTGAAACTCTCTGGACTGAGGCTTGGCTTCCTTCTGAATTTCAATGTCAGCCTCATGAAAGAGGGCATTACCCGAAAGATCCTTCAACAGAAAAGGGCTGGCACCCATGCCACGCCCTAGGCGACATTCTGCTTTGCTTGGCGTCCTTGGCGCCTAGGCGGTGATCAGTTTCAGTAGGAGCATGCGATGACCAAGTACGTGTTTGTGACCGGTGGTGTGCTGTCGTCCCTGGGCAAGGGGATCGCGGCGGCTTCGCTGGGGGCGCTGCTGGAGGCGCGGGGGCTGAAGGTCACGCTAATGAAGATGGATCCCTACCTCAACGTGGATCCCGGCACCATGTCGCCCTTCCAGCACGGCGAGGTCTTCGTCACGGATGACGGCGCCGAGACCGATCTGGACCTGGGCCACTACGAGCGCTTTACCTCGGTACCCACCACCCAGAACCACACCATCACCACGGGCCGCATCTACAACACGGTGATCCAGAAGGAGCGCCGCGGCGACTACCTGGGCAAGACCGTGCAGGTGATCCCGCACATCACGGACGAGATCAAGAGCGTGATGAAGAAGGTCGCCAAGGACATGGACGTGGTGATCGTGGAGATCGGCGGCACCGTCGGCGACATCGAGAGCCAGCCCTTCATCGAGGCCATCCGCCAGTTCAAGCTGGAGTCGGGCCTGGGCAACGCCATCAACATGCACCTGACCTACGTGCCCTACATCAAGACCGCGGGCGAGCTGAAGTCCAAGCCCACCCAGCACAGCGTCAAGGAACTGCGCGCCCTGGGCATCCAGCCAGACGTGCTGCTCTGCCGCGCCGAGCAGCACATCCCCCGCGAGCTGAAGGACAAGATCGCCCTGTTCTGCTCGGTCACCCAGGACGCGGTGTTCAGCGCCCTGGACGCCCACTCCATCTATGAAGTCCCCCTGAACCTCCACAACGAGGGCCTGGACGCCAAGGTGGCGGCCCTGCTGGGCCTGGGCGAGAAGACGCCGGACCTCAGCGCCTGGGAGAAACTGCTGCACCGCATCCGCAACCCCAAGGGCGCCGTGCGCATCGGCATCGTGGGCAAGTACGTGGAGTTCAAGGAGAGCTACAAGAGCCTCATCGAGGCCCTGCACCACGCGGGCTACGGCCTGGAGGCACACGTGGACCTGAAGTGGATCGAGGCGGAAGACCTGGAAAACCAGGACCCCGCCACCTTCCTGTCGGACTGCCACGGCATCCTGGTGCCCGGCGGCTTCGGCGTGCGTGGCACCCGGGGCATGGTCAAGTCCATCCAGTACGCCCGCGAGCACCGCATCCCCTTCTTCGGCATCTGCCTCGGGATGCAGATGGCCTCCGTGGAGTTCGCCCGCAATGTGGCGGGCCTCGACGGCGCGGACTCCACCGAGTTCGATGAGGAGCCAAAGCACCGTGTCATCTTCAAGCTGCGCGAGCTGGTGGACGTGGAGGAGCTGGGCGGCACCATGCGCCTGGGCGCCTATCCCTGCCGCCTGACCCCGGGCAGCCAGGCCGAGAAGGCCTACGGCAGCACGGAGATCAGCGAGCGCCACCGGCACCGCTACGAGTTCAACCACGAGTACAAGAAGGCCCTCGAGAGCAAGGGCCTGGTCTTCACCGGCATGAGCCCCGACGGGGTCTTCGTGGAGATCGTGGAGCTGAAGGACCACCCCTACTTCCTGGCCTGCCAGTTCCACCCCGAGTTCAAGAGCCGCCCCCTCAGCCCGCACCCGCTGTTCACCGCCTTCGTGAAGGCCAGCGCCGAGAACCGGGGCTGAGGCATTCTGAGTTGTATTGAAAGAGAAGGATCACCACCAAGGCACCAAGCACTGCAAAGCAGATGATCAGTTGTCTTTCTTGGTGTCTTGGTGCCTTGGTGGCAAATCTTGTCGCTCTTCTTTCAATGGCGAATGGCTACGCCATCGAGTGCAGCCCCACCAGATTGCCTTCGGGATCAACAACCAGGGAGATGAAGCCGTAGGGCCCGATGGCCATCTTGGACCGGTGGATCTGGCCCCCGGCGGACAGGACCCGGGCCTCCTCCACGGCGCAGTCCGCGCAGTGGAAGTAGACCAGGGTGCCCGAGCCGCCGCAGGGGACCCCCGCCAGCCGCACCAGCGCCCCGGGGGTGCCGTAGCTGGTCTGGTCGCCGGGGAAGGCCCACATCTCCATGTCCGGCGAGGGAACGCCGAGGGGCTGCAGCGTGACCTGAAAGACGGTCTCGTAGAAGGCCTTGGCGCGGTCCAGGTCCTTCACGTAGATCTCGAACCAGACCACCGGATTGCCGCTCATGGGTGCCTCCTGTCCTGAGTGCGAAGGCAAGGTTACCCGTTTTCAGGGAGCCCCGGGAGAGGGGTGCTTGGCGAGCCCATCCAGGATGGCCAGGGCCTCGAAGCGCCGATCCCAGGGCACGAAGAGGTGGTCGTGGTAGCACGCGGACACGGCGTTGAGGCTGATGCCCGCGGCGGCCAGCGCGGCGCTGATGGCCGCGAGCAGGCCCACGGCCTCCAGCGAGGAGTGCACGGTCAAGGTGATCAGGGCCCAGGGTGCCTCCGGCGTGAGGCCGTGCGCCCTCGCGGTCTCCACCGGGAGGATCAGGGTCAGGCCCTCCTCCTCCCGGAAGCAACCCCGGGCCCCGGACAGCAGCGGCAGCGCAACCGCCTCCGCCAGCGAGAAGAAGCCGAAGGCATCCTCGTGCAGGGCCGGCCGCAGAGTGCGCAGGAGGGTCGAGAGGTTTGTTTCGCCAGTCATGCGGGCACCAGGAGTGAGTGTCGGTCAGGCACCGGACTTCATGAAGGACAGGGCAAGGAAGAGGATGCCGAGGGAGACGAACAGACCACCTGTGGAGAGGGGGGTGGTCCGGTTTCCGAAGAACCCCACGGCCGACAGCCCGAAGCCTGCGCTGAGCAGCAGGACCCCGCAGACCCGCAGCAGCTTCTGGTTCACGCCTTCTCCCGGGGACGGGGTGTCCGAAGGTCGAGGGTAACCGGGGTGACGCAGCCCTGGGGCGCAGCCTTCCGCCCTGGTCATGGCTGGGCCGCCTGGGGGGCGTTCAAGGAGATGAGCAGGAAAGGCTGGTGCTGCCGGGCGGGCCGATCAAGGCGCCTCCGCTTCGACCAGGAGGGTAAGCAGCAGAAGGGATTCCTGCCAGCCGAGATAGCATGCTTCCAGCGGGATCAGCTCTGGAATCCCCTCCTGGACGATGACCAGGTCCACACCCCCCGGAACCGGCCGGAGGTCGATGGTGGTGATCATGGCGCCCGGCAGTCCCGGGTCATCAAAGCTGTCGGTATACCGGATGCGCTCGTGGGGGACCAGCTCGAGGTAGCTTCCTCCGAAGGCATGGGCCTGCTGGGTGGATAAATTCGTGAACGACATCCGGAAGGTGCCACCAACCCGAGGCTCCAGGTGGTGCACCCTGCAGGTGTAGCCGTGGGGGGGGAGCCACTTGGGCAGGGCGTCCGCATCAAGGAAGGCCCGGTAGACCCGCTCAGGCGTGGCTTTCAATACGCGATGTAGGCTGACGGCTCCTGTGGCCATGATGGGCTCCCTCGACGACCGGGGTGGTCATTGAAATAAATTTTAGTATGAATGAAAAGGGGCGGCCCCGCAGGTCCGCCCCTTTTCATCACAGGCTGACAGCCGACGGCTGAGAGCTGCTGCTTATTTCCTTCCGCCCGCCGCGGCCCACTCTTCGAGCATGGCGGTGGTGACGGACTTGGGGCGCTCCAGGGCGTAGCCGAGGCCGCGGTCCCAGGTGATGTTGGCGAGCACGCCGATGGCGCGGCCGACACCGAAGAGCACGGTGTAGAAGTCGTACTCGGTGAGCCCGTAGTACCACTGGATGACGCCGCTCTGCGCGTCGACGTTGGGCCAGGGGTTCTTGGTCTTGCCCTGCTCGGTCAGCACGCCAGGGGCCACCTTGTAGATGGTGTTGACCAGCTTGAAGATCGGATCCTCAGGCAGGTGCTTCAGGCAGAACTCCATCTGCGCCTGGTAGCGGGGATCGGTCTTGCGCAGCACGGCGTGGCCGTAACCGGGGATGACGTGGCCGCTGTTCAGGGTCTCCCACAGGGCAGCCTTGACGTTCTCCTCGGTGGGCTCGGCCCCGTTGAGCTTCTTCTGGAAGCCCATGATCCAGTCCAGCACTTCCTGGTTGGCCAGGCCGTGGAGGGGGCCCGCCAGGCCGTTGAGGCCGGCGCTGAAGGCGTAGTAGGCATCGGACAGGGCGGAAGCCACCAGGTGGGTGGTGTGGGCGCTGACGTTGCCGCTCTCATGGTCGCTGTGGAGGATGAAGTACATCCGGGCCACATCGTCGTAGGGC
>Ga0194052_1002261_pt1 | contig 10650 bp, 16 predicted proteins | sample SepL226m_MetaG_FD_160117 | JGI IMG/M metagenome (GOLD analysis project Ga0194052, IMG submission 160117) | Anoxic zone freshwater microbial communities from boreal shield lake in IISD Experimental Lakes Area, Ontario, Canada - Sep2016-L227-6m | ecosystem: Environmental > Aquatic > Freshwater >... | reverse complement strand
CTCGAAATCCCATTCGCCCCCGACCCGGCACTGGTGCAAGTTACCGGCTCCAAACGCCGTGAGGATAGGAACAGGCGGCGCATTCCTGTCCGGGCAAAAAGCGTTCCCATGGGTCAGATCGCACTGAAGGTGTGCGGGCGCGACAGGAAATGAGGGCCTGGTGTCCTTGGGTTGGACAGGTTCTGCGGCGAGGTGGTTGCGAATCTCCGGTGACATGCCGACGATCATCCTCGATGCGTCACCAAGATTCCACGGATTCGATTGTCCCCAATCTTTGGTTGAGGTAATGTCCCAGCCATGCGGCACACCCTCAAACAGGATCTCGAAAAACTCGACTCGCTCGCCTACCACCGGCGGGAATACTCACAAGATGACATCCGGCGATTCCATGCCCTCTGTCGCAAAAATGGCCGGGAAGCACTGGACAGCCTGGAAATCCTACACCGTTGGATGCTCATCCCCATTACCCTGTGGCCGCTGAATATTCATGATGTTTTTTGCGCGTGCCTCGACTTCATCGAAGAGGGAAAGCCATTCGATGAGGAAATGACATTTCTTTTGAGCTGGCTCCCTGAACCGCCATCTGAGGAAGTCTGCCGGGTCGCAATGGAGCATGAACACCTAGTCCAGCACGGAAGTTACGAGTCCCTTGTCACGACAACCGCAAAATTTGATTCCATCGAAAAAGAGGCGCTGAGGAATCCCGAACTCCTTCGCGAGTGGCAGGCTATCAAAAAACAGTGGGATGTTTCGCTGTTCGCCAACGAAAAAGGAATTCTCCGCCGGTCGTTGACAGGGGAGAGAAACCTTCGCCCACGATTCAAGGTGGATTGGTCAAAACCACGCCACCGATTCCAAGCCACCTTCGATGTGTTCTGCATGCGATGGAACCTCTACGGCATGGAAGGTGACAAACCGCTCACCATGAAGCTCTCGGTCAACCTCACCCCCTACGGAACCATGATTTTCATCCCCGTCTATTGGTCATTCGACGCCAAGCGTGACGTGCGCTGGGATGCCGTTATGAAACTCCATCGGGCAAGGGCGTTGAAAAAGCAGGGAGAAGGGCTGGCTGATGGGATTGATCAACGTAGAGCCCATGCCGCCAAATTGCAGGTTCTTGACGCTGAAGCCAAAAGCCTGAAACTCAAAGGGGATGCTGCCCATGCATTCCTCTGCAAAGGTCTCGGCTTGGTAGAGGGAACCGATCCAAAACGACTGAGCAGACTGAGACGGGAATTTTCCGAAAAGGAAGGGAAGCTGCTTTGAATCGGAAATTCCCGGACAAAGATTGTCCCCAGTCGAGGCCCTTTTTTAAAAAAATAATAATACTAATCTACACAAATGACAATCAACGAAGCGTTAGAAATAAGACTTGCTGAAGATAAACAATACCTTCGACGCGCATACCAAAGCGTCGATGGTGTGGGAAATGATGCCTGCAAGGGCTTCAACTGGTATTACAAAGCCGCTGAGCATGGGGATGCCTCTGCTCAATACCTCGTCGGCTTGGCATATTGGACCGGCGAAGGCGTGGAGAAAAATGTTAGTGAGGCATTCAAATGTTATCGTAAAGCTGCAGAACAAGGGTATCACAATGCTCAAAGGAGCCTTGCTATCGCATATGACAATGGCATAGGTGTGGAACAAGACGAATTGGAGGGCTTTAAATGGAAACTAAAGGCCGCTGAACAAAGCGGTTACGCAGATGAGCAATGGCTTGTCGCTATGGCATATGAGAACGGCTATGGCGTAGAAAAAAATGTTCGCGAAGCCATCAAATGGTATCGTAAGGCCGCTGAGCAAGGCAACGAGGACGCAAAGAAGGCTCTAAGCCTATTAAACGCGACAGACTAATTCAGAAGTATCACCTGCCGATAAAGTTTGTTGCAACACGCAAGAAGATCGAAGCGTTCAAGCATCAAAAGTCTCTTGTTTACACTCTGCGAATGAGCCGTCTCCTCTAGATCTCGGATGCTCATCTGGACCATCTCTCCGCTGTGCCGGAAGATGCTTCCTGCGTAATCTTCCTGACGCACGTTCCACCCTGGCCAGAGGCGTCATGGCATGAGGGCCGGAATTCCGATGCGATGGCTCTGCCCCGTTTCTGCTGGCTGGCGGGTGGGAAGGTGATTTCACAGGCTGCTGAACGGATGCCCCAGACGCGATTTATTGTCCTATGCGGGCACACCCACAGCGACGGCATTTGGAAAAAGGGGAACATCGCCTGCCATACGGCTGGGAGTGCCTATGGACGCATTGATCATTCCGGCATGATCGCTCTCGGAAAAACGGTGACTTTCCGAAGAATCGACCGCTGAGAGCAGGAAATACCGGTTGGATTTCGGTCTCAGGCTTTGACCAGATCGAGGCGCAGTTTCCCGCTGGCCACCATGTGAAGCACGGAGGCGGCGAGCGTCTGGTAGGGAAGGCCGGCCTCTGCCGCACGGACCTTGAGTCCTTCCAGCGTTTCATCGGCCATGCGGATGTTGATGCGAGCAGGTTTCTTCGCCTTGCGCACGAGTCGCGTCGCGGCACCGGGAGCAGGAATACCCAATGCACGCTCCCGGGCGCGAGTCAGAACCCGCGCCTTTTCGAACCCTTTCATCGCCCCGAGATCGTTCGTGTATTCAACCGTTTTTGTTTTCATAGAGATGTCTTCCTTTGCGCCAGTATCCCGCATTGATGCCCCTCACCGTCCCGGCGCGAAGCGTCAGGATCCCCCGCCCATCAGACCGCAGGCAGGTCAAAAAGCGTCAGTGCGCGCGACAGCACCTCGCCCACAAAAGCCGCCGGGGCAGCGGTGATCTGTTGCCACTGGCGCTCGCGCCAGTCGAGCGAGCGGATGTGGTCGCACAGCACGACGCCGGTGACCGGAAGGCCGCCGGGAACCGCCAACTCGAACGGGTAGCCCTTTGCCCGGCTCGTGATCGGGCAAAACACCGCGAGGCCTGTTTTTTCGTTGTATCGCGTATGGCTGAGCACAATTGCCGGACGGCGTCCCGCCTGCTCGCGGCCCGCTTGCGGGTCGAAGACCAGCCAGCCGATGGCACCCAGTTCCGGGAACGGTTTCTTTTTCAAGGAGCCACCGCCTCGCTTCCCAGATCCCGCCCCCATTCGGTCGCCGGGTGCAGGTTGCCGGCATTCACCCCCTCCAAAAGATCATCGAGACTGGGGTGCCTCGGGACAGGCTTCAGCGTCAGGCCGGAAGCACTGATCTTCAGGGTCACGGCATCGCCTTCGCGCACTCGGATCTCCCTGGCCACGGCGATGGGAATTCGCAGCGCCAGACTGTTGCCCCATTTCTGAACGGTAGCTGTCATGTTTCTACATTGAATCCACAACCGGGATCTGTCAACACGAACACGACAGACCCGGGACCGCTCGTGACGCCAACAAGGGCGAACCGTGCCGGGAGGGTGAGGCTCCGTCCGAACCCATATATCACGGCTCGGGCAGAGCCTCGCCCTCCCTCGCGTTATCGACAGGTCGGCTGACGTGATTCACTGACTGACGCCAAATCCGTCCATCATTCAAGCGCGTTTTCCTTTGCGCTTGCGGGCCGCTTTTCGCTCTTCAAATTTGTCGCGATAGTGGGTTCTTGACGGAAACTCGCGGAAGATATCGCTGGCCTTGATGTAACACTGATGGCCTTCGTCGTTTCTCATACTTAGTTTGTTGTCCATCCCATCAAATACCTTGCCGCGACTTTGCGAAACGGAAACGATTGTCCCCAATCTTTGCACGAGTTTGCCTTGCTGAGAATTCCTGGATGGATGCGAGTCCGGATTTTGCGGGGCACTATTTCTCTGTTGACATTCTGGCTAGACTGGCTAGTTCTATTTTCATGACTTGGCAGCTTCAAGAGGCAAAGAACCGGTTCAGTGAGGTGGTGGACCGGGCGTTGAGCGACGGTCCGCAGACCATTACGCGCCACGGGCGTGCCACGGTGGTCATTGTCGCCGCCGGACAATATGCCCGCGAAACACGCCGGGAAAAGCTTTCGACCGTTCTGCGCGAATGCCCGGTGAAGGGATGGACAATTTCCCGTGACAAGGATCCCGGCCGCACCATTGGCTTTCAGTAAAATGGGATACCTGCTCGATACCGATGTCCTGAGCGAGTCCTCAAACCCCAAGCCCGATGAAGCGGTCATGGACTGGTTGGATGCCCACGATCACGAAACGCATCTTTCCACCATCTCTCTTGGCGAAATGGTCAAGGGCATCGAACTTCTCGCGGCAGGTAAACGAAAAAATGAAATTGCCGCATGGTTTGAGCGACTGGAGCACTGGACCGAAAATCGCCTGCTTCCACCGACTGGCCAGGTCATGCGCGAATGGGGACAACTCTGCGCCCGGCAGCAACGCAAGGGCCGCCGCCTGCCGGTTCTCGACAGCCTCATCGCGGCCACCGCGCTCGCCCACGACCTGGTCCTCGTCACAAGGAACACCGGCGATTACCCGGATGAAGTCCCAATACTCAATCCGTGGAAACAGTGAAAAGACGGTCCCGCGTGAAGTCCGTTTTAGGATTACTTGAGAAAGCGGGCTACCCAAAAGAGCGACAATACGCGGCTCTGCCCCCCCTCCGACTCCCTTGAAAGAACCGGACGGAGAGTGTAGCTTTCGCGCCATGCTCCCAAAGGGCAAAATCGTTTCCTATGGGCCACTATTGCAGGGTTTGCGGAAGAGAACGCGCGAACGAGAAATTCTCGGGCAATGGACACCGTATCCACGTCTGCAAGGATTGTCAGAAGCTTCCCCGAGCCGATAGGGAGAAGATCGAGATCGGGGACGAAGTCGCCGGCTTCCTCCGGCAATCGCGGATTTCGCAAAAGAACCTCAAGAGGCTCGCGGAACTCTCAGGCCATGCCGACGCGGGCATCCGGCACCTTGCGGGACTTGTGCGGCGAGTCGCCGGAATCTCCGAGGGAAAACGCAAACGGTGGGGGAAAGTTCTGGCCCTCGACCCAGTGCTCTACCGGGAATGCCTGGACGAGGGGCTCGTGGATTACCCGGTGGATTGTGAGTTGGAGGCGGACGTTTCCAACGTGAGTGGTGAAATTCCTTTCTGACCATGCAACCCGGCGGGAAAGCCACCTCTTAAACCCCAAATGTCAACAGGCAAGGACCCCTTCGAAGACGACCCCTTGCCACAAATTGATTGGCTCAGTATTGTGGCCGGAGGTTTTCGGCCATGCGTCGCCAGCGCTTCTCCAGCCGGTCAGTGCTCGTCGGAATCCTAGACCTCACAAACTTTGTTAGTGACCTCACAGACTTGGATAGTATTTGAATAAGATAAAGTCCCACGATACAAATCAACCCATATCTGAACCATGATTCAACTGTGATTTTTGCCTCTCCCTCACCACAAAACAAATATACAACCCCGAGAATCAGCGTTATGCCAAGTACTAATGCCCATAGGCAGCCGTAGTTTCTCCAGCGGCAGGAAGCTGCCTCAGACTCTGTGGAGGCTGTTGCAGATTGCTCTCGAATCCGCCAGAAAGAACATACTTCAGTAATGCGCTCGTGCAGCATTTCTGAAAGCGCTATCGACTTACCAAGAAGCTTTTGATTGCGTTCGATCTTATTAAGAATGCATGAAGTCGAACCGATGTATTCGAGATACCTGTTATCGTCATTTAAAAGTGCAGAGAACCAATTAGCAATTCGACTCAAAAACGATGCCTGGTCTGATTCCTGCGTCACTGCCTTCACGAGATTCTGAGCAAAATCCTCCGCAATTCCCGGAAGTGCATTCTTGCCGGAAAATCCATGTTGAATAGACTGGGTCATTGATTCCGCCAGCATTCCCGCTCCTTCTTTAAGCAAGCGTCTTCCTTCGTTTCGCGTTTCTTTTCGTTCAAAGACAAACATTGCCTGCACAAAAAACAAAAAGCTATGAAGAGTAAGGCTTGTCTGTTGCCTTAGCCATTTTCGCTCCGATTCACTGGCTGCATGATCTAGCGAAATATAAAGCTTTTCAAACATTAGATCAACGGGCGCCCCCACCAGTTCAGGCTCACGAACAAAATGTAAAACTTTCAACTGCGCTTGCAAAAGACTGTTCACCATTGGTGTCGCCTCATCTGCAACCACAGTCATTTGGGTTTCAATCTCTACCAGAACAGAGTCTGGAGCATTTGACGATTTCATAGGTCTAAGCTTTTGCACCGCTCGATGATCCCGCCGACCGCCTCATCATATATTCCATTTCTGTTCAGCCAATTCGGATGGGCTGTCGCCAGAATATGGGATCCAGACACCTTATCGAACGCATGAGCCTGATGGTTGGCATATTCATCCCAACGAATCTCAAAGTCCAAGAAGTTATCGCCGGGATCCCAGTTCATCAAAATGACAACATGAGGCCGGAGAATGTCGAGGACGTTGCGGAAAGAATCGAAATACTTCTCTGAAGCGTCTTTCACCGTCCGCCAATTTTCCCAAAGGACGCCATTTCCTTTGGGAGTGGATTCAAAAAGCTCAACCGCATTTGTATTCGCCCAGAAAAAGCTTCTCAAGACAGCCTCCTCCTCTCGCCCCTTGAGGCGTTTCCAGTCGGCAACCCCATGTATCCCAGCTAGAATCCTCATTGCTGTATCCCAGAATGTTCTGCCGAAGTTGTTAGTCCATTTCGTGAACTCAAGAGAATCGAAGTTTGCTTCTCCAAGGTGAATCGCTTCTGCCGGATTCCGCCTGACAGTTTCGATAAAGTCGGCCAACTCTCCCCAATACATGGTGTCGCGGCCAATGATGCCCACCCGCAAGGGAGACGACTCATACAACTTGCCCCAGTGCGGCAAATGCGGCTCAGGAATTCCCCGAACATCGGTTTCGCCAACAGCATCGGCAAATGCAACCGCACGCGGAGTATATGCGGTGTCAAACCTTTCGCGGAGATTCGTCACTTTGCATTTTTATCCGCATTACCAGAACTGCCGTTAACTTTTTTCTCTAGCATTTCCCCTGCAGCTTTTGCTACCGCTACCGCCGCCAGCCCAAGCAGAGTTTTTGCTATTGAGCCAACCGCCTTTATTGCTTTGCTTTTTGTTTCGCTGTTCATAAATCAATTTTCAAAGTGCGGGCGAGTGCTTCCCCTTGTTCGCCCCGTCGAGATGGCGGAAGCATGAGGCGGTTGTGAGGCTGGAAAGGGAGTTGGATTTCGTCCCGCAGAACTTGCAGGTGTATTGGGATTTTTCGGACCCTTCGTAGAGGGCGTGCTTGCCTTTGTTCGCACCATCAGGATGCCGAAAGCATGACGCGCTCGTGAGTGAAACAACGCTGCCCGATTTTGTCCCGCAGAATTTGCAGAAGAAGTTCATTGTGCTGTTTGGTGGTCGAGTTGGCTGAGTGAAGCAGGTTGCTGCGTGGATGACACGGTTTTTATGCGGAGCAGATGCGTGGTGTTGGACCCAAAACCTATCTGTCGGCTATCCGACACGTCAAGGTTGATCCTGTCGGCTAGCCTCCTTGGTGTGGCACAGAGGAAATCCGGCGAGAACGAGGAGATGTTGAACCGGCTTGGCGGGCGGATCCGCGAGCTTCGGGAGGAGTTCGGGATTTCGCAGGCCGAGCTGTGCCGGCGTCTGCAGCGGGCGGGGTGGGATTGCGACACGCTGGTGATGAGCCGGATCGAGCGGGGAGTGCGGACGCTGACGGATATCGAGATTCTGGCCATATTGCGGGTGCTCAACAAGTCGTTGAAGGATTTTTAAGGAAGTTTTCAGTGTTCGGTTTTCAGTGCTCAGCACAGACGCGGCCCGAGGCCGAAACCCGCCCTTCCTGAACACTGAACCACTGAAAACTGAATACTCTTTGCATTGCGCAATCCTGCCGGAAATCAGGGCGGGACTGATAGGACAATGATTGGGGACAATCTGACGCCGAAGGTATCAGGCCCGGGTCTTTCCCTCAGTAGCCTACGGCATGCCCAGCCGGTCGCGCAGCATTTCCGCGACAAGGTTCATTTCCTCATCGGACAGTTTTCCCAGTCTCCTCATCAGGCGGGCGACGCTGACGGATTGGATTTGCTGGAAGTGAAATGCGCCTGTCTTCAAGAACGCTTTGGGCAATGCGAGTTCCCACCTGTTTTCGCGAAGCGCTGTCGTGTGCGGGACGACCGTGACCATTGCCAGTTCGTCATCCGCAGGGTAGTCGGTTAGGAGCAGGCAGGGGCGGATTTTACCGGCAATGCCCATGTCGGTTTGCCAAACCTCCCCCCTACGGGCCTTATCCATGCGACGAGTCGGCTGCTTCCATTTCATCGAGAAGCGCAAAGCCTTCACGGGCGACATGGTCGCAGACCGCGACATCATCGGCGTCAGGCTCAAGGCTCAGGACTTGAAGAAACAACTCGCGTCGCTCCAAATGAGTGAGCTTGGGAATTTCTTCGATGATTTGAGCGAAACTCATACAGGGAAAGCTAACCCCCTGCCAAGACGAGTGCAAGCGGGAGAATGAGCGGAACAAACCTATCCGACAACCCAAGCCTCTCCGCGTTCTTTGATAATAGCCGCGAGCACTCGCCCGGCAGTCTCGGCATCATCGAGCGCGTTGTGGTGGCGGAATGTGTGGCCGATGTGGGCGGCCACGGTGCTGAGCTTGTGGTTTGGCAATTCCGGCCATGCGCGTCTGGCGGTGCGGCAGGTGCAGAGGGTGGAAAAACTCGGGCATGGAATTCCGAAGTGGCTGAGGGTGCCGTTGAGTTTTCGGATGTCGAATTGGGCGTTGTGGGCGATGACGAAATCGGCACCGGTCAGAAATGGGAGCAATTCCTGGGCAACCGCCGGGAACTCCGGCGCATCCTGAACATCCTCATGCGTGATGCCGTGGATCTCGATGAAATCCTCCCGGAACCAGCCATGCCCGCTGGGTGGGCGAACCAGCCAGTGGCGGGTTTCGAGCAGTTCCCCGTCCACAAAGACCGCAACCCCAGCCGCGCAAATACTCGCGTCCGAGTGGTTCGCTGTCTCAAAATCCAGGCTGGTGATTTTCATTCGCTTACCAAGGTTTCAACGTATCAGGGCGGTCAAGCCGACCCCGGCCCGGTCTCCATTGCTGTCAAATCGCATGTGGGCACTCTGTCAGAGCTCGCAAAACCCAGACAGGACAATGATTGGGGACAATCCCATTCTGACGCCTTCCTGGCTGAGCGGCAGATTTTCCAGAATGAGCGATCCTTGCGAGCAAGCCGGCACATGCCACGGCTCCGCGCCGTTCAGCTTCGGCGGCGTGATTCAGGCGGGATATGCCGAGTCCATTGCTCCGTGCAAAACCCGCACGACTTGGAGACGGGATTTGTTCATTCGGAAAAGAATCACATCACTTTCGAGCACGGGAGTGAGCGAGGTATTCGCGGCCCGACCATGCAAGGAGTGTCAATTCTCAGGGCTGCGGAGATTTCGCAGGTGCCGGCGGCGCGGTCAACAGCTCTACAAACCGCTTTCCGGATTCCGTGAGCCGCGGACGGCCAGCGGGGCCGCCGACAAGCCCGCGCGTCGCATGGATGTAGGCGGTTGTGGAATCCTTGACCCATTCAACCTCAGGGGTGGTTACCAGCTTTTGAGAGGCGACCACGCGGACGGGGAATCCAGATCCCGTGAAGGAGATCGTCCATGCGGGAGGGTTCGCCATTTCTCCGTTTGCCACGAGCCATGGGTAGCTCTGCAGGAGCGTCAGGTCCGGAGAGTTCGGCACGGTGAGCTTGAAGACCGGCTCCAATCCGGCAAGGTGTTTGGTGAGCTGAAAGCCTGGATTCTTCGCGGCCGCAAGCAGGATCGGAGCCGGATCCGTCCCGGACAGGTTCATGCCGTTGTAAAGCCCGTGTTTGTTGGGGTCCCCGGCAGAGTGGGCGGCATACCAGGATTCAAAATTCGAGCTGATCATCACTCCGATCTCGAAATGCACATGGGCGCGCGGACGGTCGATTCCAGCGCCTGAGAAACCGAGACGACCGAGCACTTCGCCCTGTCGAACCTCCTGTCCGGTCTCGACAGCCGTCGAGGCCAGATGCGCGTAGAGGGTGTAGATCGGGCAGCCCTCGATCCGGTGCTCGACAACGATGTATCGGCCGTAGTTCGACGCGCGGGCTTCCTTGCTGACGTGAACCACCCGGCCGGCAGCCGAGGCGAGCACATCGTCGAGCGGATTTCCCGACGGGTCGCGCAGCAGCGGCTGGATGTCCACCCCTTCGTGAAGGGTGGCGAAGACCACGCCCTGCGGCGTCCTCTGCGGGCCTCGCACGAAACCATACTGCCCGCCCTCCCACGGATACGTGATCACACCCTCGAAATCCCTCTGCACATACATGTAGAAGTTCTCTGGACGGCCCTCGAGAAGCGCGCGGTTTTTTGTCGGAAAATCGAACAGCGCGGCCTCCGCCCCGGAGATGGCGAGAAGCGCCGCAAGCAGGCGCGGCATCATGGCTTCTGGGCTTTTGGCGGCGGCTTCCCGAATTCGGATTCCCGTCCGATCACCGGAAATTTTGTTTCGAGCAGCGCAACCTCATTGGGAAGAATCCCGCCTGGAACAAAAAGGATCCCGTCTTTGACCCTCTCCTCCACGCGCAGTGCCGCCGCAATCCGGCCGTTGACCATGATCACCGCCAGTTTCCCGCGGTCCTCGGTGGTGACTCGGTCCAGAT
>Ga0194052_1002258_pt1 | contig 10659 bp, 7 predicted proteins | sample SepL226m_MetaG_FD_160117 | JGI IMG/M metagenome (GOLD analysis project Ga0194052, IMG submission 160117) | Anoxic zone freshwater microbial communities from boreal shield lake in IISD Experimental Lakes Area, Ontario, Canada - Sep2016-L227-6m | ecosystem: Environmental > Aquatic > Freshwater >... | reverse complement strand
GGCCCGAAGACTCTCGAAACATGCATCGCGTCGCGAGTCGCTGTGCTCGCTTTCGAAGCCACTAAATCCCTCTTGCTCGAACAAGAAGCTTGCGAACACCTCGCCAGGAAAAATAAGATCGTCGTAACGACGGTTGGATAAAGTCCAGACGCCGACGAGTGCTTGCTTATTTCATTTAACTGACTCAGTTTATTGAATGGTTTTGATATCCTAACTTCGCAACCTATTTAACTCTGTTAACGCACCCGATGCTCACTTCCCACGAATTACTGGCTTTCATGTCGCCGCCCCTGGCACTCGAAATTCTCATCTACACCTTCGAATCGGACAAACCGGTCTATCGCGCCACGCTCAGCGCCGTCGCGGAGGCCCGCAAGTTGCGCCCTGTCTTTCTAGAACGCCAACCCCGTCCGCAGCGACACGCGACCATGCTGGCTTCGCTCATGAGGCCAGCGCTCGAGATGGTCACCGCCAACCTGATTCGCACATGGCTCCTCAAGAAGTACAAACAGATGCTGGTTGATTTTCTGGACGCCCTCGGGATTTCGCACAAGGAGGGGGTCGTCGAAGATTTGCCTGCCACAATGGACGAAGCCAAACTCCGCGGGGCAGTGGATATTTTGGTCGCGAAATACCCGCCCGAAGCTGTCGCCGTTTACCTCCACGCGTTCAACGATATGAACCAGGTCGAATGGCCCGGCCTGAAATCCATGCTCGATTCCGACCCCCGTCTCCAGTTGGGCGTCTCGGCATAACGGCCTCAGACTCCCGGACCTTACGGCCAAGCCTGGTCGAAGGCGGCCTTGCACTTAATGCACGCGTCGTAGGGATCAGGCACCTCCCACTCATCGACCATCAGCCACCCGCGGAAGCCGCCTTCCTTGAGAATCCGCAGGGACTTGGCGCAGTCCACCCGGCCGTCCCCGCAGCCGAGGTGTTTGGACGTAGTGTCGTGATAGCTTGGTCAATCGTTTGCCCGCGGAGATCACCGCCAGGCCAGATGCCGACGCAATCGCAACCCAGGGCCTTGGCGAGCTGCGTGTGGTCGCGGAACCGCTCCAGCCAGGCCTTTCGCTCCACCTCGCGCGGATCGAACGCGCCATCGGCACCGAGCTGGATCGAGAAGATGCGCAGCCCGAACGAATCATAGAGTCGCCGAAGCGCATGGACCCGTTCCGTTTCTTTTGCCGCCGGATAGGCGCCACCGGGCCAGTCACTGACCAACTCGACGCCCTCGAACCCGTGCCGCGACGCGAAGTCGAGCACCTCCCAGATCGGGTAATTCTTCTTATATTTGTGAGTGCCGGACTGGAAGCCATTCAGCCCGATGGCGGTCTTCCACTTCTGTGCCGACGCCTGGCCAAGAGCCACGAGTGGCAAGACCGAAGCGGCAACTGACGTGACAACCGAACTGGCCAGAACCTTCAACGCTCCACGACGATCAATCGACGAGATCATATCCATCATGTCCAGAGAGGCCCTGGTTTGGTTGTTGACGCCATGCGCGTCACGGAGAATTCGTTTTGTGTGTCGTCCATCGCGTCCTTGTATGTCTGTGCCGGCCGCAAGGCAAGCACGTTTTTCAAGCTCAGCCGTGTCGTGTCGTCGGGAACCATTTCACGCTTGCTATTTGACTTTGGAATGAGGTTTTTCCACCGTGTGCGCCATGCCATGCACGATAGGCTCGAATCACCGGAACCAAGTCTCCGGTCAGGTGTTGAAAGGCCGGGAAAAGTCGGCTGGGAAGATTGAGATCGGCCGGCGAGTTGGCAGACAACTTCAGTTCCGGTGCGTGCTCGTTGGTTTGTTCGGCTTCCTGCATCTCGGTGCAGCGGCTTGGGCACAGGAGAAAACCTCGTGGCCAAAGCTCGAAGAGGTGATCATCGTTTCCAAGACCCACTTTGACATCGGCTATACTGATTTGGCCAGCAAGGTTGTTGATCGATACCGGACGACGATGGCCGATCAGGCACTGAAGTTGGTCGATGAGAGCCGAGACCTGCCGCTGGACCAGCAGTTCTCCTGGACCTTGGCCGGCTGGCCCATGGCCCAGGTTTTGTGGCCGGGGCAAACGCCCCTGCGGCGCGACCGGTTCCTGTCTGCCATGCACGCGGGTCGGCTGGTGCCGCACGGCCTGGCGTTCACGACGCACACCGAATCGTTGGATCTTGAGGATCTCACGCGCGGGCTCAGGTATTCAGTTGAAATGGCGCGCCTGGCCGAACGACCGCTACCGACCACGGCCAAGATGACTGACGTAGTTTCCCATACACGGGTGATGGCCACGATCCTGGCGCAGGCGGGGGTCAAGTTCTTCCATCTGGGATGCAACGAGGGTTGTTCACGCCCCGAGGTTCCCTTGCTGTATTGGTGGGAAGGTCCTGACGGGTCGCGCGTGTTGACCATGTGTTCGGCTGCGTACGGCTCGGACCTGTGTCCGCCGCGTGACTGGCCACACAAGGCTTGGCTGTGCATGTGGATGACAGGCGACAACCACGGTCCACCCAATGCCCAGGAGGTCGAGCGCCTGTTCGCTCGGGCCAAAAAGGATCTGCCGGGCGTGCGGGTCCGCTTCGGCCAGATGTCGGACTTTGCAGAGGCGATTCTGCGAGAGAAGCCCGATCTGCCGGTCGTTCGGGGGGATATGCCTGACACATGGATTCATGGGATTGGCTCGATGCCGATCGAGACCCAACTGGCTCATACCACAAGGCCACGAATTGCTGCCTTGGAAGCGCTCGACACACTCCTGGCAGTCTGGGGCGTTTCCACCAACTCAGCCGCTGAGGCTGTGCGTGACGCTTACGAGAATACACTGTTGTTCGGGGAGCACACGTGGGGGCCGGATGTTTCGCGATATGCCGGTTACTGTTACGGCGATGAGTGGAACAAGAAACGCGCTGCGGGCGGGTATAGGTTTCTCGAGGAGGGATTCGACCAGAAGCGAGCCTACGCACGCAGAGCCGCCGCAGTCGTAGATCGCGAGATTGCGCAGCGGATGACCGCTTTGGCAGCATCAGTCAACGTGGCAGGGCGACGCATTGTAGTGTTTAATCCCCTGCCCTGGCCTCGCGACGGTGCAGTGGAGGTGCCGTGGAGCGGCACCGCGACCGCCTTGAAGGACGTGGCCAATCAGGAAGTTTTCGCCTGCACGGTGGACCGAGGGCGGCTGCAGTTCGTAGCCAGGAAGCTGCCGTCGCTGGGATACAAAGTTTTCGTCGTGTCAGACCAGCCGGCGCGAGGGGAAATCGCACCCGACGCCAAAGCGCCCTGCATCGAGAACGAGTTCTTCCGAGTGACACTCGATCCGGCCCGGTGCGGTATTCGCTCAGTTGTTTGCAAGAAAACCGGCCGGGAATTGGTCAACAAACAGTCACCCTACGCGCTGGGGCAGTACCTGTACGAGAGATTCGATGCGGACCAGGCGGCCAGGTTCACCAGCGCTTATGTTACGTCCCCCACTTCCGGCGAGATGATCAGCCACGGCAAACCCAAGCTTCCCCCGGCCAGTCAATATCCTTATTGCGCGGCCACAGCAGCCGACGCAACAGTAGAGATTCGCAGTAACACCGTCTCGATCATGGCCGTGCTCAAAGCCAATCCCCGCGGCATCATCCCCGATGCCACGGAGTTGCGGGTGACGCTTTTCGCTGGGCAGCCGTGGCTGGATTTGGAGTGGTCAATTACCAACAAGACGCCCGATCCGTGGCCGGAGGGAGGGTGGCTCTGTTTTCCGCTCCGCGCCGACGACCCCAGCTTTCGTTTGGCCCGCCTCGGCACCATCGTCAACCCGGCCAAGGATCTGGTTCGCGGCTCGAACCATGAGATGTTTTGTCTCAACGGCGGTCTGCTGGTGAGGGCCGCTGCAGGAGGCAGTGTGGGCATCTGCCCGATCGATGCACAATTGGTGAGCCTTGAGCACACGGGCTTATGGCGTTATACGCGTGATTTCGTGGCCCACAAATCCGACGTATTTGTGTTGTTGTTCGACAACGTGTATTCGACCAACTTCGGCCAGTGGATCGATGGGTCGTGGTCGTCCCGGGTCCGTCTCTGGGCGATCGAGGAAACCGAATCTGGTGACGAGTCGCTCATTGGCTGCTCATGGGAAGCGCGCGTGGATTGTCTGGCTGCGGTGTCCGATGCCGATCCGGGCAAGCTCCCAGCGGTTGCGACTGGCCTGACCATCACAAAGTTGGCGCCTGCAGCTCAAGCCGGAACGGCGGCGGTTGGTGCGGCGCCGCGGCGCGGGTTGCTCCTCACGGCATTCGGTCGCAATCCGTATGGCGAAGGGACGTTGTTGCGGCTCTGGGACCAAGCAGGCGATTCCGGCCCATGCACAGTCCAGTTACCCTCCGGAATGAAAGCTCGCACCGCCCAGCAGTGCAACTTGCGCGGCGAAATCACTGGTCCGCCCCTCGCCATCTCGGAGCGGGGCACGTTCAACGTAACAACCATGCCCATGGCTCCCCTCAGTGTCATCCTCCTGGGAACTGAAAAGCCGTGACGTGACGTCAGGCGCTGGTGGCGAAGGGAAGCACGTTATCACGAAAAGGTCGTAAACGCGGTGTTGTCGCCGCCAAAACTGGAAGCGTTGCAACTGATCCTGGGGTCGGACAAGGGCAATCAGTCCTCTTGCCCCTTCGGCAGCTTCACGGTGAATTCAGAGCCTTTGTCCACCTCGCTCGTTACAGAGACTTGTCCGCCGTGGGCTTGAACCACGGCTTTCACCAAACTAAGGCCCAACCCGAGTCCTCGCTGCGAACGGCTCTTGTCGCCGCGGAAAAGGCGGATCCAGATCTTGTCCTGCTCCTCAACGGGGATGCCTATGCCATTGTCGCTGAAGATCGCCACCGCCTGGCCCGATTCCTCGCGCACAGAAATGGTTGCTTGGCCACCCTCGGGAGTGTATTTGATGGCATTATCCAACAGGTTGGCGAAGACTTGGCGCATCCGGGTTCTATCCACAGATGCCTCGCAGGCTGGGGCTAGTTCGGCAAGGACCACGACCTTCTTCTCTTCCGCTACGTACTCATAAAGTTCAATGACCTCGCGGGCGAGTTGGCAGAGGTCAACCGGCTCGCGCTGAAGTCGCATCATGCCGGCTTCGGCCTCGGTGATGTCCATCAGGGTGTTGAGCATATTGAGGACGCGCTCGGATTCTTCGACGCAATCGGCCAACGCTTCTCGCGTGGCCGCAGGATCGGGGCCGGACTGCAAAGCGACTTCGGCTATGCCTCGCAGTCGGGCCAAGGGCGTGCGCAGGTCGTGGGCGACGTTATCGAGTGATTCGCGCATCGCACGGATGAGCGCCTCATTTTTGTCCAGCAAGGTGTTGAAGAGACGCACCAGTTCATCGAGCTCATCGTCGGACTCGCGAACGGGCACCCGGGCATTGAGCTGGCCAGTGCGAATGATTCCGCGGGCTGTAGAGACGATCTGACGCACAGGCAGCATCGCGCGGTGGGCGAAAAAAGCGCCGGCGAAGAAGCCGAGAACGACGGTCATGCTGCCGATCAGGAGGAAGCTGCGGCGAATGGGGTTCAAGATGGCTTCGCGGCTGTTCGTCGTGCGGCCAATCTGCAGCACCCAGCCCCCCGGCAACCCTGCCTGGCCGAGGGTATAGTCGCGCTCGGCATTTTGGGGAATGCGAATGTAACGAGCCTGGAGGTGCCCCTCCCAGCCCGGCACGTCCTTAAAGGCCAGCCACTCCTTCGGCGCACCGATGATGCGGGCCGCGTTGTTGAACGTGTTGACGACACGAACGAACATGGAGTTCTGCACTTGTTCTGGCTGGCTGTTCATCCAGACCTCGAGCGCTCTGAACCCGCCCGCCTGATACACGACCGCCGCTTCTTTGAGCCGGGCTTCGAGGACTTCACGGTCTTTGCTTTCGACTGCGGCGCTGAGCAGGTAGTAGGCCAGGGCCAGCAGCGCGACGCTGCTCAAGGTGAAGACGAGCGCATACCACAAACTAAGCCGGACGCCGATGTTCCGGCGCAGGCGCTCAAGCAGGCCGGAGGACATAGCCAACCCCGCGCATTGTGTGAATCATTGGCCGATCTTTGCCCACCTTGCTCCGCAGTCGGTGGATGAGCACGTCCACGACGTTAGTCTGCGGATCGAAGCTGTAATCGAAGATGTGCTCCAGGATCATCGTCTTGGTGACCGGCCGATTGGGGTGGCGCATGAGGTATTCGAGCAGGGCGAATTCGCGCGGCTGCAAATCGATCTTCTCGTTGCCACGTTGCACTTCGCGCCTGAGCAAGTCCATGGTGAGGTCGCCCACCACCAGACGGGTCGGCTCGGGCGCGTGCGTGGCGCGGCGGATGAGCGCCTGGATGCGCGCTAACAGCTCGGAGAAGGCGAACGGCTTGGTCAGATAATCGTCACCGCCAGCCTGCAGTCCGCGCACCCGGTCGTCCACTGAAGCCTTGGCGCTGAGGATCAGCACAGGAACGTGCGCGCCTTTGGCGCGGAGTTGTTGAATCAGACTCAAGCCATCGAGCTTGGGCAGCATGACGTCCACCACCACGGCGTCGTAAGAAATCGTCTGCGCCATGATCAACCCGTTTTCGCCGTCGGCGGCGTGGTCCACGGCATAGCCGCCTTGTTTCAAGCCGTTGACGACAAAGGAGGCGATCTTCTTGTCATCCTCTACCACCAGGATTCGCATGGATTCAAGCATAGTTTGCGGATGGCCAATTGCCAAATGAAGAATGGAGCGCTTTAAGGAGAAGCCCTCCCGCACCGGGGTGTCGGCGCGAGAGGGCGTGTGGGGGGCTACTGAAGATGCTCAGCCGGCTTTGCTTTCGTCCACGACCACGTAATGGCTGCCGCCTTCCCGCCAGATGCGGAGCAGCGTGGCCTTGTCGGTTGTGCTTTCGGTCATGCGCACGGCTTCTTCGGCGTCTTTGACCGGCTTACGATTGATTTCCTGGATGACGTCGCCGGGCTTGAGTCCGGCTTCGGCAGCGGCTGAGTCGGGTTCCACCTGAGTAACGATCGCGCCTTTGACGCTTTCCGGCACTTCGAATTGTTTGCGCGAACGGTTGTCGAGGTCGGTAACGCCGACGCCGTTCAGGGTGCCGGTCTCGTTATCTTTCGTATCGGCTTTGGCGAGTTTCTCGGTGCCCGGCACTTCCTTCACAGTGACGTTGATGGTCTTGGTCGCGCCATCGCGGAGAACCTTCATTGGCACCGTCTCGCCCGGCTTGACGCGAGCGACCTCGAGTTTGAAGTGGCGGCTGTCGGTGACCTTCCTGGCGTTGAACTCCAGGACGATGTCGCCGTTCTGTATGCCGGCCTTGTCCGCAGGACCTTTTTGCATCACGTCGCCGACGAGGGCTCCGTTGTTGTCCTTAAGTTTGAATTCCTTGACCAAGGCAGGCGTAAGATCCTGGATCATAACGCCCAGGTAACCGCGCGTGACGTGACCGTCTTTGACAAGGCTTTGCATCACGTCGCGGGCGAGATTGACCGGGATGGCGAAGCCGATGCCCTGGTTGCCACCGCTACGGCTGAGGATGGCAGTGTTGATGCCGATGAGGCGACCGTCGGCGTCCACGAGCGCGCCGCCCGAATTGCCCGGGTTGATAGCGGCATCAGTCTGGATGAAATCCTCGTAATCAAGCCCCATGTTGCCACGGTCTTTGGCGCTGACGATGCCGGTGGTAACAGTTTGGCCTATTCCGAAAGGATTGCCAACGGCGAGCACCACATCACCCACCTCGACCTTGTCGCTGTCCGCCATCGGAACTGCCGGCAAGTCCTTGGCCTCGATCTTGATGACAGCCACGTCGCTCTTCGGGTCGCGGCCAACCACTTTGGCGGTAAACTCACGGCCATCCTGCAAGGACACTTTCACCTCGTCCGCCCCTTCCACGACATGATTGTTGGTGAGGATGTAACCGTCCTTGGTGGCGATCACGCCTGAGCCAAGACCTTCCTGGCGCGGCGCGCCGAAATTGTGTCTCGGCTGACGGCCATTCGGTTGCTCGCCGAAGAACCGCCGCATGAGCTCACTGGGGTCTGAGCCATCAGAGAATCCCGCTTTCTGAGCCTTGGCGGTGACGATCACCTTCACAACACCCGGACTTACCTTCTTGATGACAGGCGCGAAACTGGCACGTCCGGGGGTGTCACGCGACACCGGACGTTCGTCCAGCATCAGATTGACAGGGGTGGTTTGGGGTTGGGTCTTTGAGGCGGGGCTTTGGGTAAAGGCAAGCGCGGCCCCGGCCAGAACTATTGCGCTGCCCAACGCGATGGAAGGCAGCCGATTGCTGAGCGTATTTGAAATATTGTTCATGGTTTCTGTTATTTTGTTTTGCTGTTGCACGGGCATCTTTTTTTTATTGCTAACTGAGGTAATAGACTCCACGGCGATGACCGGAACCTTTCCTGAAGATTACAGATTTGAAAGGAAGAGAATCGTCGAGAGCCGCCGCCTGCGATTGTCTGGGCACTCGGGAAAGCCCTGCGGCGAGGAGCCTGCCCGGTGCGGCTTGTTGGTGTGGCGCCAAAGAGAAACGGGCGCGAACATCTGGCGGGTGAAGATCACCTCTTTCCCGTTCTCTGACTTCTAAATTCCCCTAAAGAGTCACCGGACTCGGCCCGCACGCTCCAGTGAAACTCTCATTGAGGCGATGCGGCAGAGGTTGCCGCCCAAATCCACGCGGAAATCCGCGCCGCTGTTCTGGCGGTTTCCGAGATAAGGAGATTCCGTCAGAAAGCCAATGGTGGTCCAATCGCCATCCTGCTTTCGCGATGAAGGTGGCATTGGTCGGTATATGTTCGTCACCGTGGCAGAACCCTGCGCGTCGAATTGAAGTTGAAGGTTCTCGATAGGTTCGTCGGAGTGCAGCCGGATTTCGACGCGCATCCGACCGGGTCCGCTTCGGAACGCCAGACGGTCGTCAAGATCGATGTAAAGGTAACGATTCCGCTTCGGCTGCTCGTTCACCATGCACTGAACTCCTTTGAACGATTGATAGACGAACTCGCCGTCGCGTGGCGACTTTTGGACCAAGCCATCGAGGGGCGCGTTTGCGCCAAAGGTGATTGTGGCCACAGATTTCTTCCGATTCGGCGTGGTTCTTTTGAGGGCATTTTTGACCTGGGCCAACGTTGGCGTGTGAGGGGCGACGAGGAGGACGGCCCAGTCTCTGGCGTCGGGGGCGGCGAGCACCACCTCCGGAGACGCGGTCACGGTGGCGCCCGCCCGTGATTCGCCGGTCGCGGGATTGATCCAGAGGGTGTCGCAAGCCTTCGCGCAGCCGCGGAGGTCGAGTATCACGCTCTCGTTCTGCGGCAAGTAGGCGATGCCGAGCGTCTTATCCGCCGTGAGCGCAAAGGCCATTAGCCTGGCGCGCTCTTTGGGCTGGTTGAGAATCCGCTGCGGCATGGGCTCGAGATTCCACCACGGAATGGCACGCAAAACTCGTGACAGCAAAACGACCGCTTCGCTCGAGGGCAGATTCATCCGGGCGAGCGCATTTTCTTTCCAGGAATATATCTCGTTGATGCCGGCGGTGTAACCAACGGCGCCCGAAAGAAAACTCAGCCAGGCGGTTCGCCGGACATCGTAAGCGCACCCGAGGTCGCCTTCATAAATGGCCTCGCCATTGACGATGGGCTTGCGCCCCGCCAGCAACAGAATGTCCGCGGGCATGCCGGTGGCGCGGGCGGACTGCCGGCCAGCGTCGCCTCCGTTGTGACCACTCTGGTACATGTCGAACGAAAGCCAGTCCGCCGCGTGGAATCGGGGGCCGACGCCGGTTCCAGTATGCATAGTCATGAGGTTGGCCGGAGCGGCTTCGCGCGCGGCGTGGGCTGCCGCCAGCGTCTCGGCTTCGTGAATGCCGCTATCGAAGCTCGGCGAAAATATGACTGCGAAGGAGCTGTAGCGGGCCGCCACGTAGCGGCTCAAAATAGCGACTTGTTCGGGCGGAGGATAACGGTGCGGGGTTTCCATCAACCCGCACATCATCACCACGAGACCGTGGTCATTCGCCAGAGCCAGCAGGCGGTCCATGCGCTGAAAGAACCGGGGATTGGGCTGCGTGATGTCCGGGAGTTTCGAGAGGAACGGAGGCGCAAAAAGCCGTCCGCTCTCGATCGCCCATTCGGGCGCGATGGATACTTGCAGAACCGAGTACCCTTGCGCGGCTCGGTTGCGGACGTAGCGCTGCCAGTCCGCTTCGGTGGCATGAACCGGCGCCGCCCAACAGGTGTCACCGATCCAGAGAAAAGGCGTGCCGTCGGCGTGAGTCAACAGCCGACCGTCATCGGAAACCTCCAGACCGCCATGTCGGGTCAGGGGATTGGTTCCAACCGATTGCCTGACCTGCACGACGCCAGATTGGTCATGCAGCCCGTTGTTCGCCGCGTCGGAACACGTCGTGCGCCATTGCCATTCTCCAGGCGTTGGAAAGGCGCAACGAATCACGAACCGCCGGTCGCCGTCCCAGAATCCAACGCCGGTGCGGGTTTGGCCGTTCGGCCCGTTGAAACGCACACTGGTTTTGACTGCGACACAAGGATTGGCGTAATCCCGATCGCTTACGAGTTCGTGTTCCCAGCGCTGCCACTGGGCGGCCTTGTCTTGCGCCGCCACGGCGGCTGAGAGCGTGAACAACACAAGCAGCAGGCCTGAGG
>Ga0194052_1002256_pt1 | contig 10659 bp, 8 predicted proteins | sample SepL226m_MetaG_FD_160117 | JGI IMG/M metagenome (GOLD analysis project Ga0194052, IMG submission 160117) | Anoxic zone freshwater microbial communities from boreal shield lake in IISD Experimental Lakes Area, Ontario, Canada - Sep2016-L227-6m | ecosystem: Environmental > Aquatic > Freshwater >... | reverse complement strand
GTTTCTGGATTGCGTTAAATATACCAGTTTCAATTTATATTTGATTTCTCGCAAGTTAGGGCTTTTTTCAATAAAGTACAGGTACAGGTTTTCTGAAGAGTATGATCGATGGCTCTGCCTGCCATTCTCAAGGTTATCTTTACAAAAAGCCAACCCTCCGGTTTTTTCATTATATTCAGACCAACTTTCCATGTTTATTTAACTTGATCTTATGGCAAAGCAATGCAGGTGTTCCGACGGACTGACTGACCGTACACGCTATGAGGAGGTTGTGCTCGATATCATGCTCTACAGCGCCCGCCTCAAGGAGACGGTGGCGCGGCAGAACAGTACGGTTATTGTCGCCATGGCGCGCATGATTGCCGGGACGTTTGAGGATGGCGGAAAGGTGTTGCTCTGTGGAAATGGCGGCAGCGCGGCGGATGCCCAGCATCTGGCGACCGAGCTGACGATCCGCTACCGCAGCAGTGTGAATCGTCCGGCACTTCCCGCGATAGCGCTCTCTACCGATACCTCAGCTCTGACAGCCGGGGCAAATGACCTTGGTTATGATGCGGTTTTTGCGCGTCTTGTTGAGGCTTATGGCCGGGAAGGAGATATTCTGCTTGCTCTTTCAACAAGCGGCAACAGCCAAAGTGTGCTCAATGCGCTGGACTCTGCCCGCCAGCAGGGTATGAAAACGCTTGCCTTGCTTGGTGGTGATGGTGGTCTGATGAAGGGGATTGCTGATCTGGAAATTATTGTACCCCATTCGGGATCTGCCGACCGGGTACAGGAGTGTCATATTACCATTGGCCATGTTCTTATTGATCTTGTAGAGCGGATGCTTGGCTATTGCCGTTCGTAAAAATAACTCAAAACAATACTGTTATGCAGATAAGGCAGATTGAAGGCGCCCTGAGCGCCACAGAGACAAGATTTGCGCTGGTTGTTTCGCGCTTCAACGATTTTATAGGGCAGAAACTTGTTGAGGGTGCTGTTGACTGTATCCGCCGTCATGGTGGTTCGGAAGAGCAGATTACCATCTATCGTTGTCCCGGTGCCTTTGAGCTGCCGATGGTCGCCAAAAAGGTTGCTCTTAGCGGGAAGTATGATGCCATTATAACCCTTGGAGCCATTATCAGGGGCTCAACGCCGCATTTTGATGTTATTGCTGCCGAAGCGACCAAGGGGATTGCACAGGTTTCTCTCGACACCGGGGTGCCGATTGCCTTTGGTGTGCTTACCACTGAAAATATTGAACAGGCGATTGAGCGGGCAGGTACCAAGGCTGGTAACAAGGGTTTTGATGCTGCCATGACAGCCATTGAAATGGTGAACCTCTACCGTCAGATTTAGTTGTTGCGGTAACGGTTGAAGTTGGCGGTGATGACATCGGAACAGGCGGTCATAAGCTCTTCGATGGTACTGAATGACGATGGTTGAATGGGCTTGTCGATGATCACCTTGATTGTTCCCTTGTTGATGACAAGGCTTTTTTTCGGGGTGATCAGATGACTGCCGATGATCGTGACGGGTAGTACCGGAGCTCCGCCTTTCATTGCGACGCGGAATGCTCCGCGCTTGAACGGAAGCAGTTCCCCTGTCGCGGATCTGGTTCCTTCCGGAAAAATGTGAAGGGAATGACCTTTTTTCAGCACTTCTGTTGCGTCAATAAGGCTGTTGAGCGCATCCCGGTTTTGTCCCCGCTTGATCATGACATAGCCAGCCTGCCGCAGAGCCCGGCCAAAGAGCGGTATTTTGCCCAGCTCCTCTTTTGCCATAAATCGGAGGTTGAGCTTCATAATGCCAAGAAGCAGCGGTATGTCGGCCATGCCGGCATGGTTGCTGATGACGAGATAGTGTTGATCGGAACTGTAATTTTCCTGCCCGATAACCTCAATGGTTATTCCAAAAAGCTTTGCGCTAAGCCGTCCCCACCATGCGGCAATTCTATAGAAGCTGTTGCCTGTGGGGTTAAACAGGGTAAGCAAGAGGATTAACACTATCCCGAAAAACATGACCGGGATAATGATAAAAAGAAATATCAGGGTTCTGAAGTTCATTCGATACGCTCATACAGGGTTACTTGTCGAGACCGTTGAGAAAAGAGGCGAGCTCTTTATATTCCGAACGGATCAACGTGGCACTTTTCTTTTTTTCCATAAGCTCCTGAAGGTTTGAGGGTATACCGATTTTTTTGTCAAGCGCATCCTCTATTGCCTCAAGAAATTTTGCCGGGTGTGCGGTTGAGAGAAGGATGCCCGGTTCTTCTGCATGATTCTCCAAACTTCTGTATCGTTCAAGCGCACGGAATGCTACAGCGGTATGCGGCTCCATGACATAACCAAAGCGCTCATGCACGGAGCGGATTGTTGTTACGGTCTCTTCATCCGAAACGGCAATACCGGTGACATCTTTCCCCATAGAGGCATAGTCATTGTGGTAGAAATATCTCAACCGGGAAAAATTGCTCGGGTTGCCGACGTCCATTGCTGTTGAAAGAGTGGTTATGGTCGGCCGCGGTTCGTAGCGTCCTTCATCGATATAGCGAGTCACGCTGTCGTTGGCATTTGATGCCGCAATAAAGTGGCCAATCGGAAAACCCATCCGTTTTGCAAGGACGCCCGCGGTCAGGTTGCCGTAATTGCCGCTTGGAACGGAAAAGAGAGGTGCACTGAAGCCATACTGTTCCTTAAGCTGCAGGGCTGCCCAGGCATAATAGAAAGACTGAGGAATCAGCCGTGAAATGTTGATGGAGTTTGCCGAAGTGAGCGTCAGGGATTTACTCAGGGTTGGATCGACAAACGCCTGTTTGACCATGCGCTGGCAGTCGTCGAAATCTCCCTGAACTTCAAGGGCATGAACGTTGCCTCCAGCAGTGGTGAGCTGCTGTTCCTGAAGAGGGCTGACTTTCCCTGAAGGATAGAGCAGCACCACTCTTGTGTTTGCAATTCCCTGAAATCCATAAGCTACGGCGCTTCCCGTATCTCCCGATGTTGCCACAAGCACGGTGATGAGCTTCTCCTCTTCTGCCGCAAAATAGCCGGTCAACCGGGCAAGAAAGCGGGCGCCGTAATCCTTGAAAGCGAGTGTCGGGCCGCAGAACAGCTCTTCGACAAAGGTGCGGCTGTCGAGCTGAACAATCGGTGTGTCGAAGGTATAGCAGCATTCGATGATGTCGCTGAGTTGTTCGGGAGGGATTGCGGCGTCGATAAACTTTTTTGCAATGGCAAAAGCGATGTTGTTGAAGCTGGCACCTTCAAGAAGTGATATCTCTTCCGGTGAAAAGCGGGGAATTTCGGAGGGGACATAAAGGCCTCCGTCGGGAGCCAGTCCTTCAAGAGTGGCCTTTTTCAGGGAGACCGGTATTGATGATTTATTTGTGCTGAAATAGATCATGAGTCAAGTGTTCGCTATTTGAATGGTTACTTACAGTATTCGTGCACCTTGCTTGCAGATGGGCGTCACCCAGAGATCTGACTCCAGATGTGCTTTGGAGTGGAGAAATGCCTCTTTCATGGCATGCCCTGCCTGGAGAGCAATTTTTTCCGAGGAAGAAAAGGCAAACACTGAGGGGCCTGACCCGGCAATGCTGCATCCGAGAGCGCCTGCATCCATCGCCGCCTGCTTGACTTCAAAAAAACCGGGAATCAGCGGCGCGCGTTTTGGTTCAGCGATAACGTCAACGAGAGCGCGTCCTATAAGGTCATAGTCGGAGGTAAGCAATCCTGCTACAAGAGCCCCGACATTACCCCATTGCTGGGTTGCTGTTTTCAGTGGAATCGTTGCGGGCAGCACTGAGCGGGCATAAGCGGTGCGCAGTTCGGTATGGGGATGCACCAGCGAGCAGTAAAGGTGTTCGGGAGAGGGAATGATAATAAGATCAAGCGGTGTATAGCTTCGTATCAGTACAAAATTACCAAGAATTGCCGGTGCTGCGTTGTCGGCATGGGCCGATCCGCAGGCAACCCGTTCTCCTTCAATGGCAAAGTGAACAAGCTCCATTTTCGAACAGGGATTTCCGAGCAGTTCGTTGGCAGCTACGAGCGCAGCGGCTGCGCTTGCCGCGCTGCTCCCCATCCCGCTGCTGAGCGGCAGGTGCTTGACAAGCTCAAGAGAGATATGACCGGTAAAATCAATCTGTTTATGGGCACGGATATATTCAAGAAATTTCAGGACAACAAAGCTTGAGGTGTTTTTTTTGGGGTCGAGAGGAAGCGCACCACCATCACCGGTGATGCTCGTAATGGAAACGGGAGAACCGGTGTGTGGAGAGTCGGAAAGCGTCAGAATTACCTCATCACCGGGTTGGGTAATGGCAAATCCGAGGACATCAAAGCCGCAGGCAACATTGCCGACGGTAGCTGAAGCGAATCCTTTGACAGTTTTCATACTGTTTTCTTCGGAAAAATTCCGGGATGTGTTCTGTAATGGTTTATATTTAATAAAAGCAAGTCACTCAAATGAGAGAAAGGAATTTGAATAACTAAAAGCTTTTCATTAAATTTGAGTTTTAAATCTTTTGGAATGGAACAGTCCGTTGGACTTTCAAAAGAAGGTAAGCAGAATCTTTCTCTTTTCTTAACAAATAACCAAGCGGAATAAGATATGTCTACAACAGTCAGGCCTGATGAGGTTTCATCCATACTTCGCAAGCAGCTTGCCGGTTTTGAGTCAGAAGCGGAAGTTTATGATGTGGGAACAGTGCTGCAGGTTGGTGACGGTATTGCTCGTGTTTATGGTTTATCGAAGGTTGCCGCAGGTGAGCTTCTTGAGTTTCCCAACAAAGTGATGGGTATGGCTTTAAACCTTGAGGAGGACAATGTCGGCGCTGTATTGTTTGGTGAATCCAATCTGGTAAAAGAGGGTGACAGTGTTAAAAGAACAAGTATTCTTGCTTCTATTCCAGTAGGGGAGGCAATGCTTGGCAGAGTCATCAACCCTCTGGGAGAGCCGATTGACGGCAAGGGTGCCATAGAAACACAGATTCGTCTTCCACTCGAACGCAGGGCTCCAGGCGTTATTTACCGTAAATCAGTTCATGAACCGTTGCAGACAGGACTCAAGGCTATTGATTCCATGATTCCGATTGGTCGCGGACAGCGCGAACTTATCATTGGCGACCGTCAGACAGGAAAGACTGCTGTTGCAATTGATACCATCATCAACCAGAAGGGTAAAGGAGTTTTCTGTATTTATGTGGCAATTGGTCTTAAAGGATCAACGGTTGCCCAGGTAGTCAATACCCTTGAAAAATATGATGCGATGTCGTACACCACCGTTATTTCGGCGACGGCATCTGACCCTGCTCCACTTCAGTTTATTGCTCCGTTTGCCGGTGCTACCCTTGGCGAATATTTCCGCGACACCGGACGTCACGCTCTTGTTGTTTATGATGATCTTTCCAAACAGGCTGTAGCCTATCGTCAGGTTTCCCTGCTTCTTCGCCGTCCGCCAGGACGTGAAGCTTACCCTGGCGATGTCTTCTATTTGCACTCCCGTCTGCTTGAAAGAGCTGCGAAGATAACGGATGATATTGAGGTTGCAAGGAAAATGAACGATCTTCCCGAGGCTCTCAAATCAATGGTCAAGGGAGGAGGAAGCCTTACCGCTCTGCCGGTTATTGAAACCCAGGCAGGTGACGTTTCGGCTTATATCCCGACTAACGTTATTTCCATCACCGATGGCCAGATCTTTCTTGAATCAAACCTCTTCAACTCAGGTCAGAGGCCGGCTATCAACGTTGGTATTTCGGTTTCGCGCGTCGGTGGCGCTGCACAGATCAAGGCCATGAAAAAGGTTGCAGGTACCCTGCGTCTCGATCTTGCACAGTTCCGTGAACTTGAGGCCTTCTCGAAATTTGGTTCTGATCTGGATAAAACCACCAAAGCGCAGCTTGACAGAGGCGCGAGACTGGTTGAAATCCTGAAACAGGGCCAGTATATTCCTATGCCGGTTGAAAAACAGGTCGCCATTATTTTTCTTGGAACCCAGGGCTTGCTCGACACGGTTGATTTGCGCTTTATTCGCAAGTTTGAGGAGGAGTTCCTCTCCATGCTTGAAATCAAGCACAATGATATCCTCAAAAAAATTGCAGAGAGCGGTACTCTTGAGGCCGATGCTGCAAACACACTCAAGGAGATAGCCCTTAAATTTGTGGCTTCCTTCAAGGAAAAGAACAAGGCGTAAGAGAGAGGAGACAAGTTTTCAAGCAATTTATTAACAGTCCCGTAATACATGCCTACATTAAAGGATATACGTGTACGAATCAAAGGGGTAAAGTCTACACAGCAGGTCACCAAAGCAATGAAGATGGTGGCCGCTGCAAAGCTGAGAAGAGCTCAGGAACGGGCCGTCATGGCTCGTCCCTATGCTGCGAAGCTGAAGGATATGCTTGGTTCACTCTCTGTAAAGGTAGATACTTCAGTTAACCCCCTGCTTTCAGGTCGTTCAGAGGTAAACAAGGTTCTGGTGATTCTGGTCACTGCCGACAGAGGTTTGTGCGGAGCGTTTAATACCAATGCCATAAAGCTTGCGCATAAAATCATTCATGAGGATTATGCGGCTATTCACAGCAGGGGCGGAGTCAGCCTGATCTGTGCCGGTTCCCGCGGCTTTGATTTTTTCAGGAAAAGAGAATACAAGATCGTCAAGGGCTATTCCGCTGTTTTCCAGAACCTTGATTTCAGTACAGCCAGGGAGATTGCCGATACCGCCTCGGGCATGTATCTGCGCGGCGAGGTTGACAAAGTGGTGGTTGTCTACAATGAATTCAAGTCTGTGCTTGCCCCGCATCTGAGAGATGAAGTGATTCTCCCTATTGCTCCCGAAACTTCCGGCAAAGAGAGCAGCAGTGATTATATTTACGAGCCATCTCCTTCGGCGATTATAGACGTGCTGGTGCCAAAGCATCTCAATACCCAGATATGGAGAATGATGCTTGAATCGAATGCCGCAGAGCAGGCGGCCCGCATGTCGGCGATGGATTCGGCCACTGAAAATGCCAAGGAGCTCCTGCGCACACTCAACATCAGTTACAACCGTGCCCGTCAGGCTGCGATCACGACTGAGCTGAGTGAAATCGTTTCAGGCGCCGATGCATTGACAAGCTGACAGCATCGTTGATGTTCCTCATTACATAAAGCGCCTGCAAGGGCGCTTTTTTTTGTACACTCAGTACCACAACAGGAGTTACTGTTATGCAACTCATTCCGGAAATGAATTATATTGCAAGCTGGAAACTCGTTGTTCAGTCTCTTTTCATTTTTCAAGTAAGGCATGGGCGGGAGCATGAAGATATACAAGTTTGGAGGTACTTCTCTGGGGACGGCCGGGCGGATAAAAAAAGTCGCTGATATTCTTGTCGATGCTATACAAAAAGACAAGATTGTTGTTGTTGTTTCGGCCATTCATCGCGTTACCGATCTTTTGCTTGAATCAGCCACAAAAGCCTGTAGCGGGGAGAGCAGTTATCGAACAACCCTTGAGGAACTTGATCACCAGCATCTTTCGATAGCCGGCGAGCTGTTTTCCGGTAAGCGTCTTGATGAAGTCAGCGTTGCGATACGCGCGGATCTTTCAGACCTCAATAATATTGTGCAGGGCGTTTTTTTACTCAGAGAGCTTTCCGAAAAAAGTCTTGCGCTTGTCATGAGTTTCGGCGAACGTCTTTCTGCTTGCATTGTCAGTTCATATTTGCAGGAGCGGGGGATGGTTTCATTCTCCCTTGATGCCCGCGAACTGATTGTTACCGATGCCAATTATGCCGATGCGAGGATTGACATGCACTCCTCCGAACTCCAAATCAGAAAACGACTTGTCTCCTTTGATGGAGTGCCGGTGGTGACCGGATTTATTGCGGCGGCACATGATGGAACGGTAACGACGCTTGGCCGTGGAGGCTCAGATTATACAGCATCGATTCTCGGCGCTGCGCTCAACGCTTCGGAAATCTGGATCTGGACCGATGTTGACGGTTTTTTCAGCGCGGATCCCAAACGGGTTCGCGATGCACGAATTTTACCCTATATCAGTTATGCGGAAGCGATGGAGCTCTCTCATGCCGGAGCCAGAGTGCTGCATCCGCTTGCCGTTCAGCCTGCCATGAAAGCTGGCATTCCCCTGTTGATTAAAAATTCGTTCAACCCTGCGGCGAAAGGTACGCGCATAGAAAGCGCCACCCCTCCGGAAATGAGTCGTCCCCTGCCGGTAACAGGCCTCTCCTCCATCAACAACGTTGTCCTTCTGAACATGTCCGGAAGTGGTATGGTGGGAGTTCCAGGGATAGCATCGCGCCTTTTCAGTTGCCTTGCACTGCACAGGATTAACATTATCTTCATATCACAGGCTTCATCCGAGCAGTCGATTACTCTTGCCATAAACCCTGCGCAGGCAGCAAAAGCAAAAAAAATACTGGAGGAGGAATTTATCGCAGAGATCGGATCACGTCAGATAGATCCTCTCCTCATTCGCCGAAACATGGCCATGATCGCTGTGGTCGGTAATAACATGTCGGGTCATCCTGGTGTCTCAGCCCAGTTGTTTGAAACGCTCGGTAAAAATGGCATCAATGTCATTGCTGTTGCCCAGGGAGCCAATGAAATGAATATTTCTCTGGTGATAGAGAGCCATGATGAAGATAAGGCGCTGAACTGTATTCATGAATCGTTTTTCCTGTCGCAGCGCAAGGTGCATCTTTTTATTGCCGGTACCGGCACGATCGCCAAAAGCCTGATCAATCAGATCAGTGCCCATCGTCTTAATCTGCAGCAGGATAATGACCTTGATGTGGTGGTCTGCGGAATGGCGAACACCCGCAAGATTGCACTGGATGATAACGGTATTGATCTCCAGAACTGGCAGGCGCTTCTTCTGCCGAGAGCTGAACACCACGGTATTGAAGGCTACCTTCAGCTTATTCGGGAGAGGAACCTGCACAACACCATTTTTGTAGACTGTACGGCAAGCGCAAAGGTTGCAGAAATTTACCCCGATTTGCTTCTTGCCAATATCTCTGTCGTGACGGCTAACAAGCTTGGTATGGCAGGCCCTTGGCCGCTCTACAGAAGGATAAGGGATGCCCAGCGGAAAAGTAATGCCCGTTTTCTCTATGAAACCAATGTGGGTGCGGGACTGCCGATCATCAACACCCTGCATGATCTCAAGAACAGCGGTGACAAGATTATCTCTATTGAGGGCGTTCTTTCTGGTACCCTGAGCTTTATTTTCAATGAACTGCGCAAAGGCGGCAAGTTCAGCGAGATAGTTCGTCTTGCCCAGCAGGCAGGTTATACTGAACCCGATCCCCGTGATGATCTGTCAGGGGCTGATTTTGCCCGGAAGTTTCTGATTCTTGGCCGTGAACTCGGTTTTACACTGGAGTACGGCGATGTCGTTTGCGAGAGTCTGGTGCCCAGGGAGTATCAAGGCGAAATGGCGGTTCCTGAGTTTCTTGACCGTTTGTCAAGTGTTGACGCATGGTACAGCGATGCCGCAGAAAAAGCGGCAGCAGAAGGAATGACTATTGCTTATGCCGGTGAGATCAGGGAAGGAAAGGCAACCATCGGGGTAAAGCGGGTACCGCTCGCCAGCCCGATTGCGGGTCTCAGCGGATCTGAAAATATGGTGGTCTTTACGACAGAGCGATACCGGGTAACTCCCCTTGTTGTACGGGGACCCGGCGCGGGCGCAGAGGTCACAGCAGGCGGTGTTTTTGCCGATATTCTTCGTATTGCAAGTTATCTGGTTTAAGGAATAGAGACTATGCGTGCAGAAATTGTTTCGGTTGGCGACGAACTGCTTAAAGGAGAGCGGGTAAATACCAACGCTGCTTTTATCTCCGCTGCTCTTGCCGGCATAGGAGTGCCTGTTGGAAGAGTTGTTGCCTGTTCTGACCGTGTTGATGAGATGGTGTCAGTGTTTGCTGAATCGCTGCAGCGGGCCGACCTTGTTCTGGTCACCGGTGGTCTCGGTCCTACAAGAGATGACCGGACAAAAAAAGCGGTTGAACAGCTTCTTGGCAGAGGGACGGAACTCAATGAGGAGGCATACCAGAACCTTGCGATTCGGATACAAAAATATGGACTGGAGATGTCGCCTTTACTCCGCGATCAGGCTATGGTGATAGTGGGTTCTGAGGTTATTCAGAATACACGGGGAAGTGCTGCAGGGATGATTATTTCCTGTGGTGAGCAGTTTCAGAACCACTATCTGGTGCTGATGCCCGGTGTGCCCTCCGAAATGAAGGCCATGATGGAACTCACGGTTCTTCCTTATTTTGCTGAACTTTCAAATACAGTCATCCGTCATACACCAGTCAAAACACTTGGTATCGGTGAATCGGGGCTTGCGGGGATGATTGTTGATGTTGAGGATCGGCTGCCAGAAGGAACGACTCTGGCCTATCTGCCCCATGCGGCAGGCGTCAACCTGATGATCAGTACCATCGGGCGTGACAGGGATGCGGTTGATCGTGATAATCGTAACGTTGTTGATGCCATTGTCCGGAAGACTGAAAAGTTTATCTATGCGACCAGCGAGGTGACTCTGGAAGAAACTATTGCCGGGATGCTTACATCCAGAGGAGCGACTGTTGCTGTTGCTGAATCCTGTACCGGTGGACTTCTTGCCAGCCGATTGACCGATGTGCCCGGCTCATCATCATATTTCCTCCAGGGC
>Ga0194052_1002255_pt1 | contig 10660 bp, 15 predicted proteins | sample SepL226m_MetaG_FD_160117 | JGI IMG/M metagenome (GOLD analysis project Ga0194052, IMG submission 160117) | Anoxic zone freshwater microbial communities from boreal shield lake in IISD Experimental Lakes Area, Ontario, Canada - Sep2016-L227-6m | ecosystem: Environmental > Aquatic > Freshwater >... | reverse complement strand
GCGGCAAGCATTTTCAGGGTTGCATCTGCTACACCATGACCGAACCCAGACTCGGCGGCGAAGTCTACAACCTTGACTATTATGTCAACAAGGGAAAAGCCCTGGAAGACATGGGCGCAGACAGCATCTGTCTGAAAGACATGGCTGGACTGATTGCACCTTACGATGCATACTCAATTATCAAAGCCCTGAAAAATACCGTGAAAATTCCGATTAACCTTCACAGCCATTTCACCTCCGGCATGTCATCCATGTCGCATTTAAAGGCCATTGAAGCAGGCGCGGACATCATTGACACCTGTATGTCACCCTATGCCTACCGGACATCCCACCCGGCCATTGAGCCGCTGGTCATGACGCTTATTGGCACCAACAGGGACACGGGATTTGACATCAAGGCCCTTGCCGCCATAAATGAAATTCTGGAAAAGGAAATCTGCCCCAAATACCGGCAATTGTTGGATGACACCAAAATGTCGATCATTGACATCAATGTGCTGCTCCATCAGACTCCGGGCGGCATGCTCTCCAACCTGGTAAACCAACTGCGGGAAATGGATGCGCTGGATAAAATTGACCAGGTCTATGCCGAGCTGCCCAGGGTACGAAAAGATCTGGGTCAGATTCCGCTGGTAACGCCTACCAGTCAGATCGTGGGAATTCAGACAGTGAACAACGTACTCTTCGACGATGGAAATGAGCGCTATAAAATGATCACTGGCCAGGTCAAGGATCTTTGTTACGGGCTGTACGGAAAAACCGCTGTTCCCATTAACGAGGAGGTCCAGAAAAAAGCGCTGAAAGGATATGCCAGAGGTGAAGAACCCATTACCTGCAGACCGGCTGAAGTAATTGAACCGGAACTGGCGAAAGCACAGCAAGATGTCAAGGGCCTGGCGATGGATCTGGATGATGAGCTGATTTACGCCCTGTACCCGGTAACCGGCAAACGATTCCTGCAATGGAAATATGGCAAGGAAGAAGTTCCTGCTGATGTCAAGCCCGTTACGCTTGAGCAAGCCAAGGCCAGACAGGAGCTGATACAGAAGGCGATTGCCGGAAAACTGGTTGAAAAAATCGAGAAAGAAGCGCCTGCAAAGGGTGATGGTTTGCGCAAATTCAATGTATTTGTGGAAGACACATATTTTGAGGTTGGGGTTGAAGAGATTGGCGGTGCCCCGGTTGTCAGCTATATTCAGCCAGCAAGACCGGTCGCTGCCGCAGCGCCGGCATCTGCGCCCGCTGCTGCTGCCGCACAGCCCGCAGCACCCGCAGCCGCGCCTGCCGCAGCCCCGGTTGATGGCACAGCTATCAATGCGCCCATGCCGGGAATGATCGTAAGATATGATAAAAATGTTGGTGATGCAGTCAGCAAAGGTGAAACCGTGGTGATTCTGGAAGCCATGAAAATGGAAAACGCTCTTGCGTCTCCTGTGGATGGCGTTATCAAAGCCATCAATTTCAAAAGCAGCGATTCTGTTCCCAAAGGCGCAGTCCTTTGTGTAATCGGATAGAAAATAGGTGCAGGTAACAGGGTTTAATGTAGGGGCGGGTTTTGAGCCCGCCTCTGCTGCTGTTACCTTTTCTAAACTAGGGCTGGTTTTATTCCGGCCCTGTTTTTTTGAGAGGAGGCAGAGCTGATGAAGATTCATGAGTATCAGGCCAAGGAGCTTTTTAAAAAATACAACATTCCCATACCCGAGGGTAGTGTGGCGTTCAGTGTGGCGGAAGCCCAGACCGTCGCCGAAAAACTCGGCGGATATCCGGTTGTGGTCAAGGCCCAGATCCATGCCGGAGGCAGGGGAAAAGGCGGCGGAGTCAAACTGGCCGGCTCCAGGGAAGAAGTTGCGGTAATCGCCGGCCAGATTCTCGGCATGAACCTGATAACCCACCAGACCGGTCCTGAAGGCAGGTTGGTGAAAAAGGTTCTGGTCGAACAGGGGCTGAATATCAAAAAAGAGCTGTATTTAAGCATCATTCCGGACAGGGGAACCGCAACGGTTGTCATTATCGCCAGTGAAGCTGGCGGCATGGACATTGAGGCGGTTGCGGAAAAAACGCCGGAGAAGATCATCAAGGTCTATATCAACCCGCTGGTCGGCATTCAGGCCTACCACTGCCGGGAAGTTGCTTATGGCCTTAATCTGGCGCCAGAAACCATCAAGCCATTCACGGCGCTGTTAAGCCGCCTGTATGCCTTGTTCGTTGACTATGACTGTTCGCTGCTTGAAATCAATCCCCTGATAATCACTGCGGATCAGGCAGTGATCGCCCTGGACGGCAAGGTCAATTTTGATGACAGCGCCCTGTTCCGTCACAAGGATGTTTTGGCATATCGTGATCTGGATGAGGAAAATCCGCTTGAGGTGGATGCCTCCAATTTCAATCTCAATTATATCGCACTGGATGGAAACGTTGGCAATATGGTTAATGGAGCCGGTCTTGCCATGGCGACGATGGATATCATCAAGCAGGCGGGGGCCAGCCCGGCCAATTTTCTGGATGTTGGGGGCGGAGCCAATGCCGAGATGGTTGAAAACGGGTTTCGAATCATCCTGAGCGATAAAAATGTGAAGGGCATTCTCATTAATATTTTCGGCGGAATCCTTCGCTGTGATATTCTGGCGGAAGGCGTGGTTCAGGCAGCGCGAAAAACCGGCATTACGGTTCCGGTAGTTGTCCGCATGGAAGGCACCAATGTCGAGGAAGGCCGGCGCATATTGAGTGAATCGGGTCTGAATTTGACGACAGCAGTGGATCTAAAAGATGCAGCCCAAAAAGTGGCCGCCATCGTTAAGGGTTAGGAGGAAACACCGTGAGCATATTTGTCAATAAAAATACCCGGCTTCTGGTTCAGGGAATCACCGGCAAGGAAGGGCAGTTTCACACCCGTCAATGTGTGGCTTATGGCACAAAGGTCGTGGCAGGGGTGACGCCTGGAAAAGCCGGGCAGAAGATGGATGATGTCCCTGTGTTTCATACGGTCAAGGACGCAGTCAAGGCAACCGGTGCCAACTGCAGCATGATATTCGTGCCGCCGCCGTTTGCTGCGGATGCCATCATGGAGGCAGCCGATGCTGGCGTGGAGATGATTGTCGCCATCACGGAAGGCATTCCGGTCATGGATATGATGCGGGTTAAGAACTTTCTTGCAGGCAAAACCTCCCGCTTGATCGGTCCCAACTGTCCGGGAATCATTACGCCGGGCGAATGTAAAATCGGTATAATGCCGGGGGTGATTCATAAGCCAGGAGGACCGATTGGCGTGGTTTCCCGTTCCGGAACCTTAACCTATGAAGTGGTTCATCAACTGACATGCCAGGGAATCGGGCAGACCACCTGTATTGGTATTGGCGGTGATCCGGTCAATGGCACCAATTTCATTGATTGTTTGGATGCTTTCCAGAAAGACTCTGAAACAACTGGAATCGTAATGGTCGGAGAAATCGGCGGGACTGCCGAAGAAGAGGCGGCGGCATTTATTAAGCAGCATGTCACCAAACCGGTTATCGGTTTTATTGCCGGACTCACCGCGCCTCCGGGCCGGAGAATGGGTCATGCTGGCGCCATCATTAGCGGCAGCAGCGGCACGGGTCAGGGAAAAATCGCCGCCATGAAAGCCTGCGGCATTACAGTGTGTGAAAATTTGGGGACATTGGGAGAACTTTGCGCCAGCGTTTTTGGCAAATAACCCCAAAATACCCTTTTTCCTCTCCAATCCATTCATTCAACTGCGGAAGGGAATGGTTTTGATGCACTGTTCACATATTTTCGGATAAAAGAGACCGTGTGAACCCGAGCATGAATCATACACAGTGTTTATTATTTCAAATGAGTTGTTTCAGGAAAACTGTTAACAACATGTAAGCAACATGTATAGTATACTCCGAAATATGCTCCTTTCGTTACTATTTGGTAGCGAAAGTTATATCCTCCCCCCGTTTCAATTTTGAAGCGGGGTTTTTTTTTGGATCGGGAATAATGCCAGACACGGTAATTCTGATTGATGGCGAATAAGCGGGGAAAAAACGCATCGCATGGGTTGCCTATGTTTCGCTTGTGAGCTTGTTATATTTTGCTTCAAGCCGATCAAAAAGCTTATCAGCCGGAATATCGGTGCCGCTTTCTTTACCCTCTTGGAGTTGCTGACAAAGGTTTTTGATTTGTGTCGCCCTCAATTCTTCGTGTTCCTCGAACAAGCGCAAGGCATGACGGACAACCTCGCTTGCGCTGCTGTATCGTCCACTTTCGATTTTCTGCTTTACAAGACTCTCAAAATGAGAGCCTATAGCGTAGCTGGATGGCATGGCCAAACCTCCTATTATCAGTATCTACCAGCGGTTGGTAACACGAAAAGCCCAATATTTCAAGCCAATTCGCGGATCAGGCGCTGATAGCCCTGGACGGCAAGGTCAATTTTGATGACAGCGCCCTGTTCCGTCACAAGGACGTTTTGGCATATCGCGATCTGGATGAGGAAAAATTAGCGGCAGCAGGCACTGGCCAGGGAAAAATCGCCGCCATGAAAGCCTGCGGCATTACAGTGTGTGAAAAATTGGGGACATTGGGAGAACTTTGCGCCAGCGTTTTTGGCAAATAACCCAAAAAAGGGGAGGAAAAAGGAGACGCTGTAAGGTTTTTAAGTTTAAAATAACAATTAATATGGTGTCCCCAGAATTCGGAAAATGTTTTTCTTGACATGATACCGAATAAAGGTATCATTAAATAATGAAATGGGCAGTGACAACGAGCAAAAGAGTCGATAAAAAATTGGAACGGTTGCCAAGATTGGTTCGGCTTCAATTATCCATTCTGCTCAAGGAAATTGAAGCATTCGGACCTGTAAGAGGTAACTGGCCAAATTATGGCTCCTTTGGGAAGGATAGGCATCATTGTCATATCAGGAAGGGACACCCGACTTATGTGGCTGTTTGGGAAGTCACTGATAAAAAAATCAATCTGGTTGAGGTGAAATATGCAGGCACTCACGAGCAAGCACCATATTAGAGAAGACATTGCAGAACTGCGTTTTATTGGTTCTGTCGAGAAACGCGATAAAGCTGTTGATATTTTGAAATCCATGGGATTTGTAGATATTTCAGAGTCCATACCTTGGCGAGAATGCTTTAGCGCAGATGAATTAGTTCCTGGCTCGGCATTGGTTGGAGCCAGAGGCAAAGAGGGTGTGACGCAACGCGAACTTTCAAAAATGACAGGAATCCCTCAACGACATATTTCGAAAATGGAAAACAACAAACTCTCCATTGGCAAAGAAATGGCTAAGAAACTTGGGGAAGCCCTGAACATTTCGTACAAGGTGTTTTTATAGAGATGCGGCGAGGACTCAACTCGGTGTCGTCACCAACATGATATCCGGTCGCCTGGCAGTGAGATTCACATACGGCCAGTCATACACCAAACGTCCGCCTTTCCATGGCCAGTAGTGTTCTGCGGCAGGTATGGCTATTGTCCGATAAGCTACTGTCTGAAAGATACACATCTTCCTTTAAAACATTGCCATCCTTCTTTTCCTTTGCCATCCGAACTCCTCGAAATGCAGACTTTTGGCCAGGATAATAAGAAACACAATTATCCACAATATGTTGCGTTTAAAAGATTAAGTCTTTTTGGAATATCGAACAGTTGGTTTTTCACCTCAACGGCAATTTTATGATTGGCCTTCTCTGCAGCAATGAGTCGTTCTGCTGTAGTTAGGCAGCTTTTTTCAATAACAAGTTTTTATCGAATTCCAAACTGTACACTAAAATAGTTTGTATATCAATTTTCTTAGATGCCTCCAAAAGTTCTATCCCGATTACTCTTCCGTCACGGGTTATATCAACATTCACACCATCAGAGATTTCTGTTACGCCTTCCGGCTGTTCTTCTCCGAGTCTGATATAAAGGGCATCAACCTCATTATCGTAAGATACATTCATATTTTTTTCCTTTTTAGAAGATAAGCTGTAACCACGGTGACTGAGTCGTCACAAACCTCAAACACGGCTTTGACCGGTAGAACAAATCCTTTAATATCTTTAACAATTTCATGATGACCGGCAAGAAAATCTTCTTCGTTTATGATGTCTGTAATCACCGATTCCGGAATTCGATACGGCCTGATACGCCGTTTTGCATGACGTGAGAATTTGATAAGCCGCGCACTAACACCGCCTATTGTTTAATACGTTCTATTAACTTGAACAAGAAGGAAAATGGCCACTGCTATACTTTCATGTGAAACACCTACAGTTTTTTTCGTTTTTCCTAACACAAAGTTCAGCCGTTGTAATCGGCTGAAACTGATGGTTAGGTTATCGTTTATTCCAACCATTTCAAATCATATTATCAATAATCTGTTTTGTCTTTTTCAGAACACCGAAAATCTGCTTTATATCATCATTGGCAGCATTCAGACCGGTATGAACGGAATAATATATGTCATGCAACACTGTGAAATGCCAGTAACGCCCCATTATATATGCCCCGTAAACAGGATTGTTATCACTGTTCAGTTTCTGAGCAGTTATCATAGCTATCACAAGTTGACCGAGAGGATCATCGGATGAATCATGTTCTTTTTTATACTCATTGATGAAAAAAAAGGGTCGTTTCGGAGAACGTCTGCCGCAGGCTACCATAAAATCCGCAGTCCCCGACAGTTTCCCGTCTTTATAAACAGCAGATATTTCTCTTGAAAAAAAAGAGGTGTACTTTTCATGCTCGAAATTCACAAGATTCAGCAACGGAGCAATGAAACAGATTTTCAATTCTTCCTCATTCCAGTCCCAGACACGATTCCGTAATTTTCCGCACAATCCGTCAAGTATTTGTTTTTCCTCATCCGAAGGCTGCGGATAGGAAGACATCCATTCTGTCAGCATATCATTTCCGCTTTGCAGAACAATATGAAACTCGTCTTCCGCTTCTTCGATTGTCCACTTTGAAAAAGGCTTCATTTCAGTCCTCTTTATATATGTCGGCGCAGATACATCCGATAACTCCAGTAAGGTGATTTCCAGCAATGAGTATTCCGTCATGAAGCAACCAAACGTTGACCGTTGATGGTAAATGGTCAACGGTGTATTCCATGATATTCTTTGTTGGAAATCACCTTAGGCAATGACCTTGATCTTGTTTGGGAACATGGGCACTAATGCAGCTTTCAATAACGACAGTTTCACTGGTTGAGGCAATCTGACCAACACAAACCACCGGGCAGGATATAAATAATCCTCACCGCTTTCATCCACAATGCGGATATCTCCGTCTTCGGCTGCATCTTCATCTGGTATGATACGATATATTTTATGCAATTCCAGAGATGCCTTATAACCGGAATTATTCAGGCAGACTGCGAACCGAACAGACTTTTTTTCACGATGTTTCATTATGTTAATCCAGGTAACGCTTGCGTTTCATTTCTCTTCTGCCTATTCCCGAAGCTTCATACCAATGAAGTTAGGCATGCCGTATCCTTCCCGTAACCAGACGTATAAGGGCAATTCCCTTCAGCTTTCTCCATTTACCCTTTCCGTATGCCTTACGAATTCTCTGTATATCACGGATATCATTGTTTACGGCAATCGGCTCAATATCGGTAATCTCACTTATGATTTCAAAGTTCATCATATCTCAAGATAAACAAACAAAATACCGAATACAACAAGATATTTTATCTCCGAACTCCATGTAATCTCTTGACGGATTGGATTCGGAGAAATTTCCGATTACAAGCTCTCCGCCCGAAGATACCATATTTATCAGTGAACGAAATAAAAATCAGAATTGCTTATCTTCAAGATAATCAAACAGTCCGGCTGACCAAACCTGATCATATTTTTTATCTGATCTGAACCTGAAAGCATTTTGGAAAAACTGGCACCCATCCGTTTGGGTTTGCGAATTTGATGGTATTGTTGCCTGCTACCAAAATTAGCCTGTTAGGCAATTACCTTGACCTTGTTTGGGAACATGGGTACTAAATTAGATTTCTTCAACTGTCCGTTAGCATCGAAGAACATCATTCCCCCATCCTCATTGCAAACCCAGAATTCTATAGCGCCTGCTGAGATATATAGCTGTCTTTTTTCTTCCATTTCAATGTTCGTATTACTTAATGAAAGAACTTCTATGCAAAGTTCTGGAGCTATAGAACACTCTGTTTCGCGCTCAATTATTTTAAATCTTTGCTCCGAACACCAAGCAATATCTGCAACTTTTGTTCCTTTTGTGGTTTTAATTGCACATTCTGGAAGAACAATTCCGTTTTCAGGCAATAAGCGAGTTATTTTTCCCTGAAACGCGGAGTGGTACACCTTAACCGGTGACATTAAAATTTGTCCCTTTTCATTAAGCTCAATTTTGAAGGGTAAATTCTGCAAACTTGGGTGTTCACACACTTCTTGCCATTGCATAATGTTACAACTCTCCGCATGTTTTGAGCAGTTTTTGTTCCTGCACTTCTTTGAGGAATTTCTCCACTTTCGTGAAAGTGTCAGAGTACGACTTGTTTCCCTGATGAATACCAACGTCAGACTTGAGGTTGAACCAAGTTTAAGGATTGAAAGGACAGACCATCACCGCTGTAACATCAGCTAACATGAGCTAACATGAATGGATTCATATCTGCTGACTCATCAATGTTTAAACCGCATCAGAATATTGCCAGTATCCACAGCCTGGCCTCTTTCAACCAGTATCCAACAATTCTAATTTTGAGGTTCGACAGCAACTATCAGAGTTCCAATTTGACCATCTTCCAAACCGTTTATGTAATCATTAAGATCATATTTGCAAGCAATTTTTTCACTTACCACAACATTTGGTAGTCCTAAACAGGTAGTGATAAAATTTTAAATTATTAAAACAAATTGTTATGATAAACCCCGTATTCGGCTATCGGCTGCAATGACTCTATTTGTTTTCCGGTTTTTTCGGCAGCTTCACTCCAGTGATGCCACATGATGCGGAGTCCGGGTTGAATGTCAGGTTAGGCGCTTTTTTCGGATGGATTTTATTGGTGAATATATGTCTGGTTGCAACTGTAGTTTGCACAAGAACGTATAGCGTGTGCATGATTGGTATTGACAAAACTCCTTTTTAAGTTTGACATCAACTTCAATGAAAATCGGATGCAATGGATTCTGCGCGTCTTGGTCAGACAAATGCCAGCTATATGTCCATGCGCCTCTCCCCTGAAGAAACAGTTTTGTTTCGATATAGTCCGGCAGTTTGGGTAGTTTCAGGTTTACAGTTTGCTTGATCGCGAATTTGATTGTTCTAATCTGTTGCAAAGTCAGGCCGCATGAGGCATCCAATTTTGACATGTATTAACGACCCTTCTGAGTAAGTTACTCAATGATTGTGTCTAATCTTTGGACAGAAGGGAGTCGTAATAGACGCTGACCACGCTTCCCGCCACAATGCCGCTGTCCACCCGAATGCTTTTGCCTTGTGGCGGGGCATATCGGGTGATCATTCCGGCGGCCGGCAGAAAATTGCGGGACGGATCTTCAGCGCAGATTCGGGCTTCAATGGCCGAACCATTAAAGGATACATCTTCCTGGCGAATGGAAAGCACTTCTCCGTAAGCGATTTTTCAAAGGCAACACCATAAATTCCTCCAGGAAATAACAGAAACCCATTTCAAGGCAGTGAACGGAGACACTCACGGTGATTTTGTTCTGCTCAATGTAAGCAGAGAAAACAGAGAGTTGCTATTTTGACCACTCATGTAAAATCAGACGCTTGTCTCACACTTTTTCCGTTTCTAATTCAACGCATATTCTGTAAATTGCCGCCGATATGGGGTCTGGAAACCTAAGACGATATCTTCTTTCGGGATTCCAAGTTCGACGAGTTCTTCGGCAATGTGGCAATCTGTACCGTTATATTGAATCCACACTTTCCCTTGCTTAATATCAAGATGGAAGGCGCATCCATACACCCGTCGTGTATTTTTCCATCCGATATGGATCAGTTGATAATGATCATGTTTGGTATCTGTTACAATCTCTGTCTCAATCTCTTCTGTTGATGGGGTGTATCCTTGATATCGTTGTAATAATTGTTGAATACATGTGCGATAGGTCGTTAGTTTATCCATTGCTCAATCACCTCCGCTTCACTTTGATACACGATGATCTTTAAGGCCGTTTGACGAATGATCAACTGGGCAAACTGTCCTTCAAAGAATGTATGATATATCTCCGCAGGGACGGCAAGATATAAGATGCGTCCTGGATGTAATTCTGAGAAGATAATCCGGTAATTGATAAATTGTCCGATGGCGTTATGAAATTCATAGGTTGTCGAGTCACCTAAAAAGCTTTTCACCTCAACGGCAATTTGCTGATTGGCCTTCTCTGCGGCAATGAGCAGTTCTGCGGCAAGATCAACATACACGTCAACACCGCCATAGTGCAATTGCAACGGATCATCGGTAATTATCCATCCCGTATTCATGCCTCTTTCACAACATAATGAAACTTATCGCGCGTCGCCATTATCACTCCTCTTCAGATACTCTTATTGTGCTTACAACTTGCTGTGTCCTTCTTGAGATATACTGCGAACTGGCATAATCTGCGCTTTTCATGAACTCCCTCTCCCAGCGGGGGAGGGTTGGGGTGGGGGATCAAAAACGTAAAATTATGCC
>Ga0194052_1002254_pt1 | contig 10663 bp, 5 predicted proteins | sample SepL226m_MetaG_FD_160117 | JGI IMG/M metagenome (GOLD analysis project Ga0194052, IMG submission 160117) | Anoxic zone freshwater microbial communities from boreal shield lake in IISD Experimental Lakes Area, Ontario, Canada - Sep2016-L227-6m | ecosystem: Environmental > Aquatic > Freshwater >... | reverse complement strand
GAATTTTACTACGGGTATAAGGCCTGCCTGGCTAGTCAGGCCGGATGCTGTTGCTGACATTTTAACTTTGCCTGCTGGATTACGAGCGGCGGTGGTTTTTTTCTGTTTTTTTTGATGACTTTGCTTTCATTAAAATAATGACCTGTAGGATTACCTGGTAACTATATTATACCATTGATTTATAACGATTATTAAATAATATAAGGTGTTGGTTTGCAGGATTTAGATATAAATTCTCTAGGCCTTGAGTCATACGTTTTCCAGTTAAGGGTGGACTCCAAATAAGTTAAAAGCCACCTTTGTCTTACTATCGGTCAACCGCACAGGATAATTATCGCCAAACAGTCGGGTTCATTGGAGTTTCAAATTTGTTGGGGGGGCTATAGTTATAGGACTTGTTACTGAGTACTGATAGGCACCAATGTCCCATGCACTATTAGAAGGTCGATTTATCCCTACGATATCTAGTATAAGGTTATTTATGCTAAGACCTGTTAAATTGACACCGGGAGTGATTTGGGAATTCGTTGAAACCGCTGCGCTAACAGGTCTGAATCGATTTGCAATTGTGTAGCCCTCAGTCGTTGCTTTTGAAGTGGATTGCTCGAGATTGTGGTCATTGGTGAGCGACTGCACTCCATTACCAGAATCAAGGTGTCCAGAGCCATCCTGGATGAAGTGGTTATTCTGGATTACCATCCTACCAATGGCAAAACCTCTTGTAACCACTCTAATCTGATCAAAGCCACTCGGTTTTACAAGAGTGTTGTTAAAAATATAGGTGGATCCGCAGCCTGTTGAGCCACCATAGGGATCCATTTGCACATTATTACCCCAATAGTTATTCCAAACAACATTATTGAAAATGTAAATAGGATTGCAACCGTTTGGATAAAAGGCTCCAGATCCAGCCCAGACATCATGGATGACATTGTTATAAATATAAGCAGGATTGATTGGCTGCACCATTCCCTCCCAGTCTATAATATAAGTAACATTAGTATGGTAGCTTGAATCAAATGTTTTATTGTTGTCTGGATAACCAACATTATAAATTTCCGTGTCATGCAGTGAACCAAAAAGCTGCGCCGTACTAACATCATGGATTTTGCTAAAACGGATGTTAACATTACGAACAGCAACACCATTCTGTCTCCCCACACTCGCTGCTTCCGCATTAGATATTTCGGAGTTATCCAACCAAGTCCCGTCTGTTCGACACGAAGGATAGTTCCCTATAATTCCACCATGAGCGTCATCTTTTCCCACACTGGATGCCAGAGACCAATCATGCACCCAAAGGTTAGTCATGAGTATATTTTGGGAACAATAAAGAGTAATACTACCATTACCCCAACTAGCGTAAGCTTGATATCCCTTAATCTCGATGTTGTCTATCGTCACATACTTCTGATTATTAATGGTAATCATGTCAGATCCTTGTGCCAGAGTAGTGTGTCCCCCATTAAAGATCGGGCGTAACCATGAGGTTCCTTTAAACCAAGACGTGTCTACACCGTAGTAATCAGGAGCGGTACTCGTTCCAGAAAAATGTATATCCATTCCAAAATTACTTTTGTCCCACGTCACGCCGCCCTTGAAGATAAAGCGGTCGCCTGCCTGGTGGGAGTAGGTTCCGGAAAACCCGGCCATGATTGGTGCCTTTTTCCAGGGCGAAGCTGTGGAGGTTCCGCTATTAACATCTTTGCCTGTTTCAAAGTCAATGTAGAAAGTCCGAGTTGCAGAATACGCTGCATTAGCAAGAAACAGAGGTATAATTATCCAGAGAATAATCATTAATATGGTCCTGATTCGAATGTATTGTGTAAACATATGATCACCATTGTTGATTAAAAGTAAAAATGATATCTGCCGATCAACCTATCTAATGCACCACTCTAAAATTCTGTGGCGGGGCAAGCATTCCAACGTCAATGTCACTACGATAGGATGTCCACATATCGTCGATGAAACTTGGCTGTGAGATTCTCCCTTGGAGAAAGTATTTCGTCTGACGCTGACGCTTCCAGTTTTCACTGTAGTCGAAACCACTCTGAGCCTTGATCGCAGACACGGCCTGCGTGTCATCCTCGGTCATCCATCGGTTCACGTAGTCGAAAAAGGCGGGGTAGTTCCATGCGCTTTCGACATGGAGAAGTCGTGCGGAAAGAGCCTCTCCTACCCAAGCGTTTGAAGTGCAGCATCGCCTATAGGTTTCCCCTAATTGTTCTCCACTCCAAACTGGCCAATCTTTCGGCTGTAGCTGTTCATAAGGACCAGCCGCTCCGCTAAATGATTTGGAGTCAACGATGGTACTATCTGCTCGAACGCCGAGATGCCCTCCGTAAATCACACTCGCTCCCTGCCAGGCTTTAGTGTAACCGCCGGGAATGCGGCTCACATACACTGTCTGCATGTCCTCGCCAAATCGATCAGGATACGAAATTGAAACGTTTTGCATCGAACTGTCGTTCAGCAATACCCCAGCAGTGACGATTGGGAGTTTTCGTCCACTTCCATGGCCACCGTAAGCCGAATAGCGAACCCCTGCCTTTACGCAACCAAACAGGTCGATCCCATATTGGACGAAGTAATTGGTAAGATTTACCTTTTGGCTTTCCGGATAATTAAGTGTGAGTAAAAGTCCAGCATAGCCACCTGCAAATGCGATATGCTGACTGTAACTCGGCATGTATTCGCCCGGTACGTCGAAGAGGAACTGACTCAGATCAATCCATGGACGCCGGAAGGCTCCCTCGAACTGTGAAAGCATAGAAGGCATAGCAGCCGCAATGGTTTGGTTTGGTGGAGCAAGAGAGGGCAGGAGATTTCGCCGTATGTTATCGGCATAAAAGATGGCCTGATTCCTGTCGCAATATGAAGGGCGAAATGCATCGGACGTCACACCGCTTTTGAGTACGGTTAGGATAGACATTGAGCGAACCGGACTGAAGTTCATTTCGCCCGTGCCACCAAAGAGTTCGTGCAGAGAGTGAATCGTGTTAAGGCTAATGGATGAAATTAGCGAGTCGCCGGGGGAGAGGGAGATAGGCGCGTATACTCTGTTTGCTGGATTAAACGCCCACGACTGATCCACTCCGTCGTCCAAACGTTGATCAAACCCGCTTTTTCCGTCGGACTTGGGCAAGTTCTTAACCGACCCGTTCATATAGGGCGTTGATGTCTGCGGAGGCGGGCTAATCGAGGTTACCGTCACCGGCCCGACAACATAATAGTCACCGGTCACGAACTGTCCGATGGGAACCGGCTGACTAAAGATCCAAGTGATACCATCTTTGCTGACCGACGAGAGGAGACTCGTCGCTGCCAAGCTGGGAAGGGGTATTTCACAAAACAGTAAAAAAAGGATGATTATACGGACATCGTAGATCCAAAGTTTTTTTAATGTTACATTAATGAATAAGTTCATTTTAGTTTTCTTCTTATTTAGAATAGTTTATATGACGGTTCACTCATTTTTTTAAAATCCCAATAGATTCAGTTGGTTATAATTATGTGTCGTGCTCTTTTTTTAATAAAAAAAACCATTATTCATTAATAATCATGATGTTATAAAAACTAGAGAACCAAGAGAGTTGGCCTTGCCCAATGCAATGCCAACCTCGCAAGTATGTAAACAACAACTGAACCAATCAATACCCAAGTCCATACTCAGACATAGCCGAATTGGCTTGAATTGTAGAGCGTGTCCATGTAGCAGGTAATGTAGTCAGTGTAGTGGAAGCACTCGTTTCAATCAAGCCTGTTGCAGATCCTGTTATGTTACGAAATCCGACTTGCCCTTTTGATCCCAGTACTGCAATCCAATAAGGTTGTGCTGCGGTAACCGGGGCTACGGGAATGGGTACCGAGTTTCAAGTTCCCGACTTAAGTAGGCTCAATGTGCCTTGAGCGACAAGAGCCCCGAGTTGCCACCAACCTGGATTGGTCTGATTCGCCAGCGTCACCGCAATCGAAAACCGCGTCTACGCAGGCCCTGTTGTTTACCCATAAACCTCCATTTCAAACAAGGAATAACCCCAAGTGAACGCACGGACGGTGCCGTACATGCGTATGTAGCGTGCTGTAGTTGGTGTTACCGTCAGGTCTTGGATGCCACCCGAACCGGTTGCCGTGCTATAGATGTCGACCCAGGTTACCGCATCATTGGAGGCCTGAATCTTGAAGGCTTTTGCGTAGGAATGCTGCCATGTCAGCTTGACCCTGTTAACCGTGTAGTTTGCCCCGAGGTCGACATAAATCCACTGCGGGTCGAAGAATGCGCTCGACCAGCGGGTCGTGGCGTTACCATCGAAGGCAGCAGTCACTGGCAACGTTGAGTTCTCGATGGAGGAAGCAACTGCGGGTTTATTGAGGGCCAGATTGACAGTCCCTCCACCACTCGTATACCCAAGTCCATACACAGACATAGCCGAATTGGCTTGAATTGTAGATCGAGTCCATGTACCAGGTAATGCAGTCAGTGTAGTGGAAGCACTGGTTTCAATCAAGCCTGTTGCAGATCCTGTTATATTACGAAATCCAATTTGTCCTTTCGATCCCAGTACTGCAATCCAATAAGGTTGTGCTACGGTAACCGGGGCTACGGGAATGGGCACGGAGTTCCACGCTCCCGACTTAAGTAGGCTCAACTTGCCTTGAGCGACAAGAGCCCCGGGATGACCGCTACTGTCTTTATAGATACCGGCAACCAGCTCTGTAGCAGTTGAACCGGCATCCAGATAGACCTGTACACTAGTTATTACGCCGGTCTTTTGAGGTGTCGCCTTGTATGCTTGTGCAGTGCCCTGTGGTTTATAAGCGAGCCCAGGCTCTATTGTCTTATCTCCCATGATAAATTGTGACGGGTTTGAAACGCTCACTGCGGTCGCCATGTTGTAGCTGACTTCCGCTGGGGTCAACGCTCGATTGTAGATACGAACTTCATCAATATAGCCCTTGAAAAACTCGCTCCAAAGACTATTTCCACCGATCCTTAATACCCCCGTGGATTGTTGAATCAGGCTATTCTGTGCTTGCTGGGCAACTTGTGAGCCATTGACATAAAGGCGCTGATATTTTCCATCATAGGTTCCCGCCAGATGGGTCCATTGGTTCAAGGTCAATGCTTTAGGTCCGAAAACACTGTGATAACCACCGCCATCATTGAAATGAGAAGAAGGCAGGTTGGCATCCTCTCTGGCATAAAGGGCATAGACTTCGCCACCTGATTTTTCTTTTAAAATTACAGTTTTTCCGGGACTGCTCAAGGACTGGGGATATACCCATGCCTCAAGGGTCTTGCCTGTTGATAGATCCAGTGAGGCGCTGTCATTGACAGTGACCCAGTCATTCACACCATCAAATTTCAGCGCATTTCCGCTATGACCGGTGGTGATACTGACGGCTTCTTTAATGGTGCCAAGATTACCGTTACCTGAGGCATCTGCAATAGTTACACCATTGATTCCCTCAAAATCATAAGCGGCTACCAATCCAACCAAGCTGGTGAGTGAAGCGGGGTCGACCTTTAGTGGTGGTGCTGCCGTCACGGTAATTAGATTTGGATAATTCTTGGTGACACTTCCGCTGGATCCTGATGCCGTCAGACTCACAGAATACGAGCCTGCAGCTGGGTAGGTTACGCTGACAGCTTGAGCCGTTGTGTTTACGACGGAAGGGGTGGAAGATCCAGGGAAATCCCATGTCCAACTAGTAAAAGTTCCCGTTGTTACAGGTGTGAAATTTACCCCCAAACTCGCGACACCGCTGACTGGACTCGCGGTAAAATCCGCTGTTGCTGCCGTCACGGTAATTAGGTTTGGATAAGTCTTGGTGACGCTTCCGCTGGGGCCTGTTGCCGTCAGGCTCACATAATATGACCCCGCAGTTGGATAAGTTACGCTGACAACTTGTCCGGTTGAGTTAGTAACTGAAGGGGTGGTTGAACCGGGAAAAGCCCATGCCCAACTGGTAACGCCTCCAGTTGTGACAGGCGCGAAATTTACCATCAAACCTGCGATACCACTGGTTTTGCTCGCAGTGAAATCTGCCGTTGGTACTGGCGAGACTGGTATTGTCAAATTAACTTCATTAGAATACGCGCTTTGAAGAGTTCGGGCCGAATTGTATGCCTTCGCCGCGAAATGGTATGTAGAACCCTCTTGTAACCCCGGCACTGTATAAGTAGTCACGTTACCTACATCTATGTCTGCGATATAAGAGCCGCTACTTTGACCATAAGACACTATATAACCAGCCGCATTGGATGACGGACTGGCATTCCATGCCATATTTACGCTTGCTGTCCCTCCTGCCGAGGGTGGCGGCAGGTAGTTCAGTATATAACTTTTCCATGAGCCCGCGATTAACAGGGCGATAAAGACCCCCAGCACTGCGCCGCCAAAAGTAGCCGAATAAAGCGCACGAGGTTTGGATTTCTTAATCTCTTGCCAACGAGGGTATACAGCCAGAGCAAGTAATGATAATCCGGCGAATATGACGGCGAGTACAAGAGCCAAAATCCATTCCGGCCGATCGTAAAACCAATTGTAGATACCTGCTTTCTCGCTAGCTGAGGCTGTCTGCCACGACAAGCAACCTAAAACTGTCAAAAATCCCGCACCGATGTGCGAGCCGCGTAAGTCGATTTTAATATTCATAACTGCATTCCCATGTAAATTTAACGCGTGGATACAACTCCGAACTATAAACCTGATCTTTATAGAGACATTTGAGCGGTGAGATTTTGCTTTATATTTATAAGCAATATCATTTTTTCATAAATTAACTGCCCGTCTAATCCCTTGTTATTGTTTACTAAATTTTCGAAGCTCAACAAAAAATAACACATTGAAAAATAAAAACTTATACAAGATAAAGAGTCGAATATTGGATGTCTTGACAATCAAGCTTACAATTCAATAAGACTTTCATGCCATAAAAATGAAGGCAATACCAACATTAATGAATGACATTCTTAATACAAGCGGTTCGTTAATCTATAATGTATTAAAAAGTTCTAATGACTTCAGCAAAAAATGCGCCAAGCGATATGTGTTACTATTTTTAGCGTAAGCAAATTTCTTTTTCTTCCATGGTGCATCTAACAGTTACCATAAGTTATTGTATTTAATATTTACTTCCGGTAGAGAGCAAGATTGAATAAAAATCCTTACCATAAAAACTTAGATGTCTGAAGTAGGCAATGGACTTGAATTATTTAACAAGTTAGGGAGTTAATTACCTAGGTAGGTAGGTAATTAACTCCCTAGTACAGAGAACCGGAAATTCGTGAGCTTAAAAATTAGTGTCAATACCCGGTTCCATAAAAAGACAGTTGGCCATCATGATATAACGAACCAGTGACCCATAGCTCAGGCATATCTGTTAGGGTATTTGAAGCGCTCTTTTCATTTAAGCCAATTCCCGATCCGGCTTGTTCACGGAATCCGATTTGCCCTTTCGATCCCAGTATTGCAATCCAATAAGGTTGTGCTACGGTTACTGAGGTTACAGGAATGGGTACCGAGTTCCACGCACCTGAATTAAGCAGGCTTAACTTGCCTTGTGCGATTAGAGTCTCTGGATGATCTTTATTATCTTGATAGAAACCAGCAACCAGTTCTGTTGCTGTTGAACCGGCATCCAGATAAACCTGCACACTGGTTACTACGCCTGACTTAACTGGAACCATCTGGAACGCCTCGGCAGTTCCCTGCGGATTGTAATTGACCCAAGGTTCCAAGGTTTTGGTTCCAGCGATAAGCTGAGGCGGATTTGAAACACTTATTGCAGTTGCCAAGTTATAGTTGACTTCCGTTGCAGTCAGGGCTCGATTGTAAATGCGTACCTCATCGATATAGCCTTGGAAATACTCCCCCCAAAGACTGTTACCACCAATGCGCAACTCGCTTGTTGATTGTTGAATCAGGCCATTCTGTTTGCTATTAGCGACTTCTTTGCCATTTACATAAAGCCGTTGATATTGCCCATCATAGGTCCCTACAAGGTGAGTCCACTCGTTCAAAGGCAACGGATTAGGGCCGGCAACACCTTGGTAGTTTCCATCATTAAAATAAGAAGTCGGTTTATTGACATCTTCGCTGGCATAAAGACTATAAACCTCATCTCCAGACGCTTCCTTAAGAATTACAGTTTTTCCGCCGTTGGTCAAGAGCTGTGGATATACCCATGCCTCAAGAGTCAGGCCTGTTGAAAAATCCAGTGAGACGCTGTCATTGACCGTGACCCAAGCATTCTCGCCATTAAATTGCAGTGCATTTCCACTATGACCGGCGGTGATTCTAACGGCATTACTAATAGTGCCGTTATTACCGTTACCCGACGCATCAGCAACAGTCGTGCCACTGACTTCCTCAAATCCATAAGCCGCCATCAAGCCGATTTTACTCTTAATCGCCACAGGATATCGAACTGTACGCAGAATTAGAGAAGAAGAAGGAACCGCTGTCACAGTAATCAGGTTTGGATAAGTCTTGGTGATGCTTCCGCTGGATCCGGATACTGTCAAGCTTACGGAATACGTCCCTGCGATGGGATAGCTCACGTTAACAGCTTGGTTAGATGAGTTTTCGACGGAAGGTGTGTATGAACCGGCAAAACTCCATTGCCAGCTGGTAACTGTTCCAGTTGTGAAAGGCGTAAAAATCACCGACATATTGCCGGCAACAATCGTTTGACTCGCAGCAAAATCCACTGTTAGTGTAGACCCGCCAGGGACTGTCAAAGTGACCTGATTAGAATAAATACTCTCGGTGGTTCGAGGTGAATTATAGGCTTTTACGGCGAAATAGTATGTGACATCTTCTTGTAATCCAGTAACGGTATAAGTAGTCGTGTTACCTACATCAATACTTGAATTATAATTGTCTCCACTTTCACCGTAAGACACAATATACCCCTCCACATTGGATGACGGACTGGCATCCCATACCAGGTTTGCGCTTGCAGCGAATAAATTACCACTTAATAAAAACAGACAGAATCCGAACGGCAAAATGCACTGGACGAACGCACGAAAATAAGTGTTCATAAAACTCCCACTTAATTGGCAATATAAATTAGCCAAGCACCAAAAGCTAACATAAATACTCAGCCGTCATGAAATATGAAATACAGGGTATACAAAAAAATTAATTTTACAATACGTATAAATACCTATTAGCCGCATAAATTATTCACCTGAATTCCAATTATTCCATTTATAAGGCAGCACGCAGAAAATATCCCCCCAGGATCCGCCTAGTTCCCACGCTCCAGCGTGGGGGTTATTTATTGCGAGTTACCTAAACTGGAGGTCTTAACGAAGCGTTAATTTTTGTCCTTATCGTTGCTATTAAAGAATTTTTAAAATGATTGGAATACGAACCAGGACATAATGATTGTCGCCTAACACAAATCCTGACAAGTGGGAAGCGCAACAATTCAAGGGAATCGATATCCAGTGCTTGGATATCGATTGCGGGACAGTTTCCGATTCAGACCTGGCCTCCGACTTGGTCTTGGACTGGATTGTGGGGCATCGCCGAAACAACCGGAGCTTTGTAAATCTGCAATTTCGCGGCAATATGCCTGGCTTCCAAGGCAACGGATTTCAGCGGGTTTATTTCTACCAAGCTGGACTGACCAGCCAGCAGTTTTTTGATACGAACGCATAAGGCAGGGCAAAGTAAGTATTCACCTCCCCCTTTGAAAAAGGGGATTGAGGGGGATTTATTTAACAAATCTCCCCTAACCCCTCTTTTTCAAAGAGGGGAATTGAATAGATACAGTACAAAGTGTCGTCCCAAGAAATCAGTCAATACAGCGATGACCTTGTGATTAATTGCACACCTTAGTCTATACTTGAAAATATGCACAAATTGGCAAATTTTATCACCGTTCACGCCCCTGTTAAAAGGGGTTACACCAATGTCGTTAAGTTAAGCGCTTCTTGGCAAGATAAACCGTTGGCTGAGCGGAACCGAAGCCGGCAAAATCGCTTCGACTCCACTCAGCGAAGGGCTTAACTTAATAACATTAGGGGTAAACTTTTTTTCCTAATACACGACAAAGAATACAATTAATTCATCAGATGGAGCAAAAATTGAACAATTTATTTCTACGACTCAAAGAAAAGCAGGCCGTCATTGGTATTATTGGTCTCGGCTATGTTGGTCTTCCTCTCATGCTTCGTTACACCGAAGTTGGTTATAAGGTTATTGGGTTCGATATTGACCAGAACAAAGTTGATTCGTTGCTTAAGGGCCAGAGTTACATAGAACATATCCCCCATCAAGCGATATTAAGTGCTGTCGTTAAAGGTTTTGAGGCGACAACAGATTTCTCTCGCGCTACAGAAGTTGATGCCTTAATTATTTGTGTACCGACGCCACTTAACAAATATCGTGAACCAGATCTTAGCTTTATTTTAAATACAACTGATGCACTGGTTCCTTATCTTCGTCCGGGTCAGATTTTTTCTCTGGAAAGTACAACTTATCCCGGCACAACGAAGGAAGAACTACTTCCTCGCATAGAATCCGGCGGCCTAAAGGTCGGTAATGATATTTATCTTGTCTACTCGCCAGAACGCGAAGATCCGGGTAATCCAAACTTTAGCACACGTACCATTCCAAAGGTTTGCGGAGGTCACACGCCG
>Ga0194052_1002253_pt1 | contig 10664 bp, 20 predicted proteins | sample SepL226m_MetaG_FD_160117 | JGI IMG/M metagenome (GOLD analysis project Ga0194052, IMG submission 160117) | Anoxic zone freshwater microbial communities from boreal shield lake in IISD Experimental Lakes Area, Ontario, Canada - Sep2016-L227-6m | ecosystem: Environmental > Aquatic > Freshwater >... | reverse complement strand
GTCTTATTGCATGGTTTTTAATTGTTTTTATTTGCCCGTTACGTGCTAGATATACCCATCCCGAGCCTTGTATACCCATAGCAACTTTATTAAATTCTTCTTTTAAGCTGTCAATACTGCCAAAATGTACGTCTATAAATTCAGCAATAGCACCAAATGGGCGGTTGCTACCAGTGGGTTCGCGCAGTTGAGGGAAGAAAAGATTGTGTAAAAATGCTCCAGCTTGATTAAATTCTGCATCTCCTTCGCCTTTATTATATCGATCTACATAGGCTTTTGCTAGTGTACTATAATGGTAATCTAATGTTTCTTTGCTCATTACAGGCTTAAGATCTGTTTTTTCATAGGGCAACGGTTCTAGAATTAACTTTTCTTTCTTGGTTTCTGCTTCTAAAATTAATGTTCTTAATGCAGGTAACATTTTTTCCATATAGGTATTTATTCGAGGTTAAATAAACTTACATATTTCTAAAGGAAAATTGAAAATGGAATTTATTATCGTATTGGTTGCTTTAGCAATCGCATATGCAGTATATAAGGCATACTTTGCCAAAGTAACACTTGAAGATGCAGATACTGTACCTTACAAAGTCGAAGAGCCAGTTGTAGTAGTTGAGCCGGTTGTTGAAGCACCTGCTAAAAAAACTCGCAAGCCGGCGGAACCTAAGGTTGCAAAACCAAAGGCAGCGGCTAAAAAAACACAGTAAAAAAGCCTAAAGCAAAGTAAGTTGTTTTGCCTGCTCGGCTAGAGCAAATGATGCAAGGTTTTTGGCTTTGGCCTCGACCATTATATCATGGGTATTAAGAAATTGTAATGCCCACTCATTGACTTCGGTGTTCCACATAAAATTACTGTGGGACCGAAGTTTTTGTTTTTTGTATCCCTGTTCTAGTAGTAGGGAATGATTAGGTGCTGTAAACGGATTGTGATCAACGAGGACATCTTCTCGGCTCACTGAGTAGTGACAAACAGGACGAGTACCGCGCCAACTATCGCACACACGCTTAACTCTACTATCTTCCGGTCGGATATATTCTCCCTCTCGGATCCAATGGTGGTGAACGTCAAGAGTAATAGGTACAATGTCACTAATAGTAAGACAATCATCCAGGCCATGGCTCATTTCCTCATTTTCGATAGTAATACAGTTACGTGCTTCGGTGCTTAATTTTTTGTATGCCCGTCTAATACCTTCCGGGCCTTGTCTGCCGGAGATGTGGACGTTGATTTTGAAATCTTGGAATTCTCGTCCGTACCCCATCCACCGTGCCATATCTGCATGATATTCGAACTCCTCTATTGACCGCTCCACAATACCAGGATTATCTGAAGCAAGAACAGTGAACTGACCAGGATGAAAAGACAAGCGTACATTGTGTGTACGAGCAAGATCCCCAACTTTTGCAAAGGACTTCTCCAATGTTGCAACAACATCTGATCTGCGCCAGAAATCTGCAAACTCATTATGAGTATAGACAGGAAGCAGATCACTGCCCAAACGTAACATACGAAGTGATTCATCTAACGCACCTACCTTTTCTATAAGTTTGCGGACTGCCTCAACATTACTTTCCATTAAGTCCCAAAGTTTTTGTTCAGCTACATCACGAGTCTGACGGCGAAGCCACGCTACAGTTGTAGTACCAATGTTGTATTGTTTACAATCATCAGTGGGTTTAATACCAGCTACTTGATCTGGACTATCGATCCATTTACAGGCAAACCCGATACGTTTGATCATTTTATTTCGTCTGATGTTTCTGGAAAGTGGCTAATAATCAAATCCAGCGCCGCAATAGTCTGCATATTAAGTCCGACGTCTGAAGGATGCATCCAATATCCGGTAGGGTTAGAATCGCTCTGTGGATTTTTCTTCCATTTCTTGAGTTCTTTCTTTAGATATGCACGATAGTCTTTTAAGTTCATACTGGTAATGCGATCAGCAGTTTCGCCATCAATCCACTGATAGGGTTTGTGCTTCCCTTTACTCATTTCTGTTCCAATCTAAGTTTACGACATTGTTCTTTAACCTGTACAGGATAGTCTGGACTAATCTCTGCCATATCACAATTATACACTATAACCTCGTGTCTGGGCAAGGTAAAATATGTAATTGCAAACCCCAAAGGTAGCATTATAGCAACAATCAATAGTTCTCGATGTATATGTTTCATGCCATTGACAATCCGTGATAAACTAAAAATGATTTAAGTGCTTTATAAACGGATAGCGACTCGTTTTCATCAACCTCTAGCTTTTTACCTCTAACGTAAAATCCATCTGGTGCTACTCTTAGCATTTCGGCACCTGCGGCATACATTACTACACTATTTTCTATATTGCACCCGACTTCTAAAATTGGAGTTGGATTTAGTTCAGTGAAGTCCATTTACTTTCTTTCTGAGTTGTGTGTTTTCGTCAACTAGCGATTTAGTTAATTTTTTGTAATAAATTAAATCTTCTTCTTGTTGTGTTCGTTCTATATTACATTGTTCTAGATCTTTAGGAATATTCTCAATTTTTCTATTAAGACATAACAAATATCCAAAAAACAATCCTACGCACATCCAAATGATATCTGCACTCATGCTATTTTTCTTCCTTAACTATACCGCGCCAACGTTTAATTATGGCAGGATCCCCGACGGCCCACCCTGATTTTTTTGTCCAGTTAACAAGCGTAGGCCACGGCCACGAGTCTAGTTCAACTTCGTAGTTGCCTTCATATGTTGGATCAATGGTTGGTGAAAACCACTCGGTCTTTTTCATTTAGAATGGCCAACTGCCCTTAGGTGCTACTGTACCACCGGCCCCGTCTTCAAAATCAATGCCAGACTCTTCTGCAAGTTCTGTTAAAGCATTATCAAGCAAGGCAATAAATTCTGCTTTAGTGGGCTCGCAATATTTTTCACGATTAGCACGACCTTCTTTAGTATCGGCATCATAATCAATCCAGCTAAACTCGATACCATCACACTTGGGGCAGTGATCATCATAGTTGTCGTCTGTACGTCGCTCGTCGCTTTTACCTACCCACCCACATTTCTCATTTGAGCATATAATATCAAATGGTTCTATTGGTTGATTGTCCCAGTCACTAGTATCCCAGTTATAACCAGACCATGTTTCTACAGTTCCGCTTACAGGTGTAAACTTACCATATTCCCATTCACCAAACTCTTTACCATCCCAGTATAGCGATCCGAACGTTCTGCCAAAGTTGCTCCATACTGCATTGTAATAACCTGGATGCACTGGCTTATGTTTCTTAAACTTAAATTCTGGAGACCTCTCCCAGGTGTTTGGGCTTGTGCCGTATTCAGGATGACCCCAGTCTTTTTCTTCTGGCTCGTAGCGTTCATAGTTGCCGTCATCGTCTGTGAGCACGACCATACTGAAGTCTGAACTCTTACCATCTGTGCTACCACCGTAGTTGTCGATATCTTCGCCATCATAGGTTAACCCAGTGACAATATCTTCGCCGTCAAACTCATCATAGTGTAAGCCTAATTTAGTAATATCAAACGGTGCTGTAAGCTCAATGTCGCCTTCAAAGAATGTGCCTTTTTCGTTGCTTGATCCGACAAATACAATTTCGCCTTTTTTGCATGAACCAATCCACACTTCTTCTTCGCAAAATAATTCCGGACTGTCGTCACACCCGTCACACGCATCTAGTGACTTTTCAAAGACGGTTTCGCCGTTTTCATCTTCAATTTGGACTGTGCCGGCATCACGGCTTACGCCATTAACGTGCCCCATTCCGTCACACTCGTACCACGATCCTGGAGGAAATGGTAGCTTATCTTCGTCAAGATCCATGTCTTCAGCGGCATTACTGTTCCATGCAACGTCCGATAGATCAACTTGGTTAGCCATACAGTAGTCCCATGCCTCTTGATCTACCGTGCCCATAACTTTTTCACCACCATATCCATACATACTAACTTTATAGGTGCGTGGTGTGAATTTAAGAATTTCAATAAGTTTTTCTTTTTGCTTATTCGTTGCCATCTTCAACATCCTTTTCGACTTTAATTAAACTCCAAGTACCGTCTTTATTGTCCTGCCATTCGAGAGTATCGCCTTCTTTCCAGCCTTGTAACACTAACATATCAGCAGGAAGTGGCAAAACAAGTTCGCCAGTTTCTGGATCTTCTTCTATAGTTACATTCCATTGCGGAGTATTCATATGTATATATTACACGATTTTTTGGAAATAGTCAATTGTTTTGGTAAGACCAGCAGTTAGGTCAATGGTCGGCACCCAATTTAACAAAGTTTTGGCCTTGGTAATATCCGGTTTGCGTTGTTTTGGATCATCCTGAGGTAAATCATGGAATACAATCTTACTTGTCGTTCCAGTCATTTGGATAACCTTTTCTGCGAGTTCTAGCATACTAAACTCGCCGGGGTTTCCGATATTAACTGGAGTATGTACATCACTATCCATTAATGCCATCATTCCGTCTAGATTATCTTCAAAATAACAGAAGCTACGTGTTTGATTGCCGTCACCGTACATGGTAATATCTTCTCCACGCAATGCCTGTACAACAAAGTTGCTAACAACTCTTCCATCGTTTGGATTCATTCGCGGGCCGTATGTGTTAAAGATACGCATAATTTTAATATCTACATTATGCTTGCGATGATAATCCATAAACAATGTTTCTGCGGCACGTTTACCTTCATCGTAGCAACTACGGATACCAACCGGATTTACATTGCCCCAATATTCTTCTGGTTGTGGATGCACTGTTGGATCGCCATAACATTCACTGGTACTTGCTTGCAGAATCTTAGCACCTGTACGTTTAGCAAGTCCTAACATGTTGAAGGCGCCAATTACGCTGGTCTTCATTGTTTGAATTGGATCTAACTGATAGTAATAAGGACTTGCTGGGCAGGCTAAGTTATAAATCTCGTCAACTTCTACATATAACGGAATACAGATGTCTTGTCTAATAACTTCAAAGTTTTTCTTGTCGAGTAAATGCTCGATGTTTTTCTTTGCACCAGTAAAGTAGTTGTCCACACAAAGAACATGATGTCCTTGCTCTACTAATCTGTCACAAAGGTGACTACCTAAGAAACCTGCGCCGCCAGTAACTAAAATCTTTTTCATTAGTGATTTCTCTTTCCATCAAATACGCAATTAAATATCAGGTGCATCTCGCCATCGTTTATTACACGATGAAAGGCACCGTCTGGGATTAATATAATAATTCCCGGAGTTACATCAAATGGCTCAGAATCTTCGTCACCTACAACCATTTTTCCTGTGCCCTGTACAAATATATAAACTTCTTCTTGCCCGGCATGTCTGTGGCCACGAGTACTTTGCCCACGATATAATTTAGTAGAGCTTAATACAAGATTGTTTAATGTTTTATTATCTTTAAGTAGATAAGTTTCGTTGTCTTTAACAACTTCGCCACCTATATCAAATTGATTTAATTTAATCATTATTTTTTACCCACGGTTTTGTATTACCTGCCCAGTCTTGTACATTACTGCTAAAAATCATTAAATTGTTGTAAACAGGATATAACCATGCCCAGTCAAATTGTACCATTGGACGGCTAACGGCATCTCCTAAAAAATACAATATTTCGCTAATTATTCTTGCAAATAGTTTTTTCATACAAATAAGTCTTCGTTCCAACATCTATGTCCCTCTCTAAAAGCCATATTTGATTGTGTTTCGCGCACTTCTACACGATAGCACCATAACCGTGCCGCCTCGCCCGGCCCCCAATTATCAGGAATGTATACACCATTTATAAATTTATAAAGCATATCACTTAATGCTTCGCAACCCAATGCTGGAAGAATAGTTAGTTTAGCTAGTTTGCGGCGTTCCATTTCTTTGTAAAACTCTAGTTCTGGATCATCCTGTGCTACTAGCGTGGTATGATCAAATTGGCTTTCTAATATACCCTTTAGTTCTTTCAGACCGCCGTAATCAGCCGCCCAATTGCGAACGTCTAGGTCGTTAGTTCCGAAATAGAACTTCATACTAAACGCATAGCCGTGATTTAAATTACAATGGCTATCAGCCCGCCATTGTCGATAGGCGCACGGAAATGCGTCATGATACTCTTTTGTACTGGTATACTTGTAGGTAATTGCACCTGGATTACTTGTTGCCATTGTTATCTCCTTAAGATTGAGCAATGACATGCAGAATATTTAGAGTGGGATGAATGCCGGAAGTCCACTGTATAAATTATACAGGTTTTTAATGCTGTGTCAATATTTATTTTTGCATTTTGGACACATCATTTTTTATGGATTTGATGTCTGCGATTAGTTCACCGAGGATTATGATTTCATCTTTACGATGTCCAAGCGTCATTCGAAGTACTCGCATAGTCCAGAACCACCAGATTGCCGATACGATCAAGCCGATGCTACCAAAAAGCCATTCGGTGTGATCGTATCGAATTACATCCCATTCCCAAATAATGCTAATGATTGCTATAATTATAAATGCACTCAACCGTAGCCAGAACTTTCTATCTCGCTCAAACTCATTTAATTGCTCTATAATTTTTGATAGTTGTACCACTGTGATTCCCCTTTGAACAAATATTTATTTGTCCAAAAGAGAATATTTTATTACAATATTATGATTATGCTGGACGCTTTTGAATGATCTTATCAATTAGTCCATAGTCCAATGCTTCTTGTGCAGTCATAAAATAGTCACGTTCCATATCTGCACTAAATTGTTCAAATGTTTTACCTACACTATTATGGTCAACATAAATTTGTGTAAGTGTCTGTTTCATTTTAAGAATTTCGCGAACTTGAATTTCCATGTCGGTTGCTTGACCGCCTGCTCCGCCGCTTGGCTGATGAATCATATGACGTGCATTCGGCAACATATATCGCTTACCCGCGGCACCCGAACTTGCTAATAAACTACCCATACTACATGCCTGCCCCATTACATAGGTACATACATCTGGTTTGACAAATTGCATAACATCGTAAATTGCCATACCTGCTGTAACAACTCCGCCGGGGCTATTAATATAAAAGTGGATATCTTTATCGCTATCGGCACTTTCTAAGTGTAAGATTTGCGCAACAATTAAACTTGCACTTTCGTCATGTACTGCCCCGTTGAGAAACACAATGCGTTCATTGAGCAATCTACTAAAGATGTCAAAAGCACGTTCTCCGTGTCCAGTTTTTTCAACTACCATTGGTACTAGGTTATTTGTAATCATTATTTTAATTTTATAGTTAGTTGTTAATCTTTGTTATCTTCTTCGATTTCGTAATCCTCAAGTGTTGCTTTGAGTAACCTAATCATTCGATTTACTTCGGGTGGGCCCATTGTTAGTACCATTGACGAAGGACCACTTTTTAAGTTCATAATAGTATCTCCGTTGCGATTATTACCAATTGTATAAACATCATTTACATCGGTAGGCGGCATAGGAGGAGTAATTGCACTAATAGCGTCGGCAAGCTCACTAGAAATATCTTTTTGTTTCTTTTTAAACACCACACACCTACCTTTTGGTAAGAAAATAATTTAAACCAGCTAGGCCGAAACTAACAATAGCACTGGTATAATCTTGTTGAGCAAGTTCATTAAAACCGCCCATAACTAAAAATCCAATTAGGAACCAGGTAATTTCGTTGTAATTATTGTGGTACCATTCTACAATTTTATTCATTGTTACATCTCCTTAATTACTATAATATACAGTATACTAGATAATTGATTAACAGTCAACTTACTTTTGTTGTATATATGTTCGGTTTAGCATGGTATGATTATGGTCGGTAGGTCCCCAATCCCCGTCTGGATGATATGGAATAACTGTCATAGGTTGATCTTCTGTGCGAAATCTATGTATTTCTCGTTCTTCAATACAAAACATGTCGCCTGCAACTAACGGAATTTCTTTTTCCTTGCCGTCTACTTTAACGCAAGAATATCCGCTTCCGCTTGCAACTACACCCAATCTTATGCTGGGATGAATGTGAAATGTTTGATCAATTCCGGCTGGAAAGAATAACACATTTAGCGAAGGGTCACCCAATCGTGGTGGGTAAATCAATAGACTATCACTGCAACCGTCAATATAGCATAATCTTCCTGATTGTTCAATTGGTCCGCTAATATTATTTTGCCCTTTAAATCCAACCCGAGTAAAAAATACTGCTTGTCTAGAACAGAAAAACTCCGCGGAATCTTTACACCATTTTGAAAAGTATTGGTTTTCATTAACTACAGAACCGTCATTAAATGTAACTGTCCCGGACAGTACAAATCCAAATACAGTTGAATAGGGCATAGATACATAAGTTTCGGCAGATGCTTTAACTGCATAAGATGGATACATTGTATCTAACATATCGATTGAATTTGCTATAATCATTTTATCTCCATAAAGTCGTTACTATAGTTATACATAGTATTGTCTGGGTAATTATAATTGGCCTTTAAATTTTGATCTAGCGTGAATGGAATATTCTTCTGTCTAAACATTCTCCATAAACTTCCTATCTTTGGCTTTTTTAAATATTCCAGATCTTTATTATACTTGAATATATAATCCTTGGATACGTACTTTGCTGTGTCCGGAGTATCTTTAATAAAACTATCGTGATTGTTCATTGCCCATAATTGAAATTCTTTTGTACAATAAAATGTGGTATAGTTTTCTTCAAATTTAATAGTATTAAGATTTTTTGAAAACGGTAGAGGACGAACATACACAGAATGCCATTTAGTTGTAAAATTAATCCACCAAAAGAATTTATACACAGTATCTAACTTAACAGGTGCCGCATCTACGATTTTTTTAAAGATAAAAAATAATTGTTCAATATGTTGTTTAGTATATTGCGGTTCGTTAAATTTAAATGTTGTTTTATACATCCAATTGATTAATTCACCTTCCATGTTATTAATGTTTTTAAACACGTCTGCAAACGGACGATCTTGAGTAAATGCAGATACTACTTGCGAACCAAACAGTTGATCTCCGTTTTCGCCTGATACAAATACATAATTATCATTGCCAAGAAAATGTGTATAACGGAAACTAGATACACAATTGAATTTTTTTATAACATAATTATAAAAGAAATTTGGGTTTTCTCTAATGCTGGCATTTGATAATAGAACAACAACATTTGATTTAATATCATGCTCGGAACAATTTTTTAATAAAGCACATAATATTAGTGTTGAATCAATTCCGCCGCTATACATAACAGCAAGTTTTCTACCTGTTTTCTTTGCATAAAACATCAATTCTTGTGCTCTATTGTCGCAAATTTCCTCAAAAGTTGATGTAAACGATTTAAATTGAGGCATTTGTAAATGCGGTAATACCGATACATCTAATGGTGTTGTAATTGTATTAGTTCTATCTACGGCTGTAATGTTTTGGCTGAATACTTTAAAATATAAAGAAAACATTTCCCCGCCCGGGATTTCTTTAAGTTTTTCACGATTAGCATGTTTAATAAAAATATCGTGACTATTATAAAAAATAATACTCATAAAAAACTATAGTTTACATTTTCAGTATTAAAATCTTCTAGTATGCCTGCTAGCTTTTGCAGATTAGTTTCTTTTCTTATAATATTAGTAAAGCGTATTCTTAAGTTTTCGCTCTCTGCTAAAAATGCAGTTGCATCTTCGTGTTGAAGCATTATTAACCTTGCAGATTCTTGCAGTGAAATATTTACAGTATCGGCATATCCGGACACCATTGGATACTTTAATAGAGTGTCTGTTTTGATATTTTGTTCTAGTATTTCTTTAGCTTCTAGATATTTTAACATATAAACACTATCCATGCCTGCTAACTGATCGGTAAAATCTCTTCTATAAGTTTCGATTGTGTCGTGAATTAAATCTAACAATACAATTTTTTGATTAACTAAAATGCATTTTGCAAGATGTTCTATGGATTTAAAATTTAAATCTACAACCCACGATTTGGTATCTAAATCTACCTTCCATTGCCATGCTTTGTTTAATTCGATAACATTATTATAATTTGTTGTTGGATCGATAAAAAAAGAATAGGTAGGGATACAAGTAATATCTGCTAACGCATTTACACTCATTGGGTTTTCGGCTACTGCAAGTAACCGATCCGCCTCATCTTTAATAAGATAAGGATGGCGCATACTAGCCATGTTAAGACTAGCGTATTTGCTACGTTTAAAGAAATATTTAACCTGTGAACTGTAATATTCTTCTACTTGTGCTACATCTAACATACGTTAATAGTAATCCTTATCTAAGTTTACATTGCTAAGTCCTGCCACCACTTGAAATTGTTCCCATGCTTTCTTAACCACTGGGTTCCTTTCTAGTTCGTCGTTAGGCAATATTGTTTCTAACCAATATTCGCCGCGACGCATTACACTTGCGCCAAACTTTCGTGGCTGATGTAACTTTCCCATACTCCATAAATCTTCTGTTACTTCTCGAAACTTTTGTTCATCCTCTGCAGAATAACTAGACCATTCTGGAAAATTAAAACCGTGTGAATCATGATAACCACTCCAAATTTGTTTCCATTGGCCATCGTTGTATGGATCAAAATCTGTACGGGCAATTATAACCAATACCTCGTGTATATCTACTTTGCCGTCAACAATATCTCGTATACAC
>Ga0194052_1002249_pt1 | contig 10675 bp, 6 predicted proteins | sample SepL226m_MetaG_FD_160117 | JGI IMG/M metagenome (GOLD analysis project Ga0194052, IMG submission 160117) | Anoxic zone freshwater microbial communities from boreal shield lake in IISD Experimental Lakes Area, Ontario, Canada - Sep2016-L227-6m | ecosystem: Environmental > Aquatic > Freshwater >... | reverse complement strand
TATTTATTCAACAATTAAAGAATACTTTCATTCATTTACCTCTTGCTATCCTATTTAACGCGAAATATGGAAATCCGTCAAAGAAATTAAAAATAATTGGAGTAACTGGAACAGATGGAAAAACAACCACAGCAAATATGATATATGAAATATTAAGAGATGCTAACTATAAAGTCGGTGTAATCTCAACTATTTCAGCAAAATTTAATGATAAAGAATATGACACTGGTTTTCATGTAACTAGCCCAGATAGTGCGAGTCTACAAAAGTTTCTTAAGCTAATGGTATCTAATGATATCGAATGGGTAGTTCTTGAATGTACTTCACATGGACTTGATCAGAATAGATTTTATGGAGTTAAACTAGACTTTGCAGTAGTTACTAATGTCACACATGAACATATCGACTACCATCGCAATTATGAGAATTATGTAAAAGCTAAAAGTAAAATTTTAGACATGATTAAGCCAGGTGGAAAGATAGTATTAAACAAAGATGACAAAGGATGTAATATAGTTTCAGATTATGCAAGAGCAAAAAACGTAGATATCATATTTTATGGAATTGATTCCAATGCTAATGTTAAGGCTACAGGTATTTCTGCAAAGGCTGGAGAATTAAATTTTAAATATGAACTTTCTGAGACAAAGAGTTTCTTGCCAATTGTAATTAGCCCAGTCAAAATGGATATTTGTATTCCAATACTTGGAGAATACAATGTATATAACGCACTTGGAGCTATTACTATCTCACTTAATATTCTTGGAGAGATGGAAAGTTCAAAGGAAATAATCATTAACACACTTAAGAAGTTTAAAACTCCGATGGGGAGGATGGAAATAATGAAAACTAAACCATTTACGGTTATTGTAGATTTTGCACACACCCCTAATGCTCTTGAGAAAGCTTTAACTTCAACAAGATCAACACTTAAAGAAAAGGGAAGGATAATAGTGGTATTTGGTTGTGCTGGTAAAAGAGACATAAAGAAAAGGGGAATGATGGGAGAAGTTGCAGCAAGACTTGCAGATGTAATAGTAATAACTGCAGAGGATCCAAGAGATGAAGAACTCGCCATGATAAACAACCAAATTGTTGAAGGAATATCTAAGGTTAAGGGATGGAATATGGGAAACATTATTTCAGAAATTGAAACATCTCTTACTCATTTGTACTATAGATTCGATGAAATGAGTGTTAATTCAAGAATTGAAGCTATTAAGTTTGCAATTAGAATTGCTAAGCCTAATGACATCGTCATCATCACGGGAAAAGGTCATGAAAAAAGTCTATGCTTTGGAAACACAGAGTTCCCATATTCAGATCAGGAAATTGTAAAAACAATAATTAACTAAACACATGGAATTATTAGCCTTATTCTTACTAACTGTATTCTTTAATCTTGTTCCATTCTTTGCACCCGGAACAGGTCTTGTAGTTGCATTCTTCCATGTTAAATACGAAATACCAATACTATTAGTTGTTATAGTTGGAGTTATAGCATCAACAATTGGTAGATACATTCTTGCCAGATTTGTAGGAAAAATTACATTTAGGCTTTTAAGACAAGAACATAACCAAAATCTAGACTATTTTAAGAGAAAGCTTAATGAAAGAGGAATATCTGTTTTTCTATTCAGTTTTCTTTACTGTGCACTTCCTACCCCTAGTAATCTACTTTTCCTAGCAATTGGAGCATCTAGAGCTAAACTTAACTATCTATTAGCCGGATTCTTTTGCGGAAGATTTATTAACTACTTCTATGCTGTTTTGTTCTATAAAATTGTATATCAGACCTTTGAAGAGACAATCACTAGCCAATACAAATCTATTGGAGAATATGTTTTCCAAATTGTTACTATTATTCTCTTCGTTCTGTTCTTACTAATAGACTGGCAAAAGCTATTTGAAAAGAAACAACTTGGATTTATTATTAACAAGAAGAAAGAAGTAACAACAAATCGTAACTAAGCTGAATTACTTAATAATATAGAATAATGAATAGTACACACGATTATTACAAAACAAATGAAATAAATATTACAGACTTTAGTCCAAGTAATATAGAGGCTTTGTATGACCAGGGCTATAAATTCACTAGGTTATCTGTAGGGAATCTTCAACAAACAAGAAGTTTAAGAGTAGATTTATCTAAATTTGAGCTATCTTCAGAGAATAGAAGAGTACTTAAGAAATTCCCAACACTTGAATTAACCATAAAAGAGCTACCACTTCCAGAATATGACTGGAAGATAGGTAAGCTTGCAAAAGACTTCTATTCAAAGAAGTTTGGTGAAAACACCTTTAGTGCCAACAAAACAAAGGAATTACTGACAAAAAAGGGCAATTTTAACTCATTAATTGAGTTTTCTAACACAAATGAGGGACAAAATAATGAAGTAGTAGGATATGTAATATGCTATAAAACCGGATCGATCTTACATTATAGCTATCCATTCTACTCATTAGACTACGAAAAGAGCAGTCTTGGTATCTCTATGATGACCAAAACTATAGATTACTGTAAGCAAAATGGCCTAAAATACGTATATTTAGGTGGTGTAACTAAGCCTTTAGATGTCTATAAACTTCAATTTCAAGGGTTAGAATACTACGAGAACGCTTGGCTTACAAACCTTGACGAGTTAAAAGCTAAAATCCAGAAATAACCACATTTTCCTATCCTATAGTGGACAAGCTACCTCTTAATATGGTACTATAGGTTCACATATTTTATTACACAAATTATGATAAGCATAACTACACCAGATACTTCTGTAAAAAATGAAAGAAATATTAGTAGAAGAGCATTTATATTAGGTGCTATTGGAACAGGACTTACATTTATTGCTGGTTGTGATGCAGATAGAGCTGGATATAATGAGGCAGTACAAAGACAAGTTGCACAAACTTCAAGAGAAAATGGTCCTACAACAGCTGAGAAAGCAACTGCAAGTGTAAAAGCTACGCAAGATACTGAAACTCAGTTTAGAGCAAAATATGCAAATTACTTAGATACTGCAATTGTTGTAGGAATGAAAGGTGCAAAAAAATTATCAGGTGAATATATAGTTTCTGGTGAGCACATAAGCTTTCAAGCTAATGAAATTGACGTAGATACAAGATATTCACAGAATGTATACATGCTTAAAGATCCAATGGTAATACAAGGAAAAGATGGTCATACTTATTTTGTAGCTTCTTCAGATTCATCAATTGATTTTGGATTACCAGGAGATCAAATGGCAAATAGTGGAATTAACTTCCCAGTTATTGTAACTGCAAGAGTCGTAATGGATTCAAATACTGGTAAATATGTTAACGACAATATTATTACAAAAGCTCAGAATGTATCAGTAGTTAAAATTGATGCTACTAGAAACTGTGTTATCGTAAAAACTAACCCAGATGCTGAAGCAGAATGTGTTGCAAGTATACCTCAGGCATATTCTGGTGCCATAAAGATTAAATAACAAGAGTTAATAGTTAACTTTAGAATACTGCCAATATGGAAATCATATTACATTCTATTAAGATAGTTAGCGTACTGATACCAATTATTATTAACTCATTTAATAGAGATTAATAAGTAAAAGAATATATAAACTGCCCCAAACATAATATTAGTTTATATAAGGCAGAATATATGCAAAACGAAGATAACATGATCGGAATAGGTTATTTCATAGTGCAAGCAGTATGTATGATAGCAGTTCTCGTAATATCTACATTAGCAGGAGTAAGTGCAATAGTCTCGATAACAAATCAAATAGTAAAATAGTAATAACCAATTAAAGTATAAAAGAGCATAACAGAAATGTTATGCTTTTTTATTTGCTAACACTTGGAACATAATCGGAATGTTTAATGACATATATCTAGAATATTGGAGCGAAAGACGGGACTCGAACCCGCAACCCCCAGTTTGGAAAACTGGTGCTCCACCAATTGAGCTACTTTCGCATATCAGACATTATACTAATTCAGACTAACTTCCTCAAATATTTATGAACATACCCCAATATGGTAGTAAATATTGGAGATATTAACACCAATGATTAGATGGATATATAGGTATAAAGATACTACCTAAGAGTGATATAATGGGCTTCGTCCTTGAATTATAGCTATTATTAGTAATTTATGAAGTTTTTGTGTGAACTTGGAAATCCTAGGAGACCTGAATTGGTTTCAGAACGTCCATATACTGGAAATATTGCGACAAGAAGAAATATTGAATTAGCCTTAATGAGCTTATGTACAAGTTGCCAATACACGAATTGGTGCAGAATTAAACCAAAGAATTGTTGGGATAGGATCCAAGGTGGCGAAGTTAGAATGGATAAAAAAGGAATTGTTCACGTTGTAGGTCATTATGTCAATACTTCAGATTGTAAATTCACTGGACTAGAAAATAGGCTACCTAGAGAGACACATAGATACTTAGAGTTACTTAATGAAATACATTCAGGCTCACTATGCTTTCAAATAGGAGACAAACCAATCATTGATATTATAAGAGAGGTACTTGAAGAGGATAGCAGGAATACAGCTGGGAAAATGCTATATGAAATTGAACTATGTGCTCAGTTTAAACTGGCACTGAAAAAGGTGCTAACTGAAATGAAGGATACCGCTACCGAGGAAAGAGCTTCAGTTGAAGCAGTAAAATCACAATTCATTGAGATTCTAAACGAAACAAAAAGAAATAGTGAAAGGATTAAGGTTTCTTAACTATTTCTTCCATCTCTCAAGATTAGGTATTGTCATTATTGCTGTCATTCTCATATACCAATTAATTTCTTTCCAATGATTAATATATATTATTACATTACTTTGAATTAAGATTATAGTAATCCATTCAAGGAATAACTTTCGCTTAACAGTCCTTCTGGTAGTATTTAATATGATCACATAATTTCTGTTGTAATGATTTTATATTCTGTTAGAATTTTTCAATTGGAGAATTATTCTCCTTTAGATATTCATAACTAATAAATTTTGGACGATACAAACAAAAGCAGAAGAATAAAGATAATAGTTGCTATTTTGCTATTCATAATATTTGTATTAATAGCAGCATATTTAATATTTTCCTCTAAACAGATTGCAAATAATAAGGTGATTACTTCAGTTATTTCATCACAATCTTCTAGCTCTACGCAAAGCGGAGATGTAAATGGATTAGATAGTGTTGAGATACCTGGATATCCAGGACTAAACTTTTCAAAAGATAAGTTCGAATATGATGCCATTACAATTCCAAGTGGACAAAGTAGTATAAGCTTTATTCCTAAAGGTAGTGGAAAGATATTAGTAGATGGTATTGAAGTATTCTCAGGAGATTCTTCAGGTGTAATTGCATTAGCACCAGGAGAAGAAAAAACAATAACAATAGAAATAATAACTCCAGGAGCTCCTCCTAAAACATACACATTTAAAATAAGAAGAAGTGCTGGTGTACAAGCAACTCCTACATTTAGTCCAAGTTCAGGTAGTATTGCATTCAAAACTTACGTGACAATTAATTCAGATTCAGCAGATACTATTTACTATACAACAGATGGATCGGATCCTGTTACAACAGGACTTGGAAACTCTTTAATATATTCGACACCAGTATATATAACTAGAGCAGTAACAATTAAAGCTCTTGCAGTAAAATCTGGTTGGGATAATAGTGAAATTGGAAGTGCTTCATATACACAAGCAACTACTGTAGACTTATCTAACTTAGAGATATCTGATTCTCCAAGTAACTACACATTTAATAGTTCAACTTACCAATATTCAAATATTACAGTTGGTAGTAGCGTAAGTAGTATTACAATAACTCCAACTGGTGCAGGGACAATTACAGTAGATGGATTAACTGTTCCATCTGGCCATGCTTCACAAAGTATTACCTTAACATCTGCATCTCAAAAGACTATTACAGTAATAGCAACTGAGAGTGGAAAAATTAGTAAGACGTATGTATTAAAAGTTACTAGAAATTCTGGAGTTCAAGCGACTCCTACTTTTTATCCAACACCAGGAATTATAGACACAGCAACAAATGTTGTAATTTCTTCAAGTGGTGCAGATGCAATATACTACACACTAGATGGTAGTACGCCAACTACATCTTCGTTCAATCAAGCAACAAATCCTATTAATATTTCTTCTAATGCAGTAATAAAAGCAATAGCGGTAAAATCAGGACTCATCGATAGTAACGTTGCAACAGGTACTTATTCATATAATATCTTAAGTAATCCTAAATTCACTTCAAACGATAACCTCTGGAGTTCAAAATATGTAATACCTTCAGGATATGTTGAGGTTCCTGGAAGTGCGACAAATGGAACAAATGATTTCCTAGTAATGAAATACGAGGCAAAATGTGCAAATACATCAAGTCCAACAGTTGGATTAACTTCTCCAACTACATCAGATGAAATATATCGAGATGATGGTGCAAGTAATACAGCTAATAATTGTACAAGTGCAAATAATAGACAGGTAGTTTCCCTCCCAGATGGTTATCCAATTACATATTTGTCAAGAGCTGAAGCTATAACTAGATGTTCTTCTATTTCTCTTTCGGGAGATACCGCCCACCTTATTACAAATAGTGAATGGATGACAATTGCAAGAAATGCTGAACTTCAAAACTCAAATTGGTCATTAGGAACAGTTGGCTTAGGATACATGTATGCGGGACATAACGATGGTTCCCCAAATAAAGCAAGAATAGCATCAAGTAATGATACATATAGAGCTGCATATACAGATTCAGCAGGTACAACAGAAAACCTAACAACTGCAACTAACACAGCAAATGGACAATCTGGAACAGTAGGCAGTCAAATAAGAACATTAAACCTTTCAAATGGTTCTGTAATTTGGGATTTAGCTGGTAATGCTGCTGAATGGACAAGCTCAACTTTGACTGGAGATAATCAGCCAACTGGAGGAGCAAATCCTGACCAAAATATTTGGAGAGATTTTTCAGGTTTATCTAGTTATGGAAGTCTACAATCTTATGATGTTAAGCCACTTTCAAACACTTATGATACTACTTATGGTGTAGGACAAATATATTCATCTTCTGTCCCTGGAAACTCTTCCTTATATGCAATATCCAGAGGTGGACGTTGGTCATATACAGGTAATGTTGGTGCATTTACTTTAGACTCTCACTATAGCGAGTCAATAAGACATTATGCATATGGATTTAGATGTGCAAGTAATGCAATTTCCAAAACACAAACATATATGCCAACATCTGGAGTTTCAGGAAGTGGTGGAGAAAAGTTTGCTGTTGGAACTAGTGCAGGTGCAAGAATATACCAGACAATTAATTTAGGTAATACAGATAATTATGATTTTACAGCATATGTATATAGTGGGAGTAATTCAATAAGTAGTGATGGTTTAACATCTACAATTGCAAGGCTTTGGTATAACGGAAGAACAGTAAATACATCATACTCAGATGCAAGTAGTACAAAAGGAGCTGGCTGGTGGAAATTAACTACTACATTAATTGGTGCAAATGAAGATAGAGAAATAGGTATTTACGTTTATCCTAATAAAGATATTATCTTTGATGATGTTTCAATTTCAAAACAAATAGCAGTTTCAGAGAATTTAACTAATATAAGTATTTCTGGTTCACCAACTAATTACTCATTTTTAGCTGATACATATATTTACAATAATGTTACTGTTCCTTACAGCACTTCAAGTATACAAGTTACTCCAACTGGTTCTGGAGTAATAACTGTAAATGGGAAAATCGTTTCATCGGGACAAGCATCTGAAAGTATTGCTCTAACTCCTCTTATAGAACAAACAATTAATGTCATAAACACAGATGATGGAAATTCTCCAATTGTCTATTCAATTAATATTACACGAAACGGTGTACTTCCTACTCCAACATTCAGCACAGTTGCTGGCCCTATTGCATTTGGAACAACAGTAACAATAACATCAGCAGGTGCTGAAGCAATATATTACACAACAGATGGATCGGATCCAACTACAGGATCTATTAATCAGGCAGTAGTTCCGCTAGTTATTAATTCTGCAGTTACAATAAAGGCAATAGCTGTAAAAACAGACTGGGGAAGTAGCCCTATTGCAGTAGCCGCATACGTTCAAGCTCATGCAACAGATCTTACGAGTCTTGTGCTTTCAGGATCACCACTTTACTTTACTTTCTCTGGAAGTACATATTCATACGACTCAGTTATACAAAGAGGAGTTAATAGTATAACTTTAACTCCAACTGGAGCTGGAACAATAAAAATAGAAAATGTCCAAGTAAATTCTGGTTCAGCATCTGGTGCTATTAGTTTAACTACAGATGTTAAAAAAACTGTATCTGTAGTAATTTCAGAACCAAATAAATTAGATACTACATATACACTTAACCTTGTACTAAGTTCTAAAGCACTAGGTGATAGCTCAGATGGAGGTAAAATTGCATATATTGATCAAACAGGACTTAGCGGATTTGTAGCTGCAACAAGTGATCAAATTAGTTACATCGGAGGTGGAGCATGGGGATGCAGTGGAACATTACTAACTGGTGCAAAGGGAACAAATGTTGGTACAGGATATCAAAACTCACTAGATATTTTAGCAGAGTGTGGGGATAACGAAACTGCTGTAAAACTCGCAACTGGATATTCTGGGGGAGGCTTTACAGATTGGTACTTACCAAGTCTTGGTGAGCTCACAATAATGTATCAAAATAGAGCACTAATTGGAGGATTGATATCTCAATACTATTGGAGTTCAACTGATTACTCAGCTACTAACGCAGAAGGTTTCTATTTCTCAGCTGGATGGAGTTTAAATTTAAGCAAATCATCAACCTCATTTTCTATTAGAGCAATTAGAAACTTCTACTCAACATCAGTACCTGCATTTAGTACCAATTCAGGTCCAATAGCATTCGGAACGACAGTAAACATTACGTTAGCAGGTTCAAGTTCAATATATTACACAGTAGATGGATCAACTCCAACGAGTTCATCAACTAACCAAGCAGTAACTCCACTTGTTATTAATTCACCTGTTACTGTTAAAGCTATTGCAGAAATGCCAGGTAACACATTTAGTCCAATAGGAGTAGCAAGTTATTTCCAAGTCAGAACACCAATACCTACTTTTAGTAGTGCTTCAGGTCCAATAACTTTCGGAACAACGGTAACAATAACCTCAACTGGTTCGAGTGCAATTTACTATACAATAGATGGGTCAACTCCAACTACATCTTCAACAAATCAGTTAATTACACCTCTTGTAATTAACTCGGCTGTAACTGTTAAAGCATTAGCTGTGAAAACTGGAGCTATTAATAGCATTGTTGCTTCCGCTTCATATACACAAGCAGTAAGTGCAGATTTATCTAATATTGTACTTAGTGGATCAGCTCTTAACTATACATATTCAGCCTCTACATACGCATATACAAATGTAGTAATACCATCTAGTGCAGCAAGTATTACAGTAACTCCAACTGGTTCTGGAGTAATAACTGTTGAAGGAACTCCAGTTTCGTCTGGCATAGCTTCAGGAGCAATAGCACTAACACTGGGAATACAAAAAACAATTACAATTATTTCAACTGAAACAGGCAAATCTGCTAAAACATATACTATTCAAGCTGTATCAAGTACCCATAGTATTGGTGAAAGCTATCAAGGAGGAAAAGTAGCATATATAGATGGAACAGGAATACATGGATTTGTAGCAGCAACTGCTGATCAGAGTGCAAGCGCAGCATGGGGATGCCAGGGAACAGCAATAACTACCCTAGCAATAGTAGGATCTGGATCTCAAAACACACAAAATATATTAGCAGGATGTGCTACAGCAGGAATTGCAGCAAGAGTTGCAAATTCATATGCAGGTGGGGGATATAATGATTGGTACTTGCCTAGTCAAGCTGAACTTTCTATTCTTTATACGAGTAAAGCAACTTTAGGTGGATTTGTAAATTCTATCTATTGGACTTCCACACAAGATCCTTCAAGTGCATTTATCGCGTTTGATAAACAATTCTCAGACGGAAGTAATATATGGGATCAAAAGAATACAGGGAGAAGTGTTAGAGCAATAAGAAGCTACTAGAGAAGTTTCCCCTTGGTTTCACAGACGACACAAGATTCGAAACCGCTACTTTCTTAGCTTTCGATTTTACAGATGACTTCAAAAAGGTTATTGATGAGCTTTATAAACTTAAAGAGAAAGTCGAGAGAGAAGAGATACTAATTGGTGCAATAATTTAAATAGGTAAGGGTTTAATCAAATAGAGAATGCACCTCAAGAGATAAATCCAAACAAGTTATTTAGATTATTTCTTAAAAAGAGAGTCTTTTCCAAACAAAAATTTTGCCACAATTAATGGCATGGTTAATAGATTTACCATGCCGGTACCTATTATGATATTAAAAAAAACTTCTTTCTTTTCAACATTAATTACATTCGTTCCTACAAATATAGTTAGTATAATTTCAAAAACCAGAATTGTGATGTATGCAACCTTGAAAATATCAGACCATTGCGATCTTAATGTTAAAATTTGAATAGATTCTGTTCTTAATATAATTGCCTCATCAACCTCATCAGGTTTTAAAGCATTGTTTCTTCTCTTTATTTTAGGATTATTTAGAAC
>Ga0194052_1002248_pt1 | contig 10676 bp, 9 predicted proteins | sample SepL226m_MetaG_FD_160117 | JGI IMG/M metagenome (GOLD analysis project Ga0194052, IMG submission 160117) | Anoxic zone freshwater microbial communities from boreal shield lake in IISD Experimental Lakes Area, Ontario, Canada - Sep2016-L227-6m | ecosystem: Environmental > Aquatic > Freshwater >... | reverse complement strand
GTCCTGACTTCTTTTCTGAAAGGGTAGCTGATGAAAATAGAGTTTTTTTATAAGACCCAATTGCTCATCGGGAGAAATAGTAAAATCGGGTTGATTCCAGAAATGTTGGATGTTCCCTTTTATTTTTTTAGAACCATATTGCAAGGTATCCAATGCTAACTGCAATCGATTTATTCCAACAGAGCGGGCTACTGTACTATAAAAGGAATCAATCGAATTACGCAATGCACTATCGCCTCCTATTTTTAATTGCAGAACAGTATCAATCAACACCCCATCTTTCTCGTTGGGAATAACCCCGGTTTCCAACCCTACCAAATGTAATACCGGCTCAAATGAATGGAAGGGTGTAAAACTTGAATCTCTATATCTTTTTACATTACAGAGTGTAAAAGTTCCCGCTCCGTTATAGAACATTCCATAGGTTCCGGTAACTCCGGCACTATCAAAATAAACATCCAGTGAATCGTCGATGGTTACATTATTGGGGGAGCAGGCCGACCAACCCAGCAAAATAAGTGAGCAGCAGACAAATAGACGAACAGACTGAATGCGATTACGGATTCCCATACCTCATATTTTGCGCAAAGGTACACGCTTAAAAAGGATTTGCCGCATTCCGATTCTTTATTGAATTACGCCCAGTACTTTCCCAACTTTTTTAAACGCTGCCAAAGCGGTATCCAAATGTTCACGGGAATGGGCGGCACTCAGTTGTACCCGAATTCGCGCCTGCCCCTTTGCAACCACAGGGAAGAAGAATCCAATCACATACACACCCTCTTCGAGCAGGGCAGCAGCAAATTTTTGAGAGAGCACCGCATCATATAACATGATGGGAACAATCGGATGATCACCCGGCTTAATGTCAAATCCGGCAGCAGTAATTTGCTCTCTGAAATACCGGGTATTGGCTTCCAGCTTATCGCGTAAGTCGGTGGTTGCCGTTAACATATCCAGAACGGCAATGGACCCCCCAACAATACTGGGTGCCAGGGTATTTGAGAACAAATAAGGTCTGCTTCGCTGCCGCAACATTTCTATAATGGGTTTTCTGCCGGATGTAAATCCGCCACTTGCACCACCCAATGCCTTGCCTAAAGTGCCCGTAATAATATCTACCCTTCCCATCACATTCCTGTATTCATGCGTTCCTCTTCCGGTTTTACCTATAAATCCCGATGAGTGACATTCATCCGTCATAACTATCGCATCATATTTGTCGGCAAGATCACAAATTGTATCGAGCTGAGCGATGGTTCCATCCATACTAAAGGAGCCATCTGTAACAATAATCCGGCTTCTACACCCAGCAGCCTCCTGTAGCTTGGCTTCCAGATCGTTCATATTATTGTGTTCATACCGGAATCTTTGCGCTTTACATAATCTAACTCCATCAATTATAGATGCATGATTGAGGGCATCGCTAATAATAGCATCCTGCTCCTGAAAAAGTGGCTCAAAAACACCCCCATTCGCGTCGAAGGCGGCTGCGTACAAAATAGTATCTTCTGTACCTAAAAACCTTGATAATTTTTCTTCTAATTCTTTATGAATGTCTTGTGTGCCACAAATAAATCGAACACTACTCATACCATAGCCCCGGCTGTCGATTGCATGATGTGCCGCTTCTATTACTTTGGGATGAGAGGATAGTCCTAAATAATTATTAGCACAAAAATTTAAAACCCGCTTTCCATTTACCAAAATCTCGGCGCCCTGTTCACTTGCAATGATTCGTTCTTGTTTAAATAAACCTGCTTGCCGAATTTCATCCAGTTCTTTTTCTATTCTAATAACAAAAGATTCGTTCATACAGCTAATTTTTACATATTCGATGAGCTGATTATCTATATTAATATTTTGAATTATTTTTCTACTCCTAATAATTCAACTTCAAAAATCAATGTAGCACCCGGACCAATCGGACCTCCCGTACCAGCATCTCCGTAAGCTAGATCGGATGGAATAAACAATTTCCACTTACTACCAACCGTCATCAACTGCAAAGCTTCCTGCCAACCTCTGATAACGCCATTTAAAGGAAACGTAATGGGTTCTCCACGATCTACAGAACTATCAAAAACTTTTCCATTTATCAGCGTACCATGATAATGGCAACGAACCTTACTATCTAAAGTTGGCTTAGTAGCATCGGTACCTGCTTTTATCACTTCATATTGCAAACCACTTGGCAAAGTTACTACACCCGGTCTTTTGCCATTTGCTGCCAAAAATGCCAGGCCTTCTTTTTTGGTAGATATTGCTTTTTCAGCATTTTTCTGCGTCTGATAATCACCTAAGCATTTATTGATTGCCTCATCAGAAAGGATAGGTTGTGCCCCGTTTTTGATGTCGGTAAATGCCTTCTGAACCATGGCAAAATTAAGATCATCAAAACCTTGTGCCTTCAAACTCTGGGCAATTTTAACACCTAATGCGTAACTAACACTGTCCGACATAGTTTTTAAATTAGCAACCATGGGAGCGGGCTTTACAGGAGCAGCAGGCTTCACAGGAACACCGGGTTTAGTGGCAGGCGTAGCGGGTTTTTTAATTTGACCACTAACTATATTAATTCCTGCGAACAGGCAAACAACAAAAATCATTTTTTTCATGCAACTTATTTTTAAAGGGCAAAGAAACAACATTTGAAAGAAATGTAAGCCGGTTTTGTGTTAGTCGGCAATAAGCGCTTCAACAGCTGCATGAACCCGGTTAAATCGGAAAGATTCCACTACCTGTTCCATTCTTTCAGTAATTTGCTGATTACAAAGGTTTCCAATGGACCCCTCATGGGTATGTTTTAACTCAGTTGAATAGGTATAGGTACCATCTTCTATAGACTTTCCCACTTGTATATAGGCTTCCCGAAAGGGCACACCTTGCAAAACCAATTGATTTACTTTTTCTACGCTAAACAAGTATGCATATTTCTCATCGGAGAGAAGATGCTCTTTCACAGAAATATTTTCCATCATAAGCTTCATCATTTCAATACAATCCCTCAGGGTATGGAAAGCAGGGAAAACGTGTTCTTTCAGAATCTGTAAATCGCGATGATAGCCTGATGGCAGATTTGTAGTAATCATCAATATCTCATTCGGAAGCGCTTTCAAACGATTACAATGAGCCCGAATCAATTCAAAAACATCCGGATTTTTTTTATGTGGCATAATACTCGAACCCGTTGTTAGTTCTTCTGGAAAACTGATAAAACCAAATTGCTGATTCAAAAACAAACAGGCATCCATACTCATTCTGGCAAGAGTGTCTGCCAGATTTACCATGGCTGCTGTAGTAATGCGTTCCGCTTTCCCTCTACCCATTTGAGCATAAACTACGTTATAATGTAAATCTTCGAACCCAAGCAGCTGTGTAGTGAGTGTCCGGTTTATTGGAAACGAGCTGCCATAGCCGGCTGCCGAGCCTAATGGATTTTTGTTTACAACCCGATAAGCAGATTGTAATGTTATCAGGTCGTCAATTAAACTCTCGGCATACGCTCCCATCCACAAACCAAAGGAAGAAGGCATTGCCAATTGCAAATGGGTATATCCAGGTAAAAGATGATTGCGAAACTTTTCACTATTATTTATCAGTAATTGAAATAAGGGTTGCACAGTATTTACCAATATCTCAATTTCATTTCTCAAATAAAGTTTAATATCTACCAAAACCTGATCATTCCTACTTCTTGCGGCATGAATTTTTTTACCGGCTTCTCCCACCCGCTCTGTTAACAAAAATTCAATATGTGAATGTATATCTTCAGCAGATGAAGGGATGCTGATACCCGGATTAATTGATTGACAATATAGTTGACGCAATTCCTTGCATAAAATATTTCCTTCTTCCTCACTTAGCAAATTAACCGATACCAACATGGTAACATGAGCTAATGAACCTAAAATATCAAAAGGTGCCAGTAATGCATCCATTTCCCGGTCATTTCCAACCGTAAACTTTTCAATCGCTGCTGCTGTGGTGGTTGATCCCTTACTCCATAATTTCATACAACGCTATTTAATAGTTCCCGATATAATCGAATACCCTCTTCTAATTCGTGTTCATAAATATATTCATCGGCCGTATGACTTCTAGCCGAATCTCCCGGACCCATTTTTAAAGTTGGGAATGGCATCAAAGCCTTATCGGAAGTGGTTGGTGAGCCATACATTTTTCTTTCAAGTGCAATCCCTGCCAGTACCAGTGGATGTTCGGGGGCAATGGATGATGAGCGCATACGTAAAGAACGCGGCAGCACCTTTGCCGGTATTGCCTGATTAATTTCTTTTAGCACTTCTTCAAATGTGTAACATTCATTAACACGCACATCTACTACAAAATGACAAACCGGAGGTACTACATTATGTGCCTTATTTTCTGTCTCTATAACAGTAACCGACATCTTCACCGGTCCTAATAATGCAGATTCTTTTTCGAAACGGTAATTTTTAAACCAATCAATAAGGGGAATAGCTTTATACAAAGCATTGTCGCCTTCTTCTCTGGCTGCATGACCTGCTCTGCCTTCTACGGTTACATCCAATACCAGTAACCCGCGCTCTGCAACAGCAAGTTGCATTTGAGTTGGCTCGCCCACTATTCCACATTCAATAACGGGCAACTTGGGAAGCAAGGCTTCAATTCCCTGAGAACCTGATATTTCTTCCTCAGCAGTTGCTGCAAATAGCAGATTATATTTTAAATCTGTTCGATTGTAAAAATGCAAAAATGTAAATAACAAACTTACCAGCGCTCCTCCGGCATCATTACTTCCCAAACCGTAAATCTTTCCATCTTCGACTGCTCCATCAAATGGGTCTCGTGTGTAAGCCTTATTGGGTTTCACTGTATCGTGATGTGAATTCAGTAAAATCGTAGGCAAAGCCGGATTAAAATTTTGTTGGGTTACCCAAACATTATTCAAAAACCGGTTTGCCTGAATGCCCTTTGATAGTAAAAATGATTCCAGCAAACGAGCGGTTTCTCCTTCTTGTTTACTAAAAGACGGAATACGAATTAATGATTGCAATAAAGCAACTGCTTCCGAAATATCAGTATGGAAAGGTACTTTATTCATTTGTTAGCGTTGTTCCGGCATTACCGGCAACCAGATCCGATAAACGAAGTGCATTTCCAATTACCACTTTATGCACTCCCTTTGAAAGGGTATCCATTGCATTCTCTAATTTAGGAATCATTCCGTCGGCAATAATATTTTGTGCCAGTAATTCCCTATAATCAGCAGGTAGAATCAACGGAATAACTGAATCCGGATTACCAAGATCGCGTAAAACACCTTCCCGTTCAAAAGCATATACCAATTGAACTCGATAATGGGTTGAAAGAGCAGTGGCAAGCGCCGCAGCAATAGTATCGGCATTGGTATTGAGTAGCTGTCCTGAAGCATCAGCAGTAATCGGTGCAACTACAGGTGTTATACCTGACGTAAGCCAGGAAATTAAAAGCTGTTGATTTACTGCATCTATGTCTCCTACCCAGCCATATTCAATAGTAGGATGCTGACGTTTATGCGCAGTTATTAATTGTGCATCCGCTCCACAAACACCCAAACTGATACATCCCTTACTATTAAGAGATGCAACCAATTGTTTATTGATGAGTCCGGCATATACCATTGCTACAATTTTCAATGTTTCAGTATCGGTTACCCTTCTTCCATTTACCATTTGCTGCTGAATCCCCAATTTTTCAGCCAAAGCAGTAGCCAGTTTCCCTCCTCCATGCACCAGGATTTTTTTTCCGGGTAAAGCAATAAACTGTTCACAGAAACCGGAAAGATTTTTTTCATGGTCAAGGATCTGTCCTCCAATTTTTACTATGGTTATGGTTTCCGGCATGCTTTAATGGGTATAAGTTAATATTGAAGACAAAACAGCCTGGGCAGACCATACCCGATTGCTTGCTTGCTGGGTTACCAGACTATTTGCTCCATCCAATACCTCATCACTTAATTCCACATTGCGCCTAACAGGCAAACAGTGCATCACTCCAGCCTGATGCGTAGCAAATAATTTTTCTTCTGTAAGCATCCAGCCTGGATCATTTTCATAAACCTTACCATAATCGGTGTAAGTACTCCAATTTTTTACATAAACAAAATCAGCATCCTTCAACGCCTCATCTTGATTATGCGTAATGGTTGCGCCTTTGGTGAATTGTTCATCCAGCTCATAATCTACCGGATGTGTAATCACAAAATTGGCTTTCCCCCAAGCATTCATCCATTGGGCAAAGCTGTTGGCAACACATTGCGGCAGGGGCTTGATATGCGGAGCCCAGGTAAGAACTACTTTGGGAGGGCGGATTGCCGACCATTGCTTTTGTTGCATCACTTCTGTAATGGTAACTAAGTCGGCCAACGATTGAAGCGGATGCAGGGTAGCACTTTCTAAACTCACCACAGGAACCCCTACATATTTTACAAATTGGCGAATAAACATTTCACTATAATCATCTTCTTTATTCTGAAGAGAAGGAAAGGTTCTAATACAAAGTATATCGAAATAATTTCCTAATACGGGACCAGCATCTTTGATATGCTCTACCGTATTTCCGCTCATAATTGCTCCTTCTTCAAATTCAAGTGCCCAGCCCTCTTTATCTACATTAAAAACAATGGCTTCCATCCCTAAATTCCTTGCTGCAATTTGAGTACTTAGCCTTGTTCGTAAACTGGGATTGAGAAATAACAAACCAATTCGTTTTCCTGCTCCCAGTTGCTGATGTAACAAAGGCTGGCTTTTGTATTGTAAAGCTAAATCTACCAGAGCAGGAATGTCGGAAACATCATTTACTGATATAAAGTTTTTCATGTGCTGCTTATTCATTTAGATGGTTGGATGGGTAGCTATTGCATTTTCCAGGGCTTGTAAAAATTCATCGGCTTGCTCACGTGAAAGTGAGAGGGCCGGCAACAATCGGATTACAGACGGCTTAGCTTCTCCGGTAAAAATATGATATTCGCTCAAGAGACGATTTTTTAAAGAAGCCAGCTCGGGGGGCAAATCAAAACCAATCATCAGGCCCCTGCCCCTTACATTTTGTAAGGCGGGAATTTTGTTAAGTTGTTCCATTAGATATTGACCAACCTCCTGTGCATTGGAAATGAGGGATTCATTTTCCATTACCTCCAAAACACCCAATGCAGCAGCACAAGCAAGAGGATTACCACCAAAAGTAGTACCCAGCATTCCATATTTGGGTTGAATGTTTGGTGCAATTAAAACTCCACCTATAGGAAATCCATTTCCCATACCCTTTGCCATAGTATACATATCAGCATCTACCTGAGCAAAATCATGAGAAAAGAACTCACCGCTTCTTCCATATCCACATTGCACACTATCTGCTATTAATAAAGCACCATATTGTTTACACTGCTGTTGGATTAAGCGTAAAAAGGAAGCAGATGCCACCCGTATACCTCCAACCCCCTGAATGCCTTCAATAATAACAGCAGCAATGGTTGAGCCCGTTTTCTTAAAACAATCTTCCAATGCCTGTTCATCATTTAAGGGCAGGAATATAACAGCATCCGTCTCATTAACCGGAGCAATGATAGATGGATTATCTGTCGCAGCTACCGCCAGAGATGTTCTGCCATGAAAAGATTGCCGAAATGCAATTATTTTTCTTCGCTTAGTAACAAATGAGGCCAGTTTTAAAGCATTCTCGTTTGCCTCGGCACCACTATTACAAAGAAATAACTGATAATTTTTTTTACCACTTATCTCTCCAAGCTTTTCAGCAAACTTTTGTTGAATAGGCAGATGTACTGAATTTGAATAGAAAGCCAGCTGTTCCAGTTGCTGCTCTATTCTTTTTACCCAATGGGGATGGGTGTGTCCGATACTAATAACCGCATGTCCTCCATACATATCAAGGTATCTTGTGCCCGATTCATCCCACACGTAAGATCCCAGGCCTTTTGTGATAGTTACAGGCTGTAATGGATATACATCAAATAGTTTCATTTCAATTATTTAGTTAGGTATATTCTTTTAAAAAGCACTTGCTTTCAATTGAAGCCCCATGGTTTCTTCCAAACCAAACAGTAAATTCATATTCTGAACTGCCTGTCCGGAAGCTCCTTTTAATAAATTATCTATTGCCGAATGAACTGCCAGTTTATTGCCCTCTTTTTCTATATGGAGTAAACATTTATTAGTATTTACTACCTGTTTTAAATGGATAGGCTCTTCACTGAAATGTGTATAGGGATGTGATTGATAGTAGGTACGATAAAGTGCTTTTACTTCTTCCAGGGGCAGTCCGCCATCTAATACAGAAGTGCAATAAATACCTCGGGTAAAATCTCCCCGCCAGGGAACAAAGTGTACATACATTCCATCGTTGCCTTGTAATTGTTGCAGGCTTTGATGAATTTCAGTTAAGTGCTGATGCTGTAAAGTTTTATAAGCCTGTATATTATTTGCTCTCCAACTAAAATGAGCTGTACTGCTGAGGGATTGACCTGCACCGGTAGACCCAGTAATGGCTGTTGTATATACATCACTCAAAATTCCTGCCTGTGCAAGGGGCAACAACCCCAATTGAATGGCAGTAGCAAAACACCCCGGATTGGCAATATTGCGTGCTGCAAGAATTCCATCCCGATTCAACTCGGGTAATCCATACACAAACTGGCGATTCAAAAAAAGATGGTTTTCACTCCATCGAAAATCCTGCGACAAATCAATGATTGCTACTGAATCCGAAATTGAATTAGCAGTAATAAATGATTTTGACTCACCATGTCCCAAACACAAAAACAAAACATCAATATTATCAGATAAATGATTTGAAAACAACATATCTGTTTCTCCTGCTAAATCAGTATGTACAGAAGCAATCGGATTTCCGGCTTTACTATTGCTATGCACAAATCTTATCGCTACAGCAGGATGATGCAGCAGCAAACGAATCAACTCTCCACCTGTATATCCTGCTCCTCCTGCAATTCCTACATGAATCAGTTGTTGAGTAGTTTGAGTTGTTGACATTTTTTTGTTTTTATAAACCTATTTTTATTTTTCGGTGTCATTTGCATGAACCTGCTGATAAATCGAGGTTTGGTTGCCAAATATTCTGGTAAATCCTCTTACGTCATCTCCTGTCCACCCTGTATTCATTTCCCCATATTTTCCAAAGCGGCTGCTCATTAAATCGTTGGGCGATTCTATGCCAATAATTTGAAAATGGTAGGGGTGCAGCTGAACAAATACTTTACCAGATACCTGTTGTTGCGATTGTTGTAAATATGCTTCTATATCTCGCATCACCGGATCAAGAATTTGTCCTTCATGTAACCAATTTCCGTAAAATTGTGCCAGTTGATCTTTCCAACTAAGTTGCCATTTGGTTAATACATGTTTTTCCAATGCATGGTGCGCTTTGAGAATTACCATGGGAGCAGCGGCCTCAAATCCAACCCTACCTTTTATCCCAATGATTGTATCTCCCACATGAATATCTCTTCCTACACCAAATGGAGCCGCAATGGATTGAAGATATTGTATAGCTCTTGCCGGATGAGAAAAAGTATGATCGTCAATGGCAGTCAGTTCTCCCTGATGAAAGGTTAATACAACTTCACGGGGTTCGGAAGCAGTTACCTGTGTTGGCCAAGCAGCTTCCGGAATCATTCCCTTGCTTTGCAAAGTTTCTTTTCCTCCAATGCTGGTACCCCATAATCCTTTATTGATTGAGTAAGCAGCTTTTTCAAAATTCATTGCTACCCCCTTAGCTTTCAAATATTCAATTTCTGCTTCCCTGCTCAATTGCATATCCCGGATTGGTGTGATAATTTGTATGCCGGGTAATAAGATCTGAAAAATCATATCGAATCGTACCTGATCATTTCCTGCACCCGTACTTCCATGCACAACAGCAGTTGCCTGCATTTGGGCAGCCTGCTCGGCAATATGTAGAGCCTGACTCAATCTTTCGGCACTAACACTAAGCGGATAGGTATTATTTTTCAAAACATTACCATAAATTAAAAAGCGAATGATTTTATCATAATACGATTCAACTGCATCCACAGTTGTATGTGATGCTACCCCTAATTTACGGGCATGTTGATCAATATGATCAATTTCTTCTGCGCTAAATCCGCCAGTATTTACCACTACACTATGCACTTCCAGTCCTTTTTCTTCTGTGAGATATTTAACACAAAATGTAGTATCCAAACCACCGCTAAATCCAATTACCACTTTGCTTCCAGTGGCAATAGGAGCAATATCACGCTGAAATCCTTCCCAACTCATAATAAAATATATTTAATGAAAATTATTTCATACTGGAATTAGCCCAGTAAATTGAATAATAATTGAATAAAAGTGCTTTTTTGTCCTTTCGAATCTTTCTTACGGAATATCGACAATAAACGAATCTGCTTTAGTTTCATAAACCGCTCCCATAACTTTGAATTCGTAGAAAATGTTTTGGAAGTTTCTTCGGGCTCAGGATGATCTTTGGGATCATATAACATAGCAGTACACATGCAGTTTTTCCTATCTTTACTCATTAATATGTCGTAATTAACACAACTCTTACAACCTGCCCAAAATTCTTCGTCATCTGTAAGTTCACTATAGGTAACCGGCTCATACCCCAAATCGCTATTGATTTTCATTACAGCC
>Ga0194052_1002246_pt1 | contig 10681 bp, 9 predicted proteins | sample SepL226m_MetaG_FD_160117 | JGI IMG/M metagenome (GOLD analysis project Ga0194052, IMG submission 160117) | Anoxic zone freshwater microbial communities from boreal shield lake in IISD Experimental Lakes Area, Ontario, Canada - Sep2016-L227-6m | ecosystem: Environmental > Aquatic > Freshwater >... | reverse complement strand
TCCGCCACCCCCGGAACCCCCCGCCAAAGTGCTTTCGGAGGCGGAGACGCAGCGGCTTCTGAAGCGCTGCAGTCGCCAGATCCTGCTGGTCGTGGAGGGGGATCTGGAGCGCGAGTTCCTCGCCGCAAGGCTGCGGGCCGAAGGCTTCCGCGGGATCCATGAGGCCCGGGGCTGGCTGCCCGCGGCCCACAAGACCCGAAAGGTGGTGCTGGACCTCATCCTGATGAACCAGCAGGTGGGCCCGAACTCGGCTCTGGAGATCATCGATTCCCTGCGTGGCAACGGGCTTTCGGACGAGGTCCGGGTGGTGGTGCTGAAGCAGCAGGAAGACGTCCGCCTCCTCCTGGCCTCCAAGGCGGGGAAGCTGGTGCTGATGCCTGCGCAGCCCGAGGCCTTCAAAGAGGTCCTGGTGCCTGGCTTGGAGGCACTGCTGGGGCTCTCCGGCTGAGGCTACTCTTCCACCACGCCCTTGAGCCAGGCCTTGCCGCGCAGCCGCTCGACGCTGACTTCCGGGAACAGGTCCAGGGGCAGGCAACCGTCCAGCCGGGAGAGCAGATAGCCCTGTCGCGAATCCAGGGGCAGGGAGCGGAAGTCCATCTCCGTCCGGGGGCAGGGCTTCCACGTCATGACACGAGCCTAAGGCAGACCCGGGTGCGCGGCACCTGAAAAATTCCTGGATCAGGCAGGACAGGCGGCGATGGAGGCGCCCCCGGAAGGCCAAGGGGAGAACCTCAGTGGTCCCTCCGAACCCGGTAGCCGGGGTCTGGAGGGGTACAAAATTCTGGACATTGTGGCCCCTGACCTCGCGGTTGATGCCAGTCACCAGCCCAGGGTCTCCCAGGGTCTCCTGACATTTTCCAGGCCGCCTTCCGTTGCTGGCGAAGCCAAGCCTTTGTGGCCGCGGTACCTGGTCGCGGAGGGAAGCCCTCCGAACAGCAGATCTCGTGGTAAACAGACAACTTGGGGCAGTCCAGGCCGCGCCGATAGAGGGCGCGTGAGGGATCCCCGTGGCCTGGTTTAGCGCGTTCTCAAAACAGGAGCCGTCCGACTTGGCGCCCGTTCTGCGGGACCGGGAGCAGATCATCGCTTACCTGGAAGCCCTGTTCCGCCAGGGCTCGGAGCTGCTCGCCCACTTGCCCGGGGACAACCTCGAACCCTACTCGGTGCGCCTGGAGCAGATCAGTGAAGCGAAGGGAACCTTTGCGGTCCGCCTGCGGAGCCATCCGGTGCGGGAGCCCGGGAAGGGCATGATCACGGAGTTCTGGTTCAACCTGGATGGCCAGCGGTTCCTGGCCAAGGCTGTGTGCCTGGGTCGGTCCAGCGCGGTGCGGAATGAGTTCCGCCTGCCGGAATTCATCTGCTACGCGGACCGCCGAAAGGGGAACCGGATGCGTTTCGGGCTCCGGGAGAAGGCCCAGGTGGTGGCCCTGGAGTCCCTCTTTGAGGGCATCGGACTCAGCGGGAAGCTGCTCAACCTCAGTCAGGATGGCTGCGCCTTCCGCCTGGAAAAGGCCATCGACATCCAGACGGACCAGCGGCTCGCGCTGCGGCGGGACGTGCTGTCTTCCGTTACCAATTTGGGCCTCATCCGCCTGAAGGAGATCCCGAATGCCCCAGTCATGGACCTCACGGGGGTCATCTCGCACAGTGAAGCCCGGTCCGAAGGTCTGGTGGTTGGCCTATCCTTTCCTACCAAGGGTGGGTTCGAGATGCAGGTCATCAGCCGACTGCTTATGGCAAGGGCTCCAAAACCTGTCGTGGGTTTTCCCCGGAAACCGAGACAGACGGAGCAGGCTCCGTCCGAGGACGGAAGCGCCGAGGGGGGAAAAGGCTGGGATGAACCCGCTGCACCCGAAGCCGCTCCTGTTGTCGCAGAGCCTGTGCGACCCCAGGAACCCCCAGCCAAGGTGCTCTCGGCCGCGGAGACGCAGCGGCTCCTGAAGCGCTGCAGCCGCCAGATCCTGCTGGTCATGGAGGATGACCTGGAGCGGGAGTTCCTCGCCGCCAGGCTCCGGGCCGAAGGCTTCCGTGGCATCCATGAGGCCCGGGGCTGGCTGCCCACGCTCCACAAGACCCGCAAAGTAGCGCTGGATCTCATCCTCATGAATCAGCAGGTGGGACCGAACGCGGCGCTGGAGATCCTCGATTCCCTGCGCAGCAACGGGCTGTCGGACCAGGTTCGGGTGGTGGTGCTGAAGCAGCAGGAAGATGTCCGCCTCACCCTCGCCTCCAAGGCGGGACGACTGGTGCTGGTGCCGGCGCAGCCATTGGCCTTCAAGGAGGTCCTGGTGCCCGGGCTGGAGGAGCTGCTGGGGCTCTCCGGCTGAGGCTGACCCCGGCGGCTACTCTTCCACCACGCCCTTGAGCCAGGCCTTGCCCCGCAGGCGCTCGACGCTGACTTCCGGGAACAGGTCCAGGGGGCTCTTGCCCTCCAGCCCGATGCGGGGCACCGCAGCGCAGCTGAAGCCCAGGCGGGCGCCCTCCTGGAGGCGTAGGGGCAGCTGGGCCACGGGCCGCACCTCGCCGGTGAGGCCCACCTCGCCCATGAAGAGGCACTTCTCCGCCAGCAGCCGGCCACCGGCGCTGCTGCAGAGGGCCGCGATCACGGCCAGATCCGCGGCGGGATCCTCGATTTCCAGGCCCCCGGCGACGTTAAGATAGACGTCCCGATCATGGAGCTGCACACCGCCGCGCCGCTCGGCCACGGCGCAGAGCATGGCCAGGCGCTGGCCGTCGATGCCCAGGGCCGTGCGCCGGGGGATGCCCAGGCCCGCCGAGGCCACCAGGGCCTGGATCTCCACCACCATGGGCCGCGTGCCGCTCAGCACCACCGTGGCGGCGCAGCCCGGACGCGGCTCGGCGTCCAGGAAGAAGGGGTTGCCCTCGGCCGGCACCAGGCCTCGCTCGGTCATGGCGAAGACGCCCAGCTCGAAGGCGGCGCCGAAGCGGTTTTTCAGGGCGCGCAAGAGGCGATGGTGGTGGTGCCGGTCCCCCTCGAAGGCGAGCACCGTGTCCACCAGGTGCTCCAGCACCTTGGGGCCCGCGAGGCTGCCGTCCTTGGTGACGTGGCCCACCAGCACCAGGGGCGTGCCCGTGGTCTTGGCCCAGCGGGTCAGCAGGGCCGCGCAGCCGCGCACCTGGCTCACGCTGCCGGCGCTGCTCTCGAAGTCCGGATCGAAGAGGGTCTGGATGCTGTCCACCAGCAGCAGGTCCGGCTTCATGCGCTCGGCTTCCTCGAGAATGCGGCGCACATCGGTCTCCGCCAGCAGGTGGATGCCGGGGTATTCCGCGCCCAGGCGCTGGGCCCGCAGCTTGATCTGGCGCTCGCTCTCCTCGCCGCTGGCATAGAGCACGGCGCCCGTGGCCGTGGCGGCCCACTGCAGCAGCAGGGTGGACTTGCCGATGCCGGGTTCGCCGCCCAGCAGCACCACCATGCCCGGCACCACGCCGCCGCCCAGCACCCGGTCCAGTTCGAGGATGCCCGTGGGCACCCGCTGGGCATCGGAGACTTCCACATCCTGCAGCGCCACGGGGCCGACGTAGTGGCTCTGGGCGAAGGCCGAGCCGGCCCGCTGCAGGTCCCGCTTCAGGGTCCCGCGCACTTCCTGCACCGAGTCCCAGGCTCCGCAGGCCGTGCACTTCCCGAGCGCCTTGGGATGGCGCGCTCCACAGGCCGTGCACTCGAACAGCGGCGTGGCCTTGGCCATGACTGCCTACCTTCAGTCCTGGACGGCTTGGCGGATGAAGGCGACGATGTCATCGGTGTTGGTGCCGGGCTGGAAGATCTCCCGGATGCCGATGGCCTTGAGGGCGGGGATGTCCTCGTCGGGGATGATGCCTCCGGCGAAGACCAGCACATCCTCGGCGCCCTGAGCCTTCAGCAGGCGCATGACCTCGGGGAAGATCTGGTTGTGGGCGCCACTGAGGATGCTCATGCCGAGCACCCGGGCGTCCTCCTGCACCACGGCCGCAGCGATCTGCACCGGCGTCTGACGCAGCCCCGTGTAGATGACCTCCATGCCCGCGTCACGCAGGGCGCGGGCCACCACCTTGGCGCCCCGATCGTGGCCATCGAGGCCCGGCTTGGCGATGACGATGCGGATGGGCGCTTGGCTCATGGTGGGGCTCCGTGGCTTACCAGCCTTCAGTCTGCCTCAACGCCTCGTAAAGACCAATGGCTGCGGCCTGGGCCAGATTGAGGCTGCGGTGGTGGTCGCCCAGCATGGGGATCCGCACCAGGTGGTCGGCATGGGCCTCGAGGAGCTCTGGAGGCAGCCCCACGGTCTCCCGGCCAAACACCAGGCCATCGCCGTAGGCCCAGGGCACCTGGGTGTGGCGGCGGGCGCCCTTGGTGCTGAAAAACCACAGGTTCTGGGTGGGAGTCCGGGCCAGGAAGTCGGCCCAGTCCGTGTACTGGACCGGGTCCAGCTTCTCCCAGTAGTCCAGCCCCGCCCGGCGCACCTGGGCGTCTGAGGTGTCGAAGCCCAGCGGCTGGATCAGGTGGAGCTTCACGTTGTTGTTCACACAGAGCCGCCCGATGCTTCCGGTGTTCTGCGGAATCTCGGGCTGGTGCAAGATGATGTGGAACATAGGAGGCTCCCGATGAACGATTGCCTGTTCTGCAAGATCGCGCGGAAGGAGATCCCCGCCGCCGTCGTCTACGAAGACGATACTCTGCTCGCCTTCAAGGACATCAATCCCCAGGCGCCGGTCCACCTCCTGCTCATCCCGAAGGCCCACTGCGAGAACCTCAACGACCTGACCCCCGAGACCGCCGAGGCCGCCGCCCGCATCCCGGGGGTGGCCGCCCAGCTGGCCCGGGACCACGGCGTGGCCGAGGCCGGCTGGCGGCTCACCACCAACTGCGGTGTCGAAGGCGGGCAGGGCGTCTACCACCTTCACTTCCATGTCATCGGCGGCAAGCCCCTCGGCGGCCGGGTCTGCAGGTAGCAGGTGCTTTCGACTATTCTGGTCCCATGGCCCGTTGCCATCTCCACCTGGAGCTCTGAGGCCCATGCCGCGGATCCACATCATCGACGACGACCCGACGATCCGCCTCAGCACCGAGCTGCTCCTGGGGGCCCTGGGGTTCGAGACTGAGTCTTCCGAAAACGGGACTGAGGGCTTGGCCCGGCTGCAGGAGCGACTCCCGGACCTGGTGGTCTGCGACATCGTGATGCCGGGCCTGGACGGGTTCGGCGTGCTGGCCGCGGCCCAGCAGATTCCCCGCCTGGCCCGGGTGCCCTTCATCTTCCTGACCTCCCTGACGGACCGGGACACCCAGCGTCGCGGCATGACCTCCGGGGCCGATGACTTCCTCACCAAGCCCTTCCATCCGACCGAGCTGGTGGATGCCATCCAGGCCCGGTTCCGGAAAGTCGCCAACCAGGGGCCCGACGAGGCCGCCATGCAGGCGGCCCTGGCCCGGATGCGCGGACTGCTCAGCGGCCAGGAGCAGGTCCTGCTCGGGCTCGACGACCCGGGAGCGGAAGCGCGGGAAGCCCAAGCGCAAGCGCTTGACCCGGAGGTTGAGGCGGCCCAGCGCTGGGCCGAGGGCTGGATAGCGCGGGTGCGGCGGGTCTTCGATGAGCACAACCCCCAGGCGATCCTCTACCTGAAGGATCGGGTCCAGTCCAAGAAGCAGACCATCCATGCGACCTACCTGCTGTCCAAGCTGTATTTCAAGCTGGAGGACCGGCCCCATGCCGAGGCGGAGTTCGCCGTCGCGGAGAGTGTCCTCAAGCAGAACATCGGCCTCTTCCGCACGGCCATCGAGGCCGAGAACAACCCCGCGACCGCGGGCCGGTATCCGGGCCTGCGCGCCCGGATCCTCCGCCTCGAGCGCAAGCTGGAAAGCCTTCGCCAGGAACGGTTTGGCTGAACGGGGCATCACAAGCTCCAGTCTTGAGGAAGGAAACCCATGGAGTGCCGCCAGATCGTACAGGAGTCCGTCCCCCTTGAGGGGGGGCAGCTCCTGGCGTTGGCGGAACTGGAGCCCCAGCTCGTCCTGGTCTTCGGCAGTGTCGGGGCGCTGCGCCAGCCCGGGCGCTTTGCCCAGCTGCAGGCGGCCTTTCCGCGCGCCGCGCTGGTGGGCTGCTCCACCGCCGGGGAGATCAGCGACCAGGGCCGCTCCGAGCAGACCTGCGTGATCACGGCCGTGCGCTTCCAGGGCGAGATCACCCTCCAGGTCGCCGAGGCCACCATTTCCAGCATGGCTGCCTGTCAGGCCGCTGGCGCCGCCCTCGGCGCTGCCCTGAAGCGGCCCGGCCTGCGGGCCATCCTCCTCTTCGGCAAGGGGGTCGGGGTCAATGGCAGCGCCATCCTGGCCGGGCTGGTCTCGGAGGTCGGCGCACAGGTTCCCATCTCCGGAGGGCTGGCCGGGGACGATGGCGCCTTCGTGGAGACCCTCACCCTCGGACCCTCGGGCATCACTCCAGACGGGGTGGTGGCGGTGGGCCTCGGTGGAGAAGGGCTGGTGCTCTCCCACGGTTCCCGCGGCGGCTGGACCCCCTTTGGACCCGCCCGCAAGGTCACCCGCTGCCAGGAGAACATCCTCTACGAGCTGGATGGCGAGCCCGCCCTGAACATCTACAAGCGCTACCTGGGGGACCATGCGAAGGACCTGCCCAGCTCGGGGCTGCTCTTCCCCTTCGAGATCCTCGATGAGGAGCGGGGCCGGCTCGGTCTCATTCGGACCATCCTCGGCGTGGACGAGGCCGAAGGGTCTCTGATCCTGGCCGGAGAGATCGAGTCGGGCGGCTACCTGCGGCTCATGCACGCCTCCAAGGACGATCTGGTGGACGGGGCTGAAGTGGCGGCCCGCCTCGCCGGCAGTCTGCGGCAGACGATGACAGGTCAGGGGCTGGCCCTGCTGGTGAGCTGCGTCGGGCGGCGCCTCGTCATGGGAGACGCCGTCGAGGAGGAGCTCGAGGTGGTCCGGGAGATACTGGGGAAGGGCATGACCCTGGCCGGGTTCTACTCCTACGGCGAGTTCGCGCCCCTCGCGCCCGGGGCCTGCCGGCTCCATAACCAGACCATGACCGTGACCTGCCTCGGGGAGTGTTGAGCGTGCAGCGACTCCTCCAGCGGCAACTCAAGCGGGCGCTCAAGCTCCCGGAACAGCAGGAGCTCGAGGGGCTGTTGGAGGAGCTGAGCCAGGCGCGGCTCGATCCGTCCGTCCCCGACTCGGTGCGGCGCCTCCTCAAGGGCTTCGGCGAGTTCCTGGGGCGCGTCGAGGGCACCTACCTGCAGCACGAACGGGACCAGGGGCTGCGGATCCGGAGCCTCGACCTCAGCTCCGAGGAGCTGATCCAGGCCAATGAACGGCTCCAGCAGATCGCCGAAGGGCAGGCTCAGGTTGTGCAGTCGCTGCGGATCACGGCCAACGCGCTGTTGCGGTCCCAGGGCCGGGAGGAAATCGGCTCGGAGACCACGGACCTGGCCCGCCTTTCCACGCTCATGGCCGAGCTGCTGGCGGACCGGAGAAAGGCCCTGCTCGAGTTGGAACAGCAGAAGATGGCCTTGGATGAGCATGCCATCGTGACCATCACCGACACGACGGGCGTCATTCTCTACGCGAATGACAAGTTCTGCGAAATAAGCGGGTATGCACGAGCAGAGCTGGTCGGAGCCAACCACCGCCTGGTCAAGTCCGACCAGCATCCCCCCGAGTTCTACAAGACGATGTGGGACGCCATCCGCGCTGGCAAGGTCTGGCACGGTGAGCTCTGCAACCGGGCCAAGGACGGCCACCTCTACTGGCTGGCGGCCACCCTCGTGCCCATCCAGGGTGAGCTGGGGCAGCCAGTCGCCTACATCGCCATCCGCACGGACATCAGCGAGCGAAAGGCGATGGAAGAGGAGCTGAGGCAGAGCCGGGAACAGCTCCGGATCGCCCTGGACGCCTCGCAGATGGGCTTCTGGGACTGGAACACGACTCTGGACAGGACCTACTTCAGCGACCAGTGGCTGGCCATGCTCGGCTACCGGCACGGGGATCTGGAAGACAAGAACGACTCCTGGAGCTCGCTGGTCCACCCCGATGACCTGGAACAGGCCCGGGAGACCTACCGCCGGCACGCCCAGGGGGAACTTCCGGCCTACAAGGTCGAGCTGCGGATGCGGCACCGGGATGGCAGCTGGCGCTGGCTCTTCTCCTCGGGACAGATCACGGCCTGGGATGCGCTGGGCGAGGTCACCCGCGTCATGGGCATCGACACCGACATCAGCGAGCGGAAGACGGCCGAGCTGGCTCTGCAGCTGAGCAAGGATCGCTACGACGAGCTGACCGCCCGGATTCCGGTGGGGGTCTTTACCGCGACCATCGATCCCGCGGGAGTCCTCACCTTCGACTACGTCAGCGACCGCTTCGCCCAGCTCCTGGCTCTGGAGAAGGCCGAGGCCCTCCGACTGTCGTCAGGGATCTTCTCGATGATCCACCGCGAGGACCTCGGCGGAGTCCTGGAAGCCATGGCGCGGGCCACCCAGGCGCCGGGGCCGTTCGAGTGGGAAGGCCGGGTCTGGCTGGCTGAGCAGCTCCGCTGGTTCCGGTTCGAGTCTGACGTCACGGCGCTCCCGGGGGGTGGCACCCGCTGGAATGGCATCATGGTGGACATCACCGACCGCAAGGATGCGGAGCGGGCCGTCCAGGAAGCCCGCGACCTGGCCGTGGCGGCCAGCCAGACCAAGAGCGAGTTCCTGGCGAACATGAGCCACGAGATCCGCACTCCCATGAACGGGGTGCTGGGCATGGTCGGTCTCCTCCTGGACTCGGGCCTGAATGACCAGCAGCGCCACTACGCCGAGCTGGCCCGACTCAGCGGCCACTCGCTCCTGGGCCTCATCAACGACATCCTGGACCTCTCCAAGGTGGAGGCCGGCAAGCTGGAGCTGGAGGAAGAAGCGTTCGACCTGCAGGGGCTCCTGGATGAGGTGGGCTTCGCCATGGGGCCGAAAGCCAGGGAGAAGGGCCTCCGCTTCGAGCTGGCCCTGGACCCGGGGACGCCGCGCGTCCTCTGGGGGGACGCCCGGCGGCTGCGCCAGGTGCTCGTCAACCTGGTGGGCAATGCGCTGAAGTTTACGGACGCCGGGCAGGTGACCGTGCAGGGCAGCTCTCAGCGCGTGAACGAAACCCACGTCCTGGTGCGCTTCGCCGTGCGGGACACCGGCATCGGCATTCCCGAACACCAGCTGGGGAAGCTCTTCCAGAGCTTCAGCCAGGTGGACGCCTCCACCACCCGGCGGGCCGGTGGCACGGGGCTGGGGCTGGCCATCTCGAAGCAGCTGGCGGACCTGCTGGGCGGCGAGATCGGCGTGACCAGCGTGGAAGGCCAGGGCTCCGAGTTCTGGTTCACGGCCCTCTTCCGGCTGGGGACCCCCGGGGCGGAGAGCGCCCCGGTCCGCCCGATGGAAGCCGCCCCGGGCCTCCGGGATTTCCAGGGCGCCAGCATCCTCCTGGTGGAGGACAACCTCGTGAACCGGGAACTGGCCCTGGCGATCCTCGAGCAGTGGAACCTCCGCGTGCAGGTGGCCTGCAACGGCATGGAGGCCATCCAGGCGCTGCGGGACGCCGACTACGACCTGGTGCTGATGGACATCCAGATGCCCAAGCTGGATGGCCTGGAGGCCACCGCCACCCTCCGCAATCCCCTGGCGGGGGTCCGGAACCCCCACGTGGTCGTGGTGGCCCTCACGGCCCACGCCATGGCGGAGGACCGGCAGCTCTGTCTCGACGCGGGGATGGATGACTACCTGACCAAGCCCCTGGAGCCCCAGGCCCTCCTGAACATCCTGGAGCGCTACCTCTCCAGCGGTACGGGCCCCCGGCAGCAGCCTCTGCCGTCGCTTCCACCCGTCCCCGACACCGCACCCCTGACCGTCTTCAGCGAGGCGGAGTTCCTGGGGCGGCTGATGGGCAACCGCGCGGCCGCAGGAGCGGTGCTGCAGGGCTTCCTGGAGGACACTCCCCGGCACCTGGCCCTCCTCCAGGCCGCCCTGGCCTCCGGCGACCTGGTGACCGCGGCCACAGAGTGCCACCTCCTCAAGGGTTCGAGCGCCACCGTCGGTGCCGCGACCCTGCTGGCTGGGGTCCGGGCGCTGGAGCAGGTGGTCCTGGCCGGCGACCTGAAGGCCTTCCGCACCGGCCTGCCCGGCCTCATCCGCGACTTCGAGCAGTTCCGGCAAGCGGTACGCGGCTTTATTACCACTTCTTAGCTCTTGATCCCGGACAAGATCTGTTCAGGATTGAAGACCAGTTCCAAGCACACCGTTGGAGAAGTTCCATGGACGAAGACCAGAGTGAAGTGACGGAGTCCCTGCGGGTGATGGTGGTGGATGACGATGTGGTCTTCCGCCGCTACCTCGAGGCCCAGCTGCGGATGATCGGCTACCAGGTCGTGCCCGTGGAAAACGGGGATGCCGCCTGGATTCTGATTCAGGCCGATCCTCCGGACATGGTGCTCCTGGACGTGTTCATGCCCGGCATGAGCGGGCTGGACCTGTGCCGCCTGATCAAGACGACCCCAGCCACCCAGGACATCCCCGTGGTCCTCCTGACCATGCTGGGGGCCAAGGCCAAGGACGGCGGCTACCAGGCCGGCGCCGACGACTTCCTGAACAAGCCGCCCCACCTGCTGGAGCTGAAGACCCGGCTGCGGAACCTGCTGCTGCTGCGGCAGCTCCA
>Ga0194052_1002245_pt1 | contig 10682 bp, 9 predicted proteins | sample SepL226m_MetaG_FD_160117 | JGI IMG/M metagenome (GOLD analysis project Ga0194052, IMG submission 160117) | Anoxic zone freshwater microbial communities from boreal shield lake in IISD Experimental Lakes Area, Ontario, Canada - Sep2016-L227-6m | ecosystem: Environmental > Aquatic > Freshwater >... | reverse complement strand
GGCCAGACAGTCCAGATCGTTTCAAAAACCCTAACAATCCCATGATCATTGCAGAAGTCGGTTCCAACCACGATGGCAGCCTTGAACGCGCCCGCGAATATATCCGCGAGGCCAAGCGCGCAGGCGCTGATGCGGTGAAGTTTCAATTCATCCGGAAAAATCTCCTGGTTTCTCCCAGGTGCAACGTGGAGGACCATCAGGAGGATTATCCTCCGTATGCAGCTTTTCCATTGAAGGACATGCCGGATGAATGGATCCCTGAGCTGAAATCCCTGGCCGACTCGGAAGGCATAGAATTTTTCTGCACCCCCTTTTCTCTCGGGGCCGTGGATGTCCTCGAATCGGCAGGTGTTAAAACCTACAAAATTGCCTCGGGAGATATCACATTTCTTCCCCTCCTTGAAAAAGTCGGAAGGACCAAAAAAAAAGTCATCCTTGCCACCGGGGCAAGCCACCTGGAGGAGGTTCGCACGGCGCTCACGACGCTCAACGCTGCAGGCAGCAAGGATGTCGTCCTTCTTCATTGCGTCAGCAATTATCCGCCCAAGTGGGAAGAGATGAATTTGCGGGCGATCGGGACTCTTGCGAAGGAGTTCAATCTGCCTGTCGGAATTTCCGACCATACGCCGGGCAGTGCCATTCCTGTTGCAGCAACGGCTCTCGGGGCAACTGTCATTGAAAAGCATGTGACACTTGATCGCGCAAGCAAGGGACCCGACCATCCCTATGCGATGACATTCCCCGAATTCGAGAGCATGGTTCAAGACGTCAACCATATCCGCCTCGCCATGGGTTCCGGAGAGAAATGCCCAACGATGGCAGAAATGGAAAAGCAATTCCGGATGCGGCGCGGAATTTACGATCCTGTGACATTCCTGCCCGCAAAAGAGGGAGTCTATCTCCGTCCCCAACACCGCCCGTGAATTTGCGTTCGGCCGAAATGATCTTTAGCGACCTGCGCAACCGATGCGGTTAACATTCCAATAAACCCAATGACTGTGGATAAGATGACAGAAGACGCTTCCGTCAAAAATTTCATTGAGGACACCTGGGTTCGTTCGCTGGAGTGCCGGGAATGGATTCGACGATTTGACCTCTGCGGTATTCCACATGGGTGGAGCGCTCAGCAATTGGAGGGACTCCACGAACTCTATCAAAAAATCACGGGCTATTTGCTTTCGCAGGCCCTGCTCGTCGATTCGGATGGTGCCCGTCGTCCGGAGAAGATCCGATTTCATCAAAAATATGGGTGGGTGCTGGCTTCCGGGAGTGCGAAGGCCTATCTTGGCAAAGTCGCAATGCCTGACGAGACCCCTTTGGAAATCGGATGCCAGAGTTATCTCTCCGGCCATGCGACATTGCGCGGCAGGCACCGGCTGGCGATCGGGAAATTCACAGCGATCGCCGAAGGGCTCTATCTTAATACCGCGTCGGGCATGCATCCCACGGAATATGCCGCCATGATCAATTTTTCCGCTGGATGCAGATGTCAGGATGAAGGGTTGGGGATGGACATTTCTTGCCAGCAACTTGAACAACAGCAAACCGGAATTGAGATTGGCAGCGATGTCTGGATAGGGCGGGATGTGCGCATCTTCCACGGCGTTCAAATCGCGCATGGCTGCGTCATTGCCGAGCGGTCGTTGGTTCGCGGAGTGACCGAGCCTTACGGGATCTACGCCGGAACTCCTGCCCGGTTGAAGCGGTTCCGTTTTGACGAGGCGATCGTTTCCGCGCTTCTCAAGCTCGAATGGTGGAACTGGCCGACCGACCGCATCCTCCGCAACCAACGGTTTTTTTCAACAAACCTGAAGCAGTTCCAGGGTGATGTCCTGTCGTTGATTAATGATTGATCGACGGGGCAAGGATAATCTTCGGGGCACCAGAACATGTTGAACCGCATTAAAGCATTTTATCAGCGACAGAGGCTCAACGCCATTGTTGTCAGATTCCTCATGCACAATTTGCGTGTCTGGAGAAAAGCCAAGACTTCTCCGGACTGTAAATCCGAAGTCCTTTTTGAGCAAAACCGAACTCCCTCCAGCGTCATCGCCACAAGCTATCTGGCAAATGTGCTTGCCGAATGCCACCAATCGAAATTGGTCGCGTATAGCTTTTCCCGTGCAGGAACCAACAACTGGCTGAACAGACTGTATTCGTCCTTCAATTTCAAAACTTTTCTCAATGTATCTCTGAATGGGAATCAGCTTGCCCGTGCAGAGATGATATTTGAGGAATTGTATCCGACATTGAAGGAGCTCCATCAAATCGAGCGCATTTCCATAGACGGAGTTTGGATCGGAGACCTCGTCTATGACGAATATCTCAGACAATACAATGTTCCCACGATCGACATCGCCGACCCCAGGTTTATCGAATCGCTAAAAATATCACTGGGACATTATATATTTTGGAAAGATTATCTTGATGCGCATGATGTAAAAGCTGTCGGGCTAAGCCACTGCGTTTACAAGCTGGCGATCCCGTTGCGACTGGCGGCCCATCGCGGCATTCCTGTTTACCAGATCAATGCGACGCATGTTTATTATCTCACGAAGGACAATCTCTTCGCGTATAGCGATTTTACCGCCTATCCGAAAATGTTTGCAAGCCTGCCCACGGAAGTGAGGGATGCAGGAATCTTGGAAGCCCAAAAAAGAATTGCCAGAAGACTTGGAGGTGAGGTCGGGGTGGACATGAAATATTCGAAAAAGTCCGCATATGCTGGAAAGAAGGAGCATTTTGTTTTAAGAAAGTCGGATCGGATTAAAATTCTAATTGCGCCTCATAGCTTTGTGGATGCGCCGCATGCGTATGGGCTGAATCTGTTTCCGGACTTTTGCGCGTGGCTTGATTTTCTGGGACAAATCTCCGAGTCCACAGATTATGACTGGTATATAAAAACCCACCCCGATTGCTTTCCGGAGGATCCGGTCATCGTGAATCAATTTGTTCAAAAATACCCCAAGTTCACGCTGCTCGCGCCCGATACGTCCCATCATCAAATTATTGAAGAGGGCATACATTTCGCACTGACGATCCATGGGACGATTGCTTTTGAATACGCCGCGCTCGGAGTGCCGGTCATCACTGCGTCGCTTGTTAATCCCTATATTGCGTATCACTTCAATATTCATCCGAAAGATTTTGAAGAGTATCGCAACACATTGATGAACTTGGAGGAGGTGAAGATGGAGATCAACCAACGGGAGGTTTACGAGTACTATTTCATGCATATGATCTACACGCCCGGAAACTGGCTGTATAAAAACTATTCAAAAACATCAGATAAGATCGGCTCATCCCACGCTTTCATGTCTCCACAATGGTATTCAGCCTGGATTCATGAGTGGAGTCCTAACAGGCATCAGGATATCATCAGTTCACTAAATCGCTTTGTTGAGTCCAAAGAGTTTTGCCTCTCTGAATCAAGCGATGCGTGAGGAATTGCATTCCATGAAACGCCCCAAATCCATTTGTCGGAAACTAACCGTTATTCTGCCGGTAAAAAACCGCCCCATGCACACCCTGCGCTGGCTGGAATACGCAGAGGCGGTGAATTTTCCATTCAAAATCCTGATCGCGGACGGCAGTGGCAGCACAAAACTGGAAAGCTTGCTGAAAGATAGGATAACGAAGACATCCCTTGATTTCGTGTACTATAGATATGAACGCGACGCCACGCTTCTTAAGTTTTACAAGAAAATGGTTTCTGCCATATCGCGTTGCCGATCTCCATTTACCGTCATAATAGACAATGATATTCTACCCGCTCCGGATGGAATCTTCAAATCCCTGACGTTTCTCTTAAAAAACAAAGATTACAGTTCCTGCCGCGGGCAGCATGTTGACTGCCGGCTCAACGATACGCAAGATACCCGCATCCCTCTCCATGGAGAGACCCTTGAGGTGCAAAATGTGTATTTTAACAAAAAACACTCCATCTGGCGGTCATTTGAAAACGAAGATCCCCTGCTGCGGATCGCAAATTGGTCTGATTCAACCTGCGTTCTATTTTACAATGTCCACAAAACGGAAAATTTCCTGAAGGCGTTCCGCTTTCTGATGGCAAAAAATGTCTCGGATATCTTCATGTTGGATATTATCCTGTCCCTGATAGCGCTCGCATCAGGCAAATCGAAGGTTATTGATGTTCCCTATATGCTTCGTCAGCAGAATTCACCCGCAGGCGCGTCCAGATCCGCGAGAAGACGAGCGGATATCTTCACCAGAATGTTCGAAAAAAACTGGACGGCTAATGTCAATAGCCTCGCGGCGCTTGTCGCCAAATGCTCAAAACCAAAAACGGGAATGGCATTGCGCGCCATAACAAAGTCTGTCATGGACTCCGTCATCAATCATTATGCGGCGCGTGTTTACGCCCATTTGGAAAAACAATATTCTCCAAACGCTTTGGCGTGCGCATTTCAAGTCACGCAGGACGATTTTGTGTATAGGCCGGCGGATGCTATCAAGGGGTTCCGCACAAGTTGGCGGCAGCAAATAGATTTTCTTTTGAAATAGAGATCATAAATGGTAAGCTGCGATTACAATAAACAAGATCTGATAAAGGCATTTCGCTGTGCCGGAGTGCAAGAGGGGGATATCCTTTATTGTCATGTTGCAATGACAAAAATTGGAAAACCAAAGGAACAGATGGAGGGCAAGACGCGATTTGATGTCATCTATGATGCGCTCACGGAGGTATTAGGTGGTGAGGGAACTATAATAACACCTACATACACATATAGTTTTTGTAAGGGAGAGATATACGATCCAGCAGAATCCGCATCGTGTGTAGGATTTTTTGGAGAAAACTTACGGAAGTTGCCAGGTGCTAGGCGTTCAATGGATCCAATATTTTCTTCTGCGGGGGTAGGCCCGAGAGTAGACGGACTGTTTAGGGACCTTCCCAATGAATCATTTGGTAAAGATTGCTTGTTTGATCGCATGGAAAAGGCGGGCGCAAAACTATGCAATATCGGCGTCGACTTATTTTTCACTACGGCTAATCATTTTGTGCAAGCCATGTTTGGTGTTCCTTACCGTTTTCCGAAACTATTTTCAGGGCATTCACGCGTTGACGGCAAACTTATTGAGCAAAGTTGGATATATTATGTTCGTAGCCTTGACGATTATAGCCTTCCCCGATTTGATCAGATGCAACCGGAGGCTGTTAAAATTGGGATATGTAAAATTGTACCAGTTGGAAGGGGGAACATTGTCAGCATTTCCCTGAAAGATATGTACGAGCTTTACACTTCCCGATTGCGCAAGGATCCTTGGGATTGCTCTTCAGGGCCTCCACCAAGCGTCCTTAAGAATATGGAAACTGAAAAATCAGGCGAAAATATGTATGAACTTGTAAAACGCTTATTTCCTATATGTCGGAGCATAACAGGAGATGGTGTAAGGGAAACATTGCGAATCATACAAGAGCAGGTTCCTATACAAATCCACGAAGTGCCGACAGGGACAAAAGCATTTGATTGGACAGTTCCAAATGAGTGGAATATTTCGGATGCCCATGTGAGTGATACAGCGGGAAAGAAGATAATTGACTTTAAGAAAACAAACCTTTGTGTTGTAGGCTACTCAACTCCTGTTGACAAAGTAGTAACCTTAGCGGAACTGCAAGAGCATTTACACTCACTGCCGGATCAACCGGACGCAATTCCGTATGTGACTTCGTATTATACTGAAAGGTGGGGGTTCTGCCTTTCACATAATGACAGGGAACAGCTTAAAAGTGAATATTACAATGTTTTTATTGATAGTGAATTGAAGAATGGATCATTAACATTCGGCGAGCTTTTTGTCCCTGGCGAATCAGAAAAAGAGGTATTTCTTTCGACTTATGTGTGCCATCCATCAATGGCTAACAATGAACTATCAGGGCCGGCTGTGGCGACATTTCTTGCTAAGTGGATTCTTGAAAAGAAAAGAAGGTTCACCTATCGAATTATATTTATCCCCGAAACAATAGGCTCCATTACTTACTTGAGTAGAAATCTTGAAGCAATGAAAAAAAATGTGATCGCTGGCTTTAATATTTCTTGTGTAGGTGATAATAATGCCTATTCATATATTCCGACAAGAACTGGCAATACTTATGCCGATAAAGTTGCATTGAATGTTTTGTCATTCCGACACCCTGATTTTATCAAATATTCGTTTCTCAGCAGAGGTAGCGATGACCGGCAATATAACTCGCCAGGGGTGGATCTTCCCGTATGTAGCGTCTTGAGAACTAAGTATGGTGCATATCCGGAGTATCACACTTCATTAGACAACCTGGAGTATATCAGCCCGCAGGGGTTAGGTGGTGCATATGACGTATTAAGAGAATGCCTAAATCTGATTGAAGAGAACGGTAAATATAAAACCAACTGTTTAGGAGAGCCGCAGTTGGGTAAAAGGGGATTATATCCAACAATCAGCACGAAAGGATCAGGAAAGGAAGTTAAAAGCATGATGAATCTCATCGCTCATGCAGATGGCGAGAATGATTTAATTGATATTAGTAATCTTTTGGGGATTCCCCCTTGGGAGTTGTATCCTATTATTGACAAACTGTTGAAAGTGGATTTATTATCACGAGTTGATTAGGCTCATATGTCTTGCGGAAACAAACTGCATGTTGGCACAACACAAGTAGGGCTCGATAGAGGAGGTGCAAAGCAAAGGGGGGCCTGACGTCCAAGCTCGGCGGGGTGCATAGCTTTTTTGGAATTTGACGGGGGCTGGGACACCGTTCCCATTTCCAATGGATATTAACTCAGTCTCACTCAGGCCTGAACTCTAAGTATTCTTATTATGTCCGATCACTTGTTTCATAACATGCCCGCAATCACGATTGGCTTGGTAACATACAACCGAATTGCCATGCTTCGGGAGGCCGTTCGATCTGTTTTAGATCAAAGCTTTAAAGACTTTCTACTGTTGATAGGAAATGATTATCCCGAAGTCCCCGTAACGTTTGATGTTCTTGGAATTGATCCTGACCCGCGAATCCATATCATCAACCATGAGAAAAATCTCGGGCAGATCGCGAACCTGAACTATCTGTTAAATGCTTCTTCCAGCAAGTGGTTCACCTGGCTGGGTGACGACGACCTCTTTCATCCGGAATTTCTGCGGCAGTTGCATCATGTCGCCAAGGAGCACCAGGAAACAGATGTTTCGGCCGTTTACTGCGGTTATTTTTCCAGCGCATTGCGGCCCGAGGTATTTCAGCCATTAGACAGTCCCGTTCGCGGCGAATTGCTATCCTCTCCGGAGTTTATTCTTAACTACACAGCACGGAAGTATCATTTGATCGGTTGTTATGCCCTGTTAAATACTGAGGCGTTAAAAGCCGTCAAAGGGCTGCCGCAACTCGGAAACTCATTCAGTCCGTACTGTGACACTTTGCTTCCGATTCTTTTAGCCGAACACGGGGATATTTGTTGGGTTGATGAACCGCTTGTATTTTTACGAACCCACGCCGAGTCCGAGTCCGTTTCCAGCAGCGACTTCGAAGGATATACGACAGCGGAATCCGACTTTTTGCGTGAGCTGCGACGCGTATGCAGTTCCGCACGGGTTAACATGAGAGAGGACGAATGCGTAAAGCACATCGTTTTCTGGTTTATATTCAACGAGTGGGGAGTGCTTCTCCGAACCCCCTCGCTGAATTGGTTTTCAGCCTCCCGAAAATTTATTTTGTATCAGTTCCGGATTAATCTTCCGCGTCTGGCCCCCGGATTTTGGCTTCAGTGCTTTTTCTATTCACTTCGCGTCATGCTCAGAAGAAGCACATACCATGCACACACCTGGTGCATAAATTCCAAGCGAAGAATATTAGGAACCCTCCACGTTGGATCACACCAACGGCTTAATGAAATCCATCTAAAATGAATGTGACCCCCACCCCTTTGCCGGGACTAATGATAATCGAGCCACGCTGTTTTGGCGATAAGCGGGGTTTTTTTCTGGAGACATTTCAGGCGAAGCGGTATGAAAATGTGGGGATCCCGGATCATTTTCTGCAGGACAATCAATCCCGTTCCGCTAAAGGGGTGCTCCGCGGTATGCATTTCCAGGTTAAGCGTCCGCAGGCTCAGATCGTGACGGTCCTGCGGGGGCGCATTTTTGACACGGTCGTGGATATTCGCCCCGGGTCGCCGACATTTGGCCAATGGTTTGGGATGGAGTTAAGCGATGAAGGTCCCCGGCAGGTTTACATGGCGCCGGGATTTGCACACGGTTTTTGCGTTTTAAGCGACTGGGCGGATCTACATTACAAGGCCAGCCGTCTCTATGACCCGCACGATGAAGGAGGCCTTCGTTGGAATGATCCTGATGTCGGCGTCAAGTGGCCAAATCCCGCCCCGCAGATCACGGAGCGCGATGCGGCTTTCCCATTGCTCAAAGAGCTGAATATCAGCCAATTGCCCCATCATCCGCCGGTGGAGGAGGATCAGCTGGGATGAAAAGCAATGCTCCGATCAAACCTCTCACTGTCTGGGATGGAGTTTATCACTCATTTGCAGAGGCTGCTGCTGAAGCGGCCGGCGCGGGTTTCGCTGGACCAAACTGGCTTGCGCGATCAACTGATGTCTTAGACGAGTGCCTTTCGGCCGTTGACCTTTCCACGCCGATTCCTCCCTTTCATATGCAACGGAGCATCCTGCTGCCGATCACCGTGGCGATGATGCTGAACAGACCTTCCAAACTTCGCATTCTGGATTTTGGAGGCGGATTGGGAATTGGCTATTTGACTCTTGTCGAGAGCATTCCAAACCACATCGAGCGGATCGCCTACACGATTGTGGAAGTGCCAAGAGTATGCGCGGAAGGCCGAAAGCGAATCGGGAATCGCGGAGTGACATTCCTTGATTCTTTGCCGAAAACCGCAGAGTGCGATCTGCTTCACTCCGCCTCCGCAATTCAATATATTGAGGATTGGAAAGGGCTCTTGAAGAAATTCGCAGCATTAGATCCGGAATATATGCTGCTTTCGGATGTTTTCGCGGGAAAGATTGCGCCCTTTGTCACATTGCAGAATTATTACGAATCCCGCATTCCTCATTGGTTCTTTAATATCGATGAGTTTCTGGGTGAATGCGACAAACTCGGCTATCAGCTCATCATGAAAAGCTATGCAACTTCCCGGCGGCTCGATGCGGTGGACACTCTTCCAATGGAAAATTTTCCAAAGGGAATGCGCTTGCAACAAAGCTTGCATCTGCTGCTGCGAAGGTCGTGCCGACCATGAATATCCCAGCAGAATACAGTGGGAAAACCGTTGCGATTACTGGCGGCTGCGGTTACATCGGCACCGCGCTTGCGGAGACGTTGAAAGGGCATGCGAAAAAAACTCTGTGTATCAGCCGCCGCGCACTGCCGCTTCCTGGCAACAGTGATCGCGAGATTTTCGAGGCCGATATTCGCACGTCTTCCTGCTGGGAGAATATCGTGCGGCGAGCCGATATCATTTTTCATCTGGCGGGAAATACCAGTGTGTATGCAGCGGCACATGACCCCGCGGAAAGCTTGAACTCAACCGTTTTGCCCATAAATCATCTCATCGCCGCCGGCCAGGCAACCGGGCGCAGGCCGCGTGTGGTTTTTGCCTCCACCGCCACGGTCCATGGGCTCACGGATAAACTGCCGGTCTCAGAATCGGACCCCGCCAACCCGACCACCCTCTACGATCTTCACAAGCTCTTTGCCGAAATGCAAATGACCCTGGCAACAAAGCAAGGGATTCTCGCGAGCGTCGCATTGCGCCTTGCCAATGTTTACGGGCCTAGTCTGGGCAGCAGCGCATCCGAAGATCGCGGGATTCTTAATAAAATTGCGCGCATGGCGCTCCAGGGAAAAAATCTGCAGATTTACGGTCACGGCAATTATCTGCGTGACTACATTTACATTGATGATGTCGTCCGGGCATTTCTCCTCGCGGGGATCACCGGGGGAGTGGATGGGCAAAATCTTTTCGTGGCAAGCGGAGTCGGAATTACGGTGAAGCAAGCATTTCAGCTGGTTGCCGACCACGCCGCGAAGGTGACCGGAAGGAAGGTTCTCATCGAGCATGTGGACTGGCCTGCAGGGGCCGACCCCATCGAACGCAGAAACTTTTTTGCTGACATAACGGGCATCTCTGACAAGCTAAACTGGATGCCGGAAGTTGACATGAAAAATGGCATCAGACGACTTATTGAGGCGAACAATGGAACAAACTAAAACATCGGATTTGTGGGTGAGCATCACCGCATCGCTCTTTTCAAAGATTGACGATGAGTTTTTATGCACCTTTCGTGCACCGGGTGGTGCCAACGCCCGCCTTGCGGCTTGGGATCCTTTTGACAAGTCCATGCGGTATTACAAATTTCTGCTTTTCAACACGGCGAGGAAAAAGCCGGAAAAGTTTTTTTCTGCGTACGAAAAACTCGGCAACACAAAACTCGGCAATCCGATTACCGTTGCTGTTGCTGGTTTGCAGGTGGATATTGACTATCTTTTCGCCGTGGAGGAATTTCTATTTCTTGATCGGCATATGGAGACGGGCAGTTTGAAGTGCATCGTTGAAATCGGCGCTGGGTTTGGGCGCACGTGCCACACTCTTCTCAGCCAGGTCCCCTCCATTACAAAATATACAATTGTTGACCTGCCTGAGGTATTAAACCTGAGCAAGG
>Ga0194052_1002244_pt1 | contig 10687 bp, 11 predicted proteins | sample SepL226m_MetaG_FD_160117 | JGI IMG/M metagenome (GOLD analysis project Ga0194052, IMG submission 160117) | Anoxic zone freshwater microbial communities from boreal shield lake in IISD Experimental Lakes Area, Ontario, Canada - Sep2016-L227-6m | ecosystem: Environmental > Aquatic > Freshwater >... | reverse complement strand
GGTTGATGAGGATACCGTCTGGGATGGTCTGATGCTTGATGTTACAGATCGGAAACTGGCTCAGCTCCAACTGAGGCAATCTCTCGAAGAAAAAGAGGTGCTGCTTCGCGAAATTACCCACCGAACCAAAAACAACATGCAGGTGATCCACAGCCTGCTGGCTCTGCAGTCAGATGGCATCAGCGATCCAAAAATTCGGGCGATATTCAAGGAAACACAAAACCGGATTATATCCATGGCCAAAGCCCACCAAATGCTGTACCAGGCCAAAGACCTGACCCGCATTGATTTTAAAGCTTATCTTTATGACCTCAGTTCCGGTTTGATCGAAAGCTATAAATCCACCACTGAAAAGGTTCAACTGGATTTTCAGGCGGAACAAATCGCTGTTTCCCTGGATATCGCCGTTACCTGCGGACTGGTGGTCAATGAGTTGATTTCCAATTCACTTAAATACGCGTTTCCCGCAAACCGCAATGGCGTGATCCGGATGCGACTGCGACTGCTTGAGGGAGAAGACCAGTTGATTTGTTTGTGCATTGGAGATGACGGGGTTGGTTTTCCGGAAAATTTCGACATCAAACGGGTCTCATCTCTGGGGGTTAGGCTGACAACCAATCTGGTGGAACGCCAGTTGAAAGGGACTCTGGAAGTGGACATCCACGGAAGTCCCGAATTCCGAATTCACTTCAAAAATATATGACGGAAAGAGGAGATGAAGTCATGGAGCGTGAAACAATTCTGATTGTAGAGGATGACTGGATTCTTTCCGCTCATTTGCAGAATGTGCTGACTGGATATGGTTACAATGTAATGGAACCCGTGACATCGGGTGAGGAGGCCATACTGTCTGTGGCTGCGAGACAGCCCGACCTGATTTTGATGGATATCGAACTGTCCGGGGAAATCAGCGGTATTACAGCATCCCGGCATATCGGGGCTGTATCGGATATTCCCGTCATATTCCTGAGCAATCACTCGGAAGACGCATTCGTGCAAGAGGCCAAAACCGCATCGCCTTATGGCTATCTGGTTAAACCCGTGTTCGATCGGGAGTTGGCAGTGACCATTGAGATGGTCATGTACAGACATAAGCTCAATCAGCGTCTCAAAGAAAGCGAGGAGCGATTCCGTAATCTGTTTCAAAATGTGACATCTGTAGCGGTCCAGGGTTACAGTGCGGATGGCTCCACACTGTACTGGAACCAGGCATCCGAAAATCTCTACGGATACACCGCACAGGAGGCTATTGGACGTAACTTGTTAGATCTTATTATTCCACCCGAAATGCGGGTGGATGTCGAGCGGGCCATTCAGCAGATGGCCAATACCGGACAAGGCATTCCAGCATCGGAGCTGTCTTTTATGCGAAAGGATGGGTCCCGAGTGGCGGTCTTTTCAAGTCATACTGTGCTTCAAAGTTTGGGACATGCACCCGAGTTGTTCTGTCTTAACGTTGACTTGACCGAGCGCAAGCAGGTTGAAAAGGAGAAGGCGGAACTTGAAGCCCAAAACCGACAGCTTCAGAAAGCTGAAAGTCTGGGCCGCATGGCCGGCGCCATAGCCCATCACTTTAATAACATGCTCGCTGTGTCGATTGGTAACCTTGAGCTGGCCGTTATGGACTTGCCCCCAGGATCAGATGTATTAAAAAACCTGGTTCAGGCAATGGAGGCTTCCCGCAAAGCGGCCGAAGTAAGTAGCCTGATGTTGACTTACCTGGGACAAACGCCTGGCAAACATGAGCCGCTGGATATATCCGATATCTGTCACTTGGGCCTGTCCATGCTTCGGGCCGTTATTCCGAACAAAGTAATCGTGGAAACCGAATTACCATCACCCGGACCAACCATAAGAGCGAACACGAACCAGATGCATCAGGTTCTTACCAACCTGATCACAAATGTTTGGGAGTCAATTGGCGACAATGGGGGTACCATTAGACTGATCATCAAGACAGTTTCTTCGGCGGATATCCCAGCATCGCGCTGCTTTCCTATCGACTATCAGCCACAGAGCATTCCCTACGCATGTATGGAAGTTACGGATACCGGATGCGGGATTTCGGATAAGGATATTGAGAAGATTTTCGACCCGTTTTTCACCACCAAGTTCACTGGTCGGGGCATGGGCCTACCCGTGGTGCTGGGAATTGTACGCGCACACAATGGTGCTGTTTCTGTGGAGAGCGAACTGGGCCGGGGCAGTGTCTTTCGGGTTTTTTTACCGGTGTCAACTGAAGGAATTTCATTACAGCAGGAGAAAATTGTCGCAGCCCAGAAGTCTGCCGGAAGTTTTAAGGGGGGCGGCACGGTGCTTCTGATCGAAGATGAGGAACAGGTGCGCAAGATGGCCGGAATTATGCTCTCTCGCCTGGGATATACGGTACTTGAAGCAAAAGATGGCGTTGAGGCCGTGGAGATATTCCAACAGCACCAGGATAATATCCGCTGTGTTCTCTCCGATTTGACGATGCCGCGCATGGACGGCTGGGAGACACTTACCGCTCTGCGCAAGCTTTCGCCCGATATCCCGATAATCCTGTCCAGCGGCTATGACGAAGCGCGTGTTATGGCAGGCGAACATCCCGAACGTCCCAATGCGTTTATAGGCAAGCCCTACCAGCTTAAGGGGCTTGGCGACATGATCCACAGAGTTCTATCCGCATGAAATATCAAAGGGAATTCGGGCAACACAGTATTCAGTTGTTGCCCGAACACTTCCGTCAGGTCTTGTTCTTACTTTTTTCGTTTTTTTCCTGTTTCTTTTCTTTAGGCGTTTTGGAAGGTTTTTTCTTGTCGCTCTTTCGAATATCCTTTGATTTTGACATACTGCCTCCTTTTTTTGTTGTAATTGTTGTTATTCTTTCAGTTGGACACTGCTTTCAGCCAGCTACCTATGAGAATCACTTCTTTTGTTTTATCCCGTCCTTCACGACCACAGTAACTTCAAACACCTTGGTTGGCGGTATCCCTTTTTCCCAGGGGCGGCGATAAACCAGTTTAAGGCGAACTGAGCCGACTTCGCTGGGAACAAACCGGAAGATTGATTGGCCGCCAGCACCCATACGATCGTTATCTGCAACAAAGACAATCTCCCCTTTTTGTTTCAGCACGGCTGAATCGTTAGCCGCAACTCCCCACAGATAACCGGTTGTCGGGTTGCCTTGCAATCTGATGGAAAACTCCTCACCCACGTAAATCGTGAAGTCACGCCCATGATCTCGCTCAAGTAGCTCAAGAGCTGAGCATGGAATAGCGGCAGTGATGGCAAGTGTAAAAAAAAGCAATATGTAACGGAAACCCCTTAAGAACATGATAATATTTACCGTTTATTGAAACGTAGTTTTTCTAACAAACAAGACTATTGCTAACCACTAACATACTTATTTTACGCATATTCTATAAGCAGTTTATCCAGAGTTCACATTTTCGCCATTTCCATAAGATGGATCAGGATAAGTTCGTTTGTTGGCCGCAATCTCATGTTATCCTCCATTCGTTACTGAAGTTTATCTGTCACAACAATGGACACTCTGTTCAGTTTCAAAGAACCATTAATTGGAAAATTTCAGTCAAATTGTTTCAAGATTCTCCAACTGAAAAAAAGACTTTAGCAATTTGTCTGATGTAAGGCAGATCAAGTCTTCAGCTTCTAAGAAAAGTGCACATGCCAGTTGGATGGAATCAAGTGTCCTCAGACCTTTTGCACCGTATTTCATGATTGTGGACAGTGCAATGCGTGTGATAGGGAGTTCCAGGTGAACCCATCTGAATTTGTCATGATCATCATTGAAACAGTTCATGACTCGAACAGCAACGTTCTTCCCTAACTCTCTGGTTCTGACTTTTTTCCACAAAGCTGACCTGAACTCCAGCATGGTAAGTTCGGACAACCAGATTTCATAGACACCTTCCGCCAGGAATGCCAAAAGTTCATCAGTGCCTTCCTCTTGGTGATACAGTTTTACAAGCGAAGATGTATCGAGAAAAACTTTCATACATCACTCCGTCGTTCCTCAATTACCGTATCTGCTAATGATCCGTGGAAATCCTTCAGTATCTCCATACTTTTTACAAAAGAAAATGATTTCATATTAACTTTACCCGCTGTGTCATCAATTTCTTCCAAGAAAGTAACTATCACCTCCACCCGTCTCTTTATCGGAACGGGAAAAGTAAAGATTACTGAGCCATTTTCATAAATACCTTTTAGAGCGAGCATAGCTAAAATACCTTATCCATCGTTCTTGATATTTTTGTCTCACATAAAATCGGATACAGTAAAAATTGAGTACATAGGAATCCCTGTGGCCTCAATATTCTGCCTACCGTTTTCTTCACACCGATCCACCAGCACAATAGCCGCCAGGATATTCAAGCCGTGTTCTCTCGCTATTCGAATGGCCTTTACGGTTGACGCTCCCGTGGTAACAACATCATCTATGATGATTACTGAATCCCCCTGTTGGACATTTCCCTCAATTTGCAGTTTCATTCCGTACTCTTTGGGCTCTTTACGGATTGAAAATGATTCAATAGGGTTGCCCTCTAATGCAGACGTGAAGGATGTGGATATCGCAACCGGATCTGCTCCCATTGTCAACCCGCCTATGGCATCAGGGGACAGACCAAGTTCAATAATTTTATTATAAACCGCTTCACCGATTAAAACCTGCCCTGCCGGATAGTAAGTAACCTTTTTCATGTTGAAATAAAAACAGCTCATCTTTCCGGAGGACAGGAGGATTGACGGTGTGTCGGTCTTTTTAAACGACCGCTCTATGATCAGTTCTTTCAGTATTTTCATGGTGCTTTCCATTTGATAAAAAAAGTTAATAAACGATGTTTTGGACATTTACTCCCCCTCCCGCAAGGGGAGGGGGGACTTTAATTTTTATTTTGGCATCATTTTTCTAATTGCTGCTTAATCGTCGTCCAGAGTTTTCGCCTTCGGCTGTGTTCAAATTGCCATTGATCAATGATTTGTTGATAGGCTTCAGGGTTGAGTTCTCTGACGACCGCCAGCCAGCGGACATGCAAAGTGTAATTGGAACCGATCACAACAATGGGGCTTGGAACCATTTTGGGAGCATATTTTACCCAGCATTCCATAATGACAGGAAGATGGTTTGCACCCATCATCTTTCTAAGCCATTCCCGCCTGCTGTCGTTGTGGGATTTGTCGCCGATTATGCATTCGGTGCATGTCTGAACCACTTGGGGAAAACGGGTTTTGATATCGGTCAGTTCCGCCATGTCCCGGGTAAGAACAAAAAAAGCCTGTTTCTGATCCATAAACGCTTTTGGATTGGACTGAATAAACATCAGCCATTCCTGCAGTTTTGCTGAAAACCATGGTTTGCCCCTGGTATCGTTCAACCCGGCTTCAATCAGCCAGTTTATCCAGCAGTCGGAGAGGTTCTTTACCCGTCCAGGTTTAAAACCAAGGGCAACAGAAAGAATGAGCTGCTGCCAGTCCTCCAGCAGGCTGGACACCGCCGGCAAACCGGTTTGGCGAACCTGTTCTGCTACGCTGTCCCAGTCAAAGGGATTCAGGTAGGTGATCTGCTGAAACCGCACCACCTGGTTGCGCTCGACCCAGCCGATTTTTTTGGTAACATGTCTCCAGTCTTGGAGAATCGCTGTAATCGCTTCATCGGGTGAGTGATTAATGCCGCGATTGACAGTTGCAGCCAGAAGGTGGGTTTCCGGATCCCAGGAAGCGATTTCCCCTTCCTGGACAGCATAACTCGTCACGATCAGATTGCAGACTTTTTCAGCCTCTTCCCACTGATTGTTTTCTATCAGGTTTTTTAGAGGAGGAACCCCATACAACCAGTTTTCATTCACGAGTTTTAAACAGTTATCAAGATAAACCTGCGAGTCGAACCGCCGAGACAGACTTAGGTATATCTGATGCCAGAACGATTCCATATTGTTTAACCGGCTTTCCCACACCGGATCATCGTCATGCTGTTTGATAATATCAAAAAACTGTTTCTGGTGATCATCCTGAAGGGATTCAAAGAAATAAATAACCCCCTGGCTGCTGAGTTGAATGATTTTCAGACGTTCTTCCACAAGATTCAAGCTATTGATGAATTGTTCCTGGGTCGGGGATGTCATCCATGCCCACTTTAAAATACACTGGGTTGCGAATGTGCCGATCAGGCATCTTTCTTTTTCAAGGTTCATCCAATCTGGATAATCCTTCATGTTTTTTTCAATCCCAACAATGGCATTTATAAAAATATCGGGGTCCGCCACTTTGAGGGGGACTATACTTTCGATCAGGGGAAACAGATATCGGCAGACTTCTTCCAGATCATCAGAAAACTGGATATTATTGAAAACCGGCGATTCCCAAGTATGCTGGCGAAGGGCATATTCTCCGTCTTCATCACCGATTTTGGCGACAATACTGTTCCAGAGGTCCCAGAGACGTTGCCATTGTTGGATGATTTTTGCTTCAGGCGAAATGACTTTTTTGGATTTGGTGCGGTTTAAGGGGAGCAGCCCGGCTACGGTATCCGCTGTTCTACCATCCAGGCGAGACATCAGCACTTCCATAAGGTCAGGATTGATGATGGAAAATGCAGCATCGAATACTTTTGCAAGCTCATCATACGTCAATGCTTCCAGCAATCGATATCCAATCTTTCTTTTCATTCAACTATCTCCAACAAACGATTCCTGGCCATTCATGGTTAAGGGGGTCAGTGGTCAGCCTCTTGATAGATTTTCAACACCAGTTGTTTTTTCTGCTCCCTGACTTAAAACTAAAGGCTGATTACTGTTCCATTGCAGGAAAGCTCAATCAGTTCGGCGCCGGTGGCCATTCTTGCGCCTTTGATAAGCTCCGTAGCACTGATTTTGCGGGATACCGCACAAGGGGTGCAGACCAGAATCGGTACATCGTATTCCTGAAGGTAAGACAGATGATCATCAGCAGAATCTCCGGTAGCCGCCCGCAAATATGCAGTCATGCCTTCCTTGGCCAGATACACGCCTTCATCCAGAAGGAAGATCGTTGTGTTTTTTCCCTGTTTTTTGGCGGTGGCAGCCAGAAAAAAAGCTCTGGTCGCCCGGTTGGGATTGTCTGTTCCACACGAAAGTACAATTACAACATTGTCTGTCATACGTTATCTCCTGTTTGTTCGGGTTATGGCCAGGCAGATGGTATCCTGTCTGGTATTTTAAATGAAATTGTGATAACATCCGTCCAAATGGCTCTTCCTGTAACATCAAATCCGGGTCGAGTCAATGGTATTAACCATGATTCTGAACAGATACTTTAAGCACAGGTAAACATGACTCCCAAGACGATTTATACTCGGCCCATCTGGCTGGACAGTGACCATGAAACATTGAAAGTAATTGATCAGAGATTGCTTCCCCATAACGTTGTCGTGCTGAACCTGAAAACTGCCGATGATGTCATTATGGCTATTGGCGACATGGTGGTAAGGGGCGCGCCGCTGATTGGCGTTACGGCTGCATTCGGTGTTTATCTTTCTGTGTTGAATTCAAAAACACAGGATGATCCCGAAAATTATTTATTGCAGGAATGCAGCCGCATCAAGTCCAGCCGTCCGACAGCCATAAATCTGGTTTGGGCGGTGGACCGAATGATGGAAAGGCTTTCCGGCGTAAAAACCCTTTCGGGTAAAATTGAGGCTGCAAGAAAAGAGGCGGAAAGTATCACTGATGCCGAGGTTGAAAACTGCCGTCAAATCGGCATTCATGGGCTTTCGCTGCTTCAGGGAATTGCAGCCGAAAAGCCGGGAAAGCCCCTCCAGGTTCTGACTCACTGCAATGCCGGATGGCTGGCCTGTGTGGAGCATGGAACCGCTACTGCTCCGATATACGCCGCTTTTGAGGCTGGCATGGATATTCATGTATGGGTCGATGAGACCCGGCCCCTCAACCAGGGCGCCCGGCTGACTGCTTGGGAACTGGGGCAACGCGGGGTCAGTCATACAGTGATTACGGATAATGCCGGGGGGCATCTCATGCAGCATGGCATGGTGGACATGGTGATTGTCGGCTCGGACAGGGCAACCCGGACGGGAGATATCGCCAACAAAATCGGAACCTACCTTAAAGCATTGGCGGCAATGGACAACAATGTTCCGTTTTATGTGGCGCTGCCGTCCAGCACATTTGATTGGAATTTAACCAATGGCTTGATGGACATCCCCATCGAAGTCCGAGATCCGGATGAAGTTCGGTATGTTCAGGGATTGGCCAACAATACCCTTTCCCGGATTCTGATTCCGCCAGAGGACAGTTCTGCCGCAAATTATGCATTTGATGTGACACCTGCAAGGCTTATCACAGGTCTTATTACCGAAAGAGGTATCTGCAGACCCGATGAGGCTGATATCCTGAGGCTTTTCCCGGAGCATTCACAAAGTTAATCAGAAATAATCCTTGACATCTATTTGAAATATCATTTAAACCGCCCCATGCTGACAAATTTGGAAAAAAAAATCATCTCCGCCATTCAGGACGACATTCCCATTACTGCTCGTCCTTTCAAGGTCATTTCCGAAAACATCGGGATTTCTGAAGCAGAGTTTCTGAAATCCCTTCAGGATCTGTGCAACCGGGGCGTTATCCGTCGGCTGGGCGCCACTCTTCGCCACCAGAAATCCGGGTTTGAGGCCAATGCCATGACCGCCTGGCAGGTAGAGGAAGAGCGGGTGGAAGAAGTAGGACAAAAAATGGCCTTGTTTCGGGAGGTCTCCCATTGCTACCGCAGAAATCCCAGCAGCCGGTGGCCGTATAATCTCTATACGATGATTCATGCCCGTGATGAGGCTGCCTGTGTGGAAATCGCCCGCAACATCTCCGTGACCACTGCCGTCACTTCCTATAAACTGCTTTTCAGCCGAAGGGAATTAAAAAAAACTTCCATGGAATATTTCCCGAACGGCAATGAAGATGGATAGGGATTTTTACGGATCGACCGCATCTCCTGCTTCAACATCAAATCCCCATATTCTTCTGGTTAATCCCTGGATACACGATTTTGCAGCATATAATTTCTGGGCCACTCCCCTGGGGCTGCTGACGCTTGGGGCCATGCTGCGGGATCATGGCGCCAGGGTATCATACCTGGATTGCCTCGACCAGTTTCACCCCAGTTTACCGGATGCAGAGCCTTCCGCCAGGTTCGGCAGGGGACCTTATCTGAAAACACAAATTTCAAAGCCTGCCGGAATGGAGGATATTCCGAGAAACTATTGCCGTTACGGAATTTCGCCTGAATGGTTCGAAGCGGATCTAAAGTCTCTTCCCCGGCCGGACCTGGTGCTGGTAACTTCAATGATGACCTATTGGTATCCTGGGGTTCAGGAAGCCATAGCGATCGTCAAGACGGTTTTCCCAGAGACGCCGGTAATTCTGGGGGGAATTTATGCAACGCTCTGTCAGGAACACGCCGTCAAGTTTTCGGGAGCAGATATGGTCATTGCCGGCCCAGGCGAAACCCGGATTTTTGCAGCGGCTCAAAAGCTTATCGGATGGTCTGCAGTTCCTGAAACCGATGTGGAGGATCTGGACGATTTTCCATTTCCTGCGGCGGATCTTCAGCGAAAAATTCCTTTTGTCGCCCTGATGACATCAACCGGCTGCCCGTTTTCATGTGCCTACTGCGCATCCGGGTATCTGAATTCAAAGCAGCGACTGCGGTCTCCGGATCGAATTGTAGAAGAAATCAAGTTCTGGAATTCCCGCTACGGCGTTATAGATATGGTGTTTTATGACGATGCCCTGCTGGTGGATTCCCAGCTCCATGCCATTCCCATGTTAGAAAAGATCATCGCCTCTGGACTCGGCAAGATGGTCCGGTTTCATACGCCCAATGCCGTTCATATCCGGGAAATCACACACACAACTGCCCGGCTCATGGCCGAAGCAGGCTTTCAGACTCTTAGGCTTGGCCTTGAAACCACTGCAGGCGATCGCCAGGATTTTGACCACAAAGTGACCCGGAAAGAATTTGCCGCCGCTGTGTCATGCCTGAAATCCGCGGGATTTCGCGGAGACCAAGTTGGTGCCTATCTGCTGACAGGACTGCCGGGTCAGTCCTGGGAATCGGTTGAAGCCTCGGTTGAAACTGTTCGAAAAGCTGGAATAATACCGGTTCCGGCGCATTTTACGCCGATCCCGCACACGGCCCTTTGGCCTGCGGCCGTGGCATCTTCCCGATACGATCTGGAATCCGATCCGATCTTTACAAATAATGCGATTTTCCCATGCCAGAAGGAGCCGTTTTCATGGGAGCCACTGATCAGATTAAAAAAACTGATCAAAGCAACTGCTTTCCAGGCAGAATGACAGAATTCATTTGACTTGTTTCCGACAATTTCATATTCAACCGGTGTTCCATCTGCTCAAGCGGTTGCGTACCCATAACATATACTGCGAACGGTAATCTGCGCTTTTCATAAACTCCCTCTCCCAGCGGGGGAGGGTTGGGGGGATCAAAAACGTAAAATTATGCCAGTTCGCAGTATAACCCGGATGGCAAAGTAAAAAGCCCAAGATCAAGGCGAGCAGTCCTGAGGAGTGAGGCGTACGACCAGTACGCCGCAATGACGAAGGATGAAGCTTAACGCAGATATTGGACTTTTTATGAAGCCATCAACCTTTTTTCCATCAACAAAGGAGGATACCAC
>Ga0194052_1002243_pt1 | contig 10687 bp, 7 predicted proteins | sample SepL226m_MetaG_FD_160117 | JGI IMG/M metagenome (GOLD analysis project Ga0194052, IMG submission 160117) | Anoxic zone freshwater microbial communities from boreal shield lake in IISD Experimental Lakes Area, Ontario, Canada - Sep2016-L227-6m | ecosystem: Environmental > Aquatic > Freshwater >... | reverse complement strand
TCCCATCCAGATGTGCGATGCCCTCGCCGCCAACACCGTGGGTGAGGCCGGGGAGCTGAACACGATCCTGGCCCACTGCCTGGCCCATGCCCGGCGCCGGTTCGTGGAGGTGGAGAACCGGTTCCCCACAGAGGTCGAGCACCTGCTGGGGGAACTCAAGGAGGTCTACAGGAACGACGCCCAGGCCAAGCGCGAGGGGATGGATCCCCAGGCTCGGCTGGCCTTCCACCAGAGGGAGAGCGGGCCCATCATGGCCAGGCTAGAGTCCTGGCTGCGAGATCAGATCGAGGGCGGCAAGGCGGAGCCGAACTCGGGACTGGGCCAGGCCATCACCTACATGCGCAAGCACTGGATCCCGCTCACCCTGTTCCTACGTGAACTCAGTGCCCCACTAGACAACAACGCCTGTGAAGCCGTTGTAAAACGGGCCATCATGCACCGCAAGAATTCTCTGTACTACCGCTCCGCAACAGGCGCTCGGGCTGGAGACACCTTCATGAGCCTGATCCACTCGGCGGAACTGAACGGAGTCGAGCCGTTCGAGTACCTGATCGAGTTGCTGAAGCACCCGGAGGAAGTCGAGAGCGAACCTGGACGGTGGATGCCATGGAGCTATCCGCACCCACCCAGTTCGGCCTGACCGCGACCCCAAATCACCAAATTTGGGTTGAGTCGAAGACACTCAAGTGCGCCCTATTTGGCCAAATTCGTTGCTTCCCGTTGGGTCAGGCAGTGCTGCCGGAAAGACACGTTCGACCAAGCCCAGCACCTCATGAAGCCGCGGCACCACCAGCCCGGTGTGCTCATCCATAACCCGGACTACCTGGTCCGGGGGACCCTTCGCTGCGGGGCCTGTCAGGGACTCATGACCAGCGCCTCTACCCGACGGGATGGGCGAGTGTTCCGCTACTACCGCTGCACCACCCGGGACAAATGGGGAAAGAAGGTCTGTCCCATGAAGCAGCTCCCAGCTGAGGCCATCGAGACCTTCGTGGTGGACCAGCTTAAGGAGGCCTTCCAGAACAAGGTACGACGAGCGGCCCTAGATCGGTACCTCATTCGCGGGTTGGGTTGGCTACCCAGTGCTTTCCCAGGGTTCGGCGAGATTTGGGCGGCGCTAAACCTGCGTAACCGCCAACGACTTATTCGTCTACTGGTTGCTGAGGTGGTCATCGAGGAATCCGAAGGGACCCTGAGGATCCGGCTCCGGGATCTGGAAAAGCTCGAATTCTCGGAAACGGAGGCATCAGCATGAAATCAGATGAGCTGACTGTGCAGGTTCCATTCATGCGAGTTCGGCGTGGGTTGGAGGTCGGCTTCCAACAACCCGGAGATGAAGGTGGGCCCATCGGTTCACCCACGCCTCTGGCCCGATGTCTGGCAAGGGCCCATGTCCTGGACCTGACCCTCGAAGAATGCGGCCCCGGGTCCCTAGGCGTTCTGGCGAATCGATTGGGAGTCAGCAAACCGCGCCTGGCCCAAATCCATGCCCTGGTCTACCTGGCGCCGGACCTCCAGGAGGCTGTTCTTCTCTCCAAAAGGGAGGCCAGCCGAGTAAATTTCCATGCATTGCTGAAGATAGCGCGGGTGGCGCTGTGGCAGGATCAGCGCGCAGCCTGGCGCAAAATCGTGGGTCAAAGGCCATTGCACTCCGAGAATGAACCGGGCAAGAAACCCGCCAGTGGTAACACGGCATCCTGATCTCGCGCCCCAATGGGGCCTGAGAACTTGAGAATGCAGTCCTTGGCACTGGCCAACTTCATTCTTAGACCGATGAATGAGTGAAGGATCAGAAAGCAGGTTGAAATCCTAAATGCTGAAATAAGTGCCACTAGAGATGCAAAATAGGGGCCTTATCTCCATTAACACAAACGCCCGACTGTTGGTCGGGCGCTTTTCTGGTAGGGCTAACGGGATTTGAACCCGTGTTACCGCCGTGAAAGTGACCTCCCTGGGCGCAATCGCGACACTCCACGACGCTCTGCGACGGCCTGCGAAGTATTGCAAAAAGGCAATATATAAGTTATGATTAAAGAATATCGAAAGACCATCAATGAACGCTGGAGGGTCTCAATTTGGAGTGAGTTTGGGCATTTTGGGGCGATTTTGGAGTGAGTTTGGAGTGAGTTTGTAGCGAGTTTAAGGGTCGAAAGGGGAGGCGAACATGGTCCGGAAGGCCAAGAAGGCGGAACCGAGAGGCGCAAAGAAGGCGGTCAATCTCAAGAGTGCCGAGGCCCGGTTGGCGCTGCCCTATCTCGCCTCTCCGACCTGGGTGGCGGTCGTCCCCAATCGTTATCTTGGTTATGGCGGCAACCGGCGGCACCCGGGTTCCTGGTTCGCCAAGATCATCCTGGGCAAGACTCCGGAAGGCGGGGAGGACCGCCGTCAGGTTCGCTTGGGCTTGGCTGATGATCTGCCGCCACCTCCGATGGATGAGTCAGCATTGGGGCCCGCCGTCGGCGAAGGACCCGGCGTTGAAGGCGAGAAGTCAGGCCTGACCTATTCCCAGGCCATGTCAGCCGCACTGGATTGGTTTGAGGACGAGTCGAAGCGTGGACCGAAGGCGGGGCGGACTCCCGTGATCCCTTCGCAACCCAAGATCCCTTACCCAACCATCGGGGATGCCCTGGATGTGTATTTCAGCAAGCTGAAGAAGCCCGCCGAGAATTCCCAGAAGAGTGCGCTGCTGCGCATCGCGTTGACCAGGAGGCAGATCGGTTCCCTGGTCATCGCGGACCTGACTCGAATGCAGCTCGAAAAGTGGCTGGAAACGATCGTCGCCACTGCGCCCAGGGTCCGCTCGAAAAAGGGGCGAGATCCTGTTGGGAGGAAAGGGTGGGACCCGGAGAATCCCGAAAGCAAGCGGGCCCGCATGTCTACTGCCAACCGGGCGCTTGCCGATGTGAAGGCCGCACTGACCTACACCCTTGGCCAGAACGGGGCCGCGTCCAACATGGCCTGGAATGCCGTCAAGGCCTATAGGAATGTCGAGAGGTCTCGCGGGACTGCGATGACACCCGCCCAGGTCGTTCACTTCCTAAACAGCTGCCTCCCGGAGTTTCGGCCGCTGGCATATGGGACTCTGCTCACGGCGGGGCGCTATGGAGAATTGACACTCTTGAAGGTCGAGGACTTCCACCCTCGCCAGAAGCTGATTCACGTCAGGGCCGAGATCACCAAGACCGGAAAGGAACGCTACATTCCGCTCACGGACGAAGCCATGGTGGTCTTCATGGAGGTTTGCAGGGGGCGGGCGCCCGAGGAACCGCTGTTCATCCGCGCGAACGGAAAACCTTGGAGCAAGAGCCAACAGCATCGCCCCATGAAGGACTCAAGCAATCTGGTCAACATCGACACCTGCTTCTACGGCTTGCGTCATACGCGGATCTCCCATTGGATCGAGGACGGGATCGCCATGGCGGCAGTTGCCGAGAGCGCCGGCACTTCCGAGTTCATGATTCGGACCCATTACAAGCACCTCGATCCTGAATCGGTGCAAAAGACGGTGAACAGCCGGTCCAGGGTCATCGGGATCTCCCCGGAGCGGATCGAACAGTCGAAGCGCGAACTCGAGTCGTTCGCGCAACAGGAAGTCGATGAGATGCCGGCGTTGAACTTCACGCCAGAGTCCTTGCACCCCAACACCTATATAGGAAAGGTCAAAGGCGGCAGTGAAGATCCGCAGCCTCGTCTACCGAAGCCCACCCGAGAAGAACTGGCAGCACTCCTCGCCAAGGACATTTCCGTGTTGCAGATCTCGAAGCTTGTCGGTTACTCGAACGTGATGGTGGCGCGCTGGTGCAAAGACTATGGTCTCAAGGTTCCGGGCAGGGGTTATCACGCCAAGAAGCGCGCGAAGAAGAAGGGCCGCAGATAGATCCACGACGAAGCGGCAACCGGCAACGCCCACACGCTCATCTATGCCGAACGCCTAGGTTCGAACTCGGAGTAGTCTTCGTGATTCGCGTAGGGCACACATGCCCTCAAGACTCTTAAGATGCGCTGAGATGTGAGGCCCGGGTCATCGGACACGCTTGACCACAACCACTGGTGCCTCTATGTCCTCGACTCCACCCTTGACCTTGATAGGAGGAAGGAATCGGACTCGCGCAAGCTCTCTGCCTGGTCCAGTCCAGTAGAGATGGGAATGAGCGGCCCGAATGTGGGGTCGGACGGTGCTTCCATTGCCTTTCGATTGGATACAAAGATCGTTGCCCTCTTCGAGCTCCCACCGCTCAACAATCGCCCCGTAGCGAGAACCCACCTCAAAGGTACGGGGTACCGCCAGGTCCTGAAAGCGCCTGGTTCGATCCGGGTTCTTTGCTGACTTTGTAGGCTTCAGGCCGGGGTGGACGATGGCCACCACATCCTCGCTCCCATGAATGTAGAGGATGGCGTTCAGTAATAGCCTGAAAAGAGGCAGACGATCATCGACCCCGGGAGTGATGTTCTGTTCGGAGGGCGACTCGGACCCAAGGCGAGTCCATAACTCATCAGTTCGGGTGATGAAGTCTAGCCATGACTCATCGAGTGTATCGAAGCCGTGAAGAGCGAACTTACCAGCTGCATAAACTTCTTCATTGCCGGGTATTCCAAGTCGACCAATCCGAATAAAAAGCCTGGGGTGGGTTGTGCCATCCCGATCTTGAATCAAATCAAAATCATAATAGCAAATAAAATGATTCCATGATTTATAAGTAGATAACCCCAAATCAATGTTCTCTGGGCTTAAATCTAATAGTGATCCATTAATAGTTGCAATGTTCTCCATAATCCGAGACGGTAACTCGATCACCATACCGTTGCGAGGAAGGCGGAGTTGATCAAGGGGATAGTTGCCTGGCCATTTCGCCTCAAGGAGCCCCTCTGCAAGGTGATCGTTCAGGCGGTAGACGATTTTAGTACGACGATAGGCGGAGTAGGCAGTCATCGTTGAGCTAACTCGCAGGACGATTTGCTCAAGGCCTGGGATTGGGCCAATGACTCCTTCCAGGTATTGCTCGGCGAAAGGACCAGGGAGGGGCACCTGGTTCAGGTTTAGACGCTGTTCTTGACCCCAGCGAGGAGCCCGCGCCTCTATATCCTTCATTAGTTCCACCTGCTTGTGACTTGCTCTTCGGTACGCACGCCATGAGCATTCGACGACTGGAAGATCCACTTCAGCCTCCTTGGTTACGAAAAATCTATGTTACTTGAAAAGTATCAGTCCAAGGTAAAAAAAATTACAAAAAACATATATTTTGAAAGGAATATATATGAACTAGTGACCAGAAATAAATGCTGTGCAAACCATCTCGTCGAATCAACACCGACTTCACCACCGGGAGGATAAGGCACTGTGGGAGCACCCTGAGCGCGATGTGGTAACGAGAGTCGAAGTAAGAAGGGGCCCCATCGAGGGCCCCTTTCCATTTCTGCTTTTGGAAACAAGTGGCATTCCGGTGGAACGGGGGCAGGCCCCCGTCTACCAATGAATGAAAGCGCGGGTTTTCGGAAGTAGATCGGAACAGGCAAGCGCCTTGCTCGTGAGCAACTGCTCAACGACAATTGATATGGTGGTGCGCTGGTGCAAGGACTTTAGTCTCAAGGTGCCGGGGAGTGGCCATCACGCCAAGAAGCGCGCGAAGAAGAGGGGGCGACGCTAGGCGCATTTCTCAAGCTACAGGAAGATTCCGAAGCCAAGCTTGGTAGTCCTTCGGCAAGTTTGCCTCCCGAGCTCCGCGCAGGAGGAGGTCCATATAGGTCTGGTCGGGTAGGTATGCCCCTCGGGCCTCCGCGGGGACGATGTAGACTTCGGCCGGGACGGGCTTGGAGGGATCACCATCCTGATCCACGATCAGCGTCACCCGGATATAGGCAGGGGCGGTCCTGCTTCGGGTGGCACCTTCGGCTCGGTCTAGGCTCTCCAGGTCCTCCTGGGTCAGTTCGTAAAGCCGCCCCCAGACTTCTGGCCCCGGCTCAGGGACGACATCCGCCACTCCACAATTACGCAATGGGGCGAACCGGGTAAAGGCTAGGGTGTAGTTCCTGATTACGGCGACTCCAAGGACTCGGTTCGCAGGGCAGCGCTTCTGCATTTGGGTCGAGTCCATGTTTGAGCCATATGCGAAGTGGATAATTCCAGTCGTGCCATTTGTATTTTTCATCCCATCTCCTGAATGCCTACCGCCCTTAGAAGTGCTTTGCTGAGTCCCTTTGGCCGCAAGTCTAGTGCAGGCAGAGCGACATTGATTGTCGATCTATAGGCCAAGGTTTGAAATCTGATGTTGCGAATCATAAGGTTCGACCAAATAGCCCGCTTCCCAGTGGTGAATGCATGCTGTAAGCATCCCTACGGGGCACTTTGCTCCACGAAAGCGCATAGCGTCGAGATCAGTTCCATCTGGCCGATGTCCCTGGCCCGGCTGTCCAGCAATTCTTCCGTGCATACCACATAGGCCAAGGCTTTGGCACGGCTGATGGCCACGTTGAGACGGTTTTTGGAAAAAAGGAAATCGATTCCTCGCGGAACATCCTCTGCCGTGGAGGCGGTCATGGTGAAGAACACCACCGGCGCTTCCTGCCCCTGAAACTTGTCGACGGTTCCCACCCGCACGCCCGCCATTTCATGGATCCCTTCCAGTCGGGCCCGAACCAGATCTACCTGATCGTTGTATGGGGCCACCACAAGAATATCGTCGGCGGAAAGGAGGCGTAACTGGCCCTTCGCATCGGTCCAAGACTGTCCGATGAGATTCGAGATAGCCTCAACCAGCAGGGTGGCCTCCTCTTCCGATTTTGTGGAGCATCCGACATGCCGGGCTCGGAGCCACCGTAGGCCCGTTCCCGCCTGAGTGCTCTGGATTGCGCAGGTGGGGTGGCTCGTAAGCTTGTCGTCGTAGAACTGGCCGGAGATGAATTGGCATACATCCGGATGCATCCGCCAGGTCTGACTCAACAGGACACCCTGATCCGGCTGAATCGTAGCCTGCTCTTTTCCGAGGAGATGCTCCAAAACGCTGCTGCTAGCGCGTTCCGGGTGAGCTCCCTTGGAGACATGGGGAAGTTGCTGGGGATCCCCCAGGAGGACCACACTGCGTGCCGCGCCCGCGGCAGCCAGTGCATCCGCCAGGGAGAGTTGGCCTGCCTCATCGATGACCAGGACGTCCACCGGCGTCTGCCGCATTAGCGTGTTGGCGAAAAGCCAGGTAGTGCCGCCTACAAGGTTGTAGGAAGGGGGTGCACAATCCTTGTTGTCCATGACGTAACTCACCCCAGGTAGGCCATTGTCGGGCATCTCTCTGGGTTTGCGGACAGCCCGCAATAGGCTGAGGTCCCCTGCTGCACTGAAGACCTCCACCACCTGAGCGAGGAGGTTGTCGATGGCGTTATGGCTCAAGGCCGTGATGCCAACTCGGCGTCCCTGCCGGATCAAGGTGTAGATGAGGTGGGCGCCGGTAAAGGTCTTTCCCGTTCCAGGAGGCCCTTGGATCGCCACGTATGAATTATCCAGGTGGGCAGCCCAGGAACATATGTCCTCCAGGCTGTCCGTGAATACGCCACCGAGCGGCCCCTTGCCCGGCTTGAACCTGGGCAAGTCCCGGCGGAGCATGGCCATTGCCACGGGATGAGGTGGGTCGCTAGGGGAACTTGCCAGGATCTTTGACGCCAAGTCCTTGAGGACATCAGGTTTCGGCTTGGCGCTCACCCGGTCATCAACTACAACAACGGTGGGAAGGACTCCCCGTTCCTGGCAGGCCTTGTTCCAGATCAGCCTGAGCGTGCCTTCCTCAGGATCGATTGCATCGATCTGGGCATTAGCAACGCCTTCCACCCCTGCCGTGAAGACAATCTTCCCGCCCTCTACCAGATCCCGGCCCACGATCTGGGAGGAGAACCGGAATCCATACCCTGGTAGGACGGCCCTGCCGCCCTTGCCCTGGCGGGCCACCTGACCTAAAGGAACGAGACCGGCCAGGACGTCTGGGTCCTCCAACTGGGCATCAAGCTCATAGGCGGTCTTGATGATCATTTCAGAAAAAATGGCGTGGCCCTCCCGTCTCCAGTGGCCCAGCAGGTCGCCCAGCAGATGTTCCGCGCTCTCCTCCGGGAAGGAGTGCAGAGCCTCCACCTGGACCTCCAGATCCGGGTCCGTCTCGTCGCCGGGTTCAACGACCGCAGGCCGCCAAGGGAGGTCTGCTGGCCGCTCGCTGACTAGCCAGTCCCGCAATGCCAGGGTGGCCTGGACATCGTCTTGATTGTACTGGGCGATGCGCTCCAAGCGTTCAGGGTTATGGTCGCTGCACCAGGCGTCATATTCCACGACGGCCCCCGCTCCCTGGTCGATCCCCTCGCTTCGCACAAACCCCGCCAAACCCTCTATGTGCTTCAACCCATAGGACTCTACCCCGATCTGCATTGCCTTCGTTAGCACCACAAGGAGGTCGATGAACAGGCCCGATTGGACGAGTTCGGCCAGTTCTCCCTCGCCCACGCCATGGTCGTTGGAGAGCCGCTCTAAGGAAGATCGTTCCGTGTGGTTGTAGTGGTACACATGCATTTCAGGATGGGCCTCGCGACGTCTGGCTAGGTCCTGGATGAGCTTCAGGGTTGCTTCCCGTTCCTCAGCGCGGTCATGGGCCCAACGGGCCTCATACTCCCAGGTTCCATCTGCCTTTCGGGTCAATAGCCCGAACAAGAAGAACAGCCCACCCTGGGCGGTCCAGAAGGGGTGGCCCTCGTAGTCCAGGAAAATATCTCCCTCCGCCGGTTCCGGGAGGGAGGGGAACCCGACTGGAGGGAACTCCTCCAGGATGGGTAGGTGCTTGAATGGGGGTGGGCTCGATGGGTTGCGACGCGCATCGACCTGCAAGGAAGCCTGCCGGTACAGTTTGTCTTGGCGTTCGGGCAAAAGCCCGGTGACTTCCCTGTTACATGCTGCGAGGGCGTCCATTGTGCATATGCCGTCGGAACCAAGCCGCTCGCGATCCGAGCTCAGGATGTTGGCAACGAAGATCAGAGAATCTTGAGAGCGCCACTCGGCCTCGCAGATCTCCGCAAACTCGCAGAACGCACAGTGCGTGCACTTCTCGGCTGCTGTCGAATGTCCGGTGGGATCGGTGGCCATCACTCTCGCGAGCTGCTTTCGTAGTCTTCGCCAGTAGGCGCGAACATTGTTCAGGCCCACGGACTCCACTTGCCCAGACCCAAGCCAGATGTGCAGGCGATCCGGGGCCCGTCCGTTCAAGGCCTCGATGGCGTCGGCGTAGAAGCACAGTTGAAGGACGTGGCCAGGCTTGGCCTCTTCTCGGGTGAGTTTGGCATCGACGGGTTCGTAATGAGCGGTTCCGTCCGCGCCCTCCATTCGCAAAAGGAAATCTGCTACGCCACGGATACCATCGTTGGCGAAGGGCATCTGGTATATCACATCGTGTCTGTCGGCCATGGGGTTTCCCACCCGTCTGACCCAATCGGAGAACCCCTCATGCTTTTCTTTGTTAGGGACCTCGTAGACCGAGAGACCCAGGTTGCGGTAATACTCCAGGCAAGCCCGCTCGTGGGTGAGTCCTTTTGCCATGAGCATCTGGGCCATGGATCCAAAGGTAGCTCTGGCCTCTACTTGGCCTGCCTCTAGGCGATGCTGGAGGGTGAGAAAGTGCTCGCAGTCGAGGAATGCGGTGATTTTCGAGGGAGTCAGGAAGCGTTGGTTCATAGGGGGGTCCCTAATGGGCACTGGGCAATTATGGATGGTTCTCAAGCTGTCCTAACGGCTGTCAAGCCTACCCATAGGATGGATGCTCTTGACGTCCCCCCTGAAAACTAGACCAAGGATAATGTGAGTCCTCCCCCTTTGGAGGGCCCCTTGAGAAAGAGCAGATACACCGAGGAGCAGATCATCTTGGCCTTGAAAGAGCACGAGGCCGGCAGGACCACAGCCCAGATCTGCCGAAAGCTCGGAGTCAGCGAGCAGACCTTCTACCGGTGGAAGGCCAAGTTCGGTGGGATGGACGTGGCCGATGCAAAGCGGCTGAAGGGGCTGGAGGAGGAAAACCGAAAGCTGAAGCAGCTTGTGGGGGAGCTTGCGCTCGACAATCAGGGCCTGAGGTTCCTGCTCACAAAAAAATTCTGAGGCCCCCTGATCGACGGAAGGCCGTGACTGGCCTTCGGACAGCCTTTGAGATGAGCGAGCGGCGGGCCTGCCGGGTGATTGGAATGCAGCGGTGCAGCTATCGGTATCAGTCCCGACGAAAGGACTGGGTCGAGCTACGCCAACGGCTTCTGGAACTGGCGGCAGAGCGGAAGCGATTCGGCTACCAGCGGCTCCATGTGCTTCTGCGGAGGGAGGGCTTCCCTGTGAATGTCAAACGGATCTACCGGCTCTACAAGGAGGAAGGGCTCTCCGTGCGGAAGCGCATTCGGAAGCGGTTAAAAGGCTGCCCCAGGAAGGACCTCCAGGCCCCCACCCGGCCTGGTGAGCAATGGGCAATGGACTTCACCTCGGACGCCTTGGCCGATGGCCGGGCGCTGCGGACCTTGAATGTGGTCGACACCTTCACCCGCGAGTGCTTGGCCATCGAGGTGGACACCAGCCTGCCGGGTCTTCGGGTGGGGCGGGTGCTGGACCGTATCATCCACGAGCGGGGTAGGCCAGATGTCATCGTCTCCGACAACGGGCCTGAGTTCACCAGCCGGATCTTCGACCAGTGGT
>Ga0194052_1002241_pt1 | contig 10691 bp, 9 predicted proteins | sample SepL226m_MetaG_FD_160117 | JGI IMG/M metagenome (GOLD analysis project Ga0194052, IMG submission 160117) | Anoxic zone freshwater microbial communities from boreal shield lake in IISD Experimental Lakes Area, Ontario, Canada - Sep2016-L227-6m | ecosystem: Environmental > Aquatic > Freshwater >... | reverse complement strand
CTTCTCTATGATCTGGCCGTCATCGGTGAAGGTGGTAAACTGGAAAATCCGTCCCGGTTCACCAAAATGGTTGGTGACCTGATGTCCGGCGCGCTGAACGTTTAACCCGGTCAAATAGGGGCTGTCGGCGCCTGCCTACAAGCCCCTTATCTTTTACCATCAATGCTAAATGATGAATGGAAAAACATTCAACCTTAACCGCTCACTTTCATTCGTAATTCATAATTCATAATTTTTCAGGTGTATCTCTCCGTTTTCCAGCACAGCATAACTAAAATGCTGAATCCAGTCTCCAATATTGCAATAGATTTTGTCGTCCCAGTAATGAATTTCCGGATAATGGGTGTGGCCAAAAATAACGATATCCGGTCCTGCTTTCAGCATATTTTGGGCTACCTGACGATACGCATTCCGCTCACTTTCCCGCGATCTGAAGCTGATTTGATCTCTGCTTGTCCGTGAAAACCTTTCCGCCATTGGGATGCCCCAATTGGGATGAAACATCTTGTAAATTCTCTGACACAATTGATTTCTCAAGATTTTTTTCAGAACCCGATATCCTCGGTCTGAAGGCATCAGCCCATCTCCATGACAGATATGAAGTTGTTTGCCTTGAAGCCGTATATCATGGCATCCGGTTGGATGAACGAAAATACCGATAGTTTCTGACAAAAATTCCCCTATTGCAAAATCATGATTTCCCGCCAGATAATGAATTTCGACACCCTGTTTTTTCAGCCGTCTGAGTTCATACAACACATTAAAATAATCAGGACGAATGGCATGCGTGTATTCGATCCAGAAATCAAAAAAATCCCCAACAATGAATAGATACCTGGCATTGTGGGTAATGCTTTCCAGAAAGGCAATCACTCTGGCCTCCCTTTCTTCGGCATCAGGGGTTTTCGCGCCCAGGTGAGCATCGGAAATAAAATAGGCCGTATCTTGAAGACTCATTAAGCATTACCTCCAAAACATAAAAAATTTCAGTTGACGACAGAGAGAGCTGTTGATAATTGTACCTGTGCCCCAAAGGGGCTGCGTAATTTAGCCACGAAACATGTAGGGGCGACCGGCCGGTCGCCCCCACCGTCTTCGCGTGAGAAAGAATTCATGACCTTCCATACACCCGAAATAAAGATATGCGGTCTGACACGAGTTGATGAAGCCGTAGCCTGCGCCGAGGCCGGGGCTGACGCCATAGGGTTGGTGTTTTATCCGCCAAGCCCCCGACATCTCACCACCCAACAAGCCAGAGAAATCAGCCTGGCGCTGCCGGATCAAACCGCACGCGTAGGCGTGTTTGTCAACTGCCCGGTTTCAGACATTCAGAAACGAATCGACGACTGCAGGCTGACATCTGTTCAATTGCATGGGCAGGAACCCCCTAACATGGTCAGAGAGCTTTGCAACGGGGGCGTTAGGGTCATCAAAGCCCTGTTTATCCACAGGCCCCCTTTGATCTCCGAAGCTTCGCACTATCCGGAAGCGGCGTTTCTGGTGGAATGCGGAAAAGGCCAGCTTCCCGGCGGCAACGCCATGACCTGGAATTGGGGTGAAGTGAAATTATTTGGACAGTCTTACCCCTTGATTCTGGCCGGAGGCCTGAGCCCGGACACCATCGCCCGCGCGGTTTTCGAGGCAGGCCCCGACGCCGTAGATATCAGCTCTGGTGTTGAATTCTCACCGGGACGCAAGGATATTCACAAGGTCAGCACGTTGATTCGGGCGATTTCCCTCTGCACCCTTGAAAGACAGCCCAGAAGGATATGGCATTCAACTGGGTAACAATTACCGCCGCCCTGGCCCATGATTTCCAGCACAAAAACTCATGCGACGATAAAACTGACTGACTGTTTTTATCTTGCTTTAGGGTTTTTGTACATCGTATAGAGAGTTGCACATTTCCGCCGCAAAAAACTTTTTAATACGGAGCGCTCTTATGGATACCATTTATGATTTGAGCAAAATCACTCGCTCACTAAAAACCGATGAGAAGGTAATCGCCTTTACGGGATTTTCCATTGATCATGATACTCAATTCAACAAGGAAGGCGTACTTAAAATATCCTCTTATTCCAGGCCGGACTGGAGTGGTTATTTGACCCTGACATTTATCATGGACACCGAAGCAGACCCGCTGATTCAGGATGATCTCACCCGCCATTTTTCCAGTATCAATGAAAACACCCTGCGTCTGAATTTCAAGGAATCATTTGAAACCATCTTTCGATGCCCGATGGATGCGCTGTCCAAAACGCCGGCATGGTATTTTGAAGAGATCAATATCTATTTTAAAGCGTTAAAGGGCAGAGAGCGCCGAATTATTGAACAGCATCTCATCCCTGCATTGGAAAAGATGCTGCCGTTTCATTTTGATCCCGTGGAATGGTGGGATCAGCAGTCCCGTAAATCCGAGGTCGTGCAGTCACCCACCAGCAAAAATACAATTGAGGCTGGATCACTGAAATCGGCATTGATGAAATGGCTCCGATCTTTTTAACATGGTTTCCGGATAAGAGTCGCCTAAAGGTGAATCTGAATACCCTTGTCCGTGATGTGGATGCTGCCAGCTTTATACAGTCCGCCGATAGCCTTTTTGAACTCTTTCTTGCTCATTGAAAATATATGGCGAATCTCATCGGGCGCGCTCTTGTCATGACATGGGATAAAGCCCCCCTTTTTTTTCAGGGTCTCCAGAATTCTGGCTCCGGAGCCGGTAATGGACTGGTATCCTGGACTTTTCATGGTAAGATCAATTTTTCCGTCTTCCCGGATTCTGCTGATGTATCCGGTTGTTTTTTCGCCGATTGAGACTGATGTAAAGACTTCGCTTCTGTAGAGCAGTCCGGAATACCGGTTATTGACAACAGCCATGATACCGATTTTTGTGATGCCGTAGATCAGAAGATCGACTTTTTCCCCTTCGGACAGATCCTTGGGATTTTTGTCGCAGTTATGGGTAATCCGGTTTGTGCCGTAAACCCGGCCGGTCATTTCATCCAGACACACCTTGACGACATAGCTTTTTCCGACCTTCATCCGGTCCTGCTGCTGACTTGACGGAACCAGAATATCCTTTTCAAGACCCCAGTCCATGAAAGCCCCGAACAAAGCGACATCCTTTACCAGAAGATATGCAAATTCTCCCACAACGGCTTTGGGTTCAAGAGTTGTTGCAACCGGCCGATCCTCGGAATCGGTATAGACAAAAACTCTCAGGATATCGCCCGGACGGGTATTCGCGGGCACGTATTTTAAGGGAAGCAGAACTTCGTCCGGTTTTTGGTTCAGGTAGAGTCCGAAATCAACCGCCCTTTCAACCACCAGCTCATTATAACTGCCAATTTTCAACATATCGAACAACCTTTCAACATCGCATCATTAAGGTGATTTTGGTGCCTGCTTCTTGTTCTCTGTACTTACACCAGGCAAGCAATTTTAAAACACCCGTCCTTACAAGTCAAGGTCGGCAGTGTCTTCTGACAATCTTCGAATGTGGCGAATCTCATCGGGCGTGCGTTGCCTGGCAAGAAAAATGGTCGATGATGTCAGACAGTTTTTGTTGACTTTCCTGTTCAAGTCAGTAATCTCATGGAAATTATTTTGAACACGTACATCTGCGGCACATGAGTTGCTGCCAAAATATCTCTTGCTCGTTATACTGTACACAGACATAAACTGCACTTTTCAATTCACCGCAAAGACGCAAAGGACGCAAAGAAGATCATAAAATGTATCACTATTGAACCCCCTAATTGCCGATAATTTATAACCCATTTAATTCAATAACAGGAGATGCAGCATGACACCATTAGTTGAAAAAGGGCTTAACGCCATTACGATCGGAATCAATTTATCCACTGGCCTGTCTTATCCAAGCGATATGAATCGGGCAAAAGAAATGTTTCACCGATTACATAAAGCCGGTGAGAAACTTTTGGCGGAAGAAATATGCGCCTGGGCCAAAATGAACGGATGGCGGACAAAAGATGCCGATGAACTTGGAAGCTTGGGCGAACAAATCGGCAAGGGAGAAAAAATGAAGATTCCGGATGGCCCCTGGTGGAATGATAATATTCTTGAATTGCTGATGCAAAATATCATCATACCAAAGAAAAATCGGATAGCAGAAGATTTATCTTCCTGCGACAAAGCATGAAAGTAGTAGCCTCCGTATCGTTCAGCCCCCTCCCCCCGGCCCCATCCCGCTGGGAAGGGGAGTGAACGGTTACAAAGTTTCAATAACGATTCACATTGAAGCGCGCGGTAACTCATATCGGGCGCAGCCCTATTTTGGTTTCTGACAGGATGTGCCTCGTTCATCGACTTTGAAGGTACGTTTCAAACGGGATGTCGGCCAGGTTCTCGTCATAAAAATCACCATAAGCGTACAAGTGGCGGGTCTGGGCATAGTCATGTACAAAAGATCGAATCCTGTCGGCGCTTTTGGGCTTCTGTTCGGCAAGTTTCATCAATCTGGTCATCATCGCTGATTCTTCATCGCCCAGCTCGGAAATATGCGAAATCAATTTATTTGCGTTATAATGGAAAAGATTGTATCGCTTTTCGCGGCAAGCATCCATTTGGACCTCTCCCTCTTTATTCCGGTTATGGACGACCGGTTTGTATGCATCTACAAAGCGGCGGATTCGATCTTCAAACCGACGCGGATGATACAGATTGCTGCACAACCATTTCATCCCATCGCGGAGCTGTTCATGAGTCATCTGTCTTGGAATGAAATTTGTCGTCCATGGAAGCCCTGATGTTTCCGATTCGCAAAGCAACCGATTTTCCCGCTCCATTCTTTTGTGCAGCGGCGTTCCGGGAAGGGCGACAAGGCTGTCTAAGTTGTAGTAGGGAATGGGAAGCTCCGAGGCGAACTCGAAAATTAAGGAAAAGACATCTGGCCTGTCCGAGTCAAAGCCCGCGATTAAACCGCCTTGCACGCAGATGCCGCTGTGCAGAAATAAATCGACACACTCCTTGAAATCGACGTTCAAATTTTGCAGTTTTTTCGTTTCCTTCAGGCTCTCCTGATTCATGGTCTCAATTCCTACAAAAGCATCCGTAACCCCTGCCCCGGCGAGCAGTCCGAGCATATCACCATCTTTGGCCGCGTCCACTGAAACCTGGGCGACAAAAGAAACTCCTCCTTTTGTACGTTTATCATTCCAAAAGGTAAGGGCCGATAGAATTTCACGCGCCTTTTCGTGATGGGCGCTGAAATTGTCGTCTGTTATGAATACGTTCCGGTATCCGATATCATAGAGCTTATCCAGCTCTTTGAGCACAATGGGAATCGGTTTGTGCCGTTGATGTCTGCCGTTGTATTGCGTTACGCTGCAAAATTCACATTGAAAAGGACATCCCCTGGATGTCTGAAGCGAACCGAGGAAGGTATGACCGTTTGGATATATCTCAAATTTTGGAATCACGGCACGAGATAAATCGGGCCGGCCGCCGATGTATTCTTCTTTCCATGAATTGCTTCGCAAATCGGAAAATATATCGGGATAGATATCTTCGATTTCTCCCCGAACAAGGATATCGCAGTGAGGTCTTGCAGTTTCCGGGGCAAGCGTGACGTGGGGACCTCCCATGATCACCGTCTTTCCCCTTGATCTGAACGCGGCCGCGTGCTCTTTCATCCGCTCCCACTGGCTTATCCTGCCGGTGATGCAAATGTAATCGGCATCTGTTTCGTAATCCACGAGGCTGACCGTCTCATCGCACAATGCCAGATGAAAATCTTCAGGGGCCATAGCGGCCAGCGTGGTTGTGGATTGATCGGCGGTGAATATGACGGGCCTTAGACCAAGCGCCTGATAGACCTCATAAGAGGAATAGTGGGGATGAACCGAGGCAGGATTGATGATATAGAGACTTTTAGACATTGTTTATTTCCTTTCCATAGCAAACAGACAGTGTTTCTGATAGTAAGAATCCGTAAAAACATGATTGGAAAAAGGTAACACTTTCTCCAGAAAGAAGAAAGTGTTATCAGCAGAAAGCAGTTTGATCATCTGCATAAGTTTGCAATAAATCGGGCTGTAAATGTCCTTGACAGCATCCGGAACAGGTGTTATCCAAAATCGCGGGAATATGTTTCTCGACGGGTACATAGTACCTCCGGCAAGGTCGGGGGGGTTCGTCTTTTTTCCGACTGGATTTGTGGGCTGAACGATGATCGAGCTTTTTGTCAATCTCTCAGAGTCTGATGCCAATACCTGCCTGCTGGTTCTGGCATCCGCAGGGATTTCCTGCCAAACAACCGGGCAGCCTGACAACTGGACGGTATCGGTTTTTCCCGAGAACAGCGAAAAAGCCCTGGAAGAGATTGAGAGATATTTTCAGGAAAATCGTGAAGTCCCTGAAAGAGAGGATGTATGGGGCCGTATTCCCTATAAAATCCATACTGGTATTGGGGCTGCTCTCAGTCTGCTGGCCGGCCATGTTTTCATGATCCATCATGGTGGAATTCCGTTTTTTGCTGAAACTTATGGTGCGTCCGCATCTTCCATTCTGAATGGAGATATCTACCGGACCGTAACCGCCCTGATGATTCACTCCAATTCAGTTCATCTTGCCGGCAACATGGCCAGTATGGCGCTTTTTTTTACGGTTGTATGCGCGGTTCAGGGATTTGGGGTTGGATCTTTTTGCATTCTTGCCTCGGGAGCCTTGGGTAACTATTTTACCGCACTTCTTTACCGCTCCGCCCATCTTTCGATCGGAGCATCCACCGCCGTCTTTGGGGCAGTCGGCATTCTTATCGCACATCAGACATTCAGCACATTCCGGATTGCACAACAGCGTTTCAGAGCCTGGCTTCCCCTGGGAGGCGGTCTCTGTCTTCTGGGCTTATTCAGTGAAGGAGAGCATACCGATATCTTGGCCCATCTTTTTGGCATGGGAAGCGGAGTGGTGGTCGGTTGCATTTTTGAATGTCTTCTAAAAAAACCTCCAGGCCCTTCTTTCCAGTACCTCTGTTTTTCGCTGACCATTGCTGTTATTCTGCTATCCTGGCTGAGGGGATGAATTACAGAAGGGTGAGGGCGTGAAGGCGGAGCCATTTCACAACTTCACGATCATACTGCTTTCAGTTGTCTGAATTCCCATAAGAAAATAAACATTGACAGAAGATTCGATTGTAGTTTAGACGATTAAAATTATACCCTGAGCGGTCAATGACTTAATTTTTATTCACCGCAAAGGCGCAAAGAAAATATTCAATGAAATTAGCTGCCACAAGAGCGTTGTCTTCTTTTCGTCCTTTGCGCCTTTGCGGTGAATTGAAAAGTGCAGTTTATGCCCATGTACAGTATATGTTGAGAGTTGCAATCTTTTATGAATAATTCGATGATGAGGATGGCATAATGGTGGGGGACTATTTGACAAAGAAGTGGTTTTCAATAACAGTCGTTGTCGCTGTGATGCGACTTTTTCTGGTCACCAGTCAAAGCTTTGCGGCCGATGAAATAAGGGTAGGGATTATGGTTCCGATCACCGGCCTCGAAGCGACTTTTGGTAAAGACATGGAAAATGCCATCCTTTTGGCGGTTTCTGAAATCAATTCCAAAGGCGGAATTCTGGGAAAAAATGTGATTACCATAACCGGCGACGAAGCCTGTGACCCTCAGCAAGCTACTGCCGCCGCCGGCAATCTGGTTGCTGAAGATGTTGTGGCGGTTGTTGGCGGATATTGCTCACCCGCGATGGTGCCAGCATTGAAGATTTATGGCGATGCCGGTGTTCCCATTGTCATTCCGGCGGCCAATTCCAGCAAGCTGATTGGTGCAAACCCCGGAAACGGCTTCCAGATCAACAGCCCTGGAATCGATCAGGCGATTACAGCGGTTAATCTTTTCAAGGAAAAGAAAATCAGGAAACTGGCCATTATTCATCAGGGAGACGGCTATTCAAAGGATCTGGCATTCCTGACCCAAAAAAAATGGAAAGAAATGGGCCAGGAAGTAGTTGCCGTTGAGGTGGTCGCCAAAGGCGGGCAGGATCACTCCCCGCTTTTAACCAGGCTGAAAAACAAATCACCTGATGCGGTTTTCTGGACGGCCTACTGTGATGATGGCGCACTGATAATTAAACAGCTTCGTCAAGGCGGATTCAGCAAACTGATTGCAGTGGGTGACGGCTCCAATTCTCTCAAACTGATGGAAGTTGCCGGCAAAGCCGCCGAAGGCGTTTTCTGTTTTTCAAACCCCACCGTAGAGTATCTACCGGATGCCAAAGCATTTGGCGACAGTTACAGGAAAAAATTCAATCAAGAACCCGGTCCTTACTCTGCGCTGTCTTATGATGGCATGAACCTTCTGGCGGATGCCATCAAAAGAGCTGGTGCTGCGGACAAGGCCGCCATTGCAAAGGCCCTGAAAGAAACCAGGGAATTCAAGGGAATTGCCGGTCCCATTTCCTTTAAAGCCGATAACACCTTGGTCAGAAGCAATTTTGTCGTCCTGATTTCCAAAGGAACCAATTGGATGCTTTATAAGTAAATTGATTCACTTTTATAAACGGATACGGGATATACTGTACGCGGGCATAAACCGCACTTTTCAATTCACCGCAAAGGCGCAAAGGACACAAAGAAGACAACGCTCTTGTGGCAGCTAATTTCATTGAATATTTTCTTTGCGATCTTTGCGCCTTTGCGGTGAATAAAAATTAAGTCATTGACCGATCTGGGCAATTGATATGAGCAAGAAGACAACAACAGATGTGGTGGTCATTGGTGGCGGCATCATCGGAACTGCTGTGGCCTATTTTCTGACCAAATGCCGGATGGATGTTACGCTGATAGAACGAGGGGGAATTGCCAGCGGTACATCCGGTCGCTGTGAAGGCAATGTTCTGGTTCAGGATAAGCTTCCGGGCTTTGATTGTCAGCTTGCAAGGCTCAGCCAGGAACTCTTTCCTGTGATTGCTCATGAAATTGACTACGATATCAAATGGACTCGCAAGGGAAGCCTTCTGGTTATTGAAAGCGGGGAAGAACTGGAAGCAGCAACGCTTTTTTGCAGGCAGATGGCTGCAGAAGGGATTCCAGTCCATAATCTGGATGCATATCAAGTTCATGAGTACGAGCCCCATCTGGCTCCGGATATTGTGGGCGGGCTTGAATTCGCCTGCGATGGCACTTTGAACCCAATGGCCCTTTCTCAGGGGCTTTCTTCAAAAGCTCAGCGATTGGGGGCTGTGATGCAAACGCGCACCACAGTAACCGGCATTCGGCTGGATTCCGCTGGCGGCATCTGCCGGGTTGACACCGATCAGGGGAGCATTCTGACCCCGCGTGTCGTAAATGCTGCGGGGATTTGGGCATCCAACATTGGAAAAATGATCGGCATGGATATCCCCGTCAAGCCTCGTCAAGGCCAGATTCTGGTGTCTGAACGCACTTTTCAGGTTGCCAGGCGGACTGTTATTGAATTTGGCTACCTGATGGCCAAATTCGGGAAAGGCGATTATCAGCGAAATATCACGCCAGAGATGGAAAAATACGGTATTGCATTTGTCTTTGAACCCACCAGCGCCGGTAATTTTCTGATTGGCAGCAGCCGGCAGTTCGCCGAAGAGGATACCACCGTCAACGTTCACTTGCTGAAAGCCATGGCCCAACGAGCCATTCGTTTTTTTCCTGTACTCCGTCAAATTCAAATCATTCGCAGTTATGCCGGTCTTCGGCCCTATACGCCGGATCATTTTCCGATTATTTCTGAAACCATGGTTCCGGGTTTTTATGTGGCTGCCGGACATGAAGGCGATGGGATCGGGCTTTCTCTGATCACTGGAAAGCTGATGGCGCAGATCATAACCCGTGAACCCACGGACATTGCCATTGAACCCCTCAGATTGGACCGTTTTGAGGGCGGGACTCTTCAAAAAATTTGACGATATATTCTTCGTGTTGGCCAATAATATCTTTGGCGTTTCATTTCACACAACCTACTATTCGGTTACGAGTGGTGAGTGGCGAGTAAAAGCTGACCCCTCGCCCCTCGCTACTAATTGGGGGTAAGATGGCTGTATATCAATGGACTGGAAAAGACAAAAAGGGTAAACTCCAAAAAGGGGAAATGGAGGCGGGCAGTGAGCAGGCTGTAAAGTCTCATCTGAAAAGGCTTAACATAACGCCATCCCGTATAAAGGAAAAGCCCAAGGATATTTTTGAAAACATCTCATTTTTTCAACCCAAGATTGTTGAAAAAGATGTGATCTTATTTGCCAGGCAGTTTTCCACAATGATTGATGCCGGGCTGCCCATTGTGCAGTGTCTGGAGATTTTACTCAACCAGCAGGAAAACAAGACTTTCAAAAAAATGCTCAAAGACATCAAGGAATCGGTTGAAAGTGGAGCCACCCTGGCGGATGCTTTGAAAAAATTTCCCAAGCAATTTGACGATCTCTTTGTAAACATGATTGCCGCCGGAGAAGCCGGTGGTATTCTGGATACAATTTTAAGGCGGCTGTCCGGATACATGGAAAAGGCCGCCAAGCTGAAGGCCCAGGTAAAAGGCGCCATGACCTATCCCCTTGTGACCCTGGTCATTGCCTTTATTGTGCTGGCCGTCATTCTGGTATTTGTTATTCCGGTTTTTCAGCAGATGTTCGCCGATTTCGGCAAAGAACTTCCCTTGCCCACGCAAATAGTTGTTGCCATGAGTAATTTT
>Ga0194052_1002240_pt1 | contig 10694 bp, 11 predicted proteins | sample SepL226m_MetaG_FD_160117 | JGI IMG/M metagenome (GOLD analysis project Ga0194052, IMG submission 160117) | Anoxic zone freshwater microbial communities from boreal shield lake in IISD Experimental Lakes Area, Ontario, Canada - Sep2016-L227-6m | ecosystem: Environmental > Aquatic > Freshwater >... | reverse complement strand
GTTCATATCATTCTCGTTCGGCTTCCATTTGCAAAACAACGCTTGGGTGATCATCCATGCTGGCAATCATATCGCGGATTGTCTGCCTCTCTGCGCCGACTGGCATTTGTGCGACGGCTGGCCGGTCGGCACTGCGGGGAGCCCTGCTTTCCACCCTCTCCAGATCATTCAACCTCTGGACCCATGTTTTGACATTCTGGCCCGTGTCGGTCTCGGCATGGAGCTTCTGCCTCTGCCAATCAAATCCAGCTTCAATCCGGCCATGCTCCCGCGCATACTCGGCAACGTCCTCCTCGCCGTGGATTCGATCAACCAGTTTGCCCAAGTCGTAGTGCGGAAATATGTCGCCAATTGATGGGGTGATTGCCGCCTCTCCATCCGGCCAGTTTTCTGCAATATCCTCTTTGTCGTAGAGCCTGTAAAACTCCTTCATTGACGTCGCCTTTAATACAGTGGCCTCGTCGCTGATGTAATCAAGAAGACTATATGTGCGCATAAGGCGAGTGTCTTTGAGGATCTTGTCAATGCCCTGCTTTGCAAGATGCGCTTCTAAATGAGTTCTGCTCGGAGCCTCTGTATGCCCTAGATTCTCCTGATGAATGATCTGGCCAAGGTAGTATAAAACGCCATAGGCATCTTGCCTTGCCAGTATGTCTGCCGATATTCCGTTGTCTTCTAATCTATCTAATAATGGTGTAGTTGTATTCATCTCCAATTATAGCAGATAGTGTCAACCGATGTAACATGTAGCATAAGCATAGTTATAGATTGTCTAATGTCTTTTTGAATAATCTCGCGAAAAACCCTCCTTTCTTTTTATTGCTCATGTCGAGCTGCGGGAATGCAACCTGCGTGAACATTTTCCCGCCCGCAAAAACCCTGCCGTCCTGCTGGAGAATGCCCGACACAACGAAGCTGTACGGCTTTCCCCCTCTCGCGAGCCCAACCAGAAAATCCCTCTGCGTGATCTGGTTTTCGTGGTGCATGGAAATGCTCGCCCCTGCTGAACCTCCACCCACCGGCCCTGAAAAGTTGGCACTCTGGTTATAAATTGCCTGCCATTCCTTCCCCAAGATGCCCATAAACCATTCATACGTGTCTTTACAGGAATTCTGGTGCATGATCCTGACACCATGAAGGTTTGATAAGAGGGTGCCCGTCTCGGCTTTGATTGTCTCACCGCCTCGCCGATAGAAATTGTTCACGTCTTGTGTGAGATAAAGCAGGCTTCCCTTGCAAGAACGGGAGGTTGTCACGAATTCAGCATCTTTACCGGTCGTGATATACTGGCACTCGTCAACCACAATTACCACGGGCCGTGTCGAATCATCTGCAAAGTCCCGCCCGTTCCCAAAGTCGCTTTCGATCATCTGCTGGACCATGTATTTCATAATTGTTTGCGCTGCGATCCCATATACAGCCATCTCTCCTACGCATGGAATATCAACAATGAGGATTCGTCCCTGGCGCAATTCCCTCGGGTGAAAGTTTGTCTCGGTGCAGAAAAGATCCCGCATCGGCCCGTCGCAAAATGGGTTCATGGTCGGGGTCAGGCTCATGATTACTGATGCCCTTGTCTTTTCCCCCATTGTCTTCCATTGCTGGCAGAAATACGCGGACAGCATTTTCAAGCTGTGCTGTTCGGAAGTTCCCTCAACTACTCTCTGTTCTGCCTCTTCCAACAACCTTTTTTGCTCCTTAAAATTGTCGGCTGCCAACCTCAATTCCGATATTTCCATTTTCCGGCCGGCGAGGAGAAAAAGCCTGACGAGATTGTTCAAATGCTCCTGGCTGGCTTGGGTCCACTCCGTTTCCTTCATTTGACCAAGCAGGCTTTGGTTGATCTGCTTGAATGCTGCCGTGATCGCATCGGCCCCGCCTTCCTTCAAACTCTCCAAGAAATTGAATTTGATGTCACCCCCCAGTCGCATTACCCGCACGTCTTTCCCTCTTCCGGTCAATGCGGCCAGCTTTCGCGCTCGCTGGGCTTCATCCTTTTTGATGCAGGCATTGTAAATTCCAAAACCCTTTTCAAGCATCGCGCGGTTGATGGTATTCAAGCTCCCCGATGTTTTGCCGGAACCTGATATTCCAAACACCATAATTCCTTCGCAGACTTGCCCGATGGTGATCGGGATTTCCTCATTCAATGCGTGAAGGGAAACTAGGGTGTCGTCCAACTTCCATGAAGTGGGCTTTCTGCCATCTGATGTGGTTTGTTTTGGGGGTTGTGTCTTCATATTTTAATTCATTGATTTTCCATAGGCGGAATCCTCTCTTGTTATCAGCGACTGCGTTCTAGCCTTCAAATCCGCGTGGTATGCCTCCAGCTCGGCTCTCCGCTTCTCCAGTTCTGGGCTGGCCTGCCGGTCCCATTCCGCCCGCAATGCCCTCCAGCTTTCCCTGAACCCATCTGCCTCGGCATTGATCTGGGCGCGTTCAATTGTCAGCTTCTGCAATTTCAGCAATTCCTCCCCTCGCGCCACAATTTCAAAGCGGTCCGTCTGGATCTGGGCAGCAACCTGGCGGGTAATCCGGCATTCCAAGGTGGACCATGCTGAGAGAATCAGGCATCCCGCCCCAAATCCAATCATCCAGCGGTGTTGCCATTTCCTGTCCAATTGCCCGCTCTGTGCCTCTTCGGACAATGCGGCGGAGGTCCGCTCCAATTCCTCAACGGTTCCCTTTGCCTCCTCCAGAAACTCATTGTTGGCCCTGTTGGCACGGTCCACACCCTGAATCATGTCGGCAAACATGGCGGGCGTATTCCTGAGAATTTCCGCATTCTTCCGAAATATCGCCCCCATACAACGGGCCGCATTGCACAAAACGATGGCAAGTGACCCAGGGAAAGAACGGTCGCAATCCTCCATCCTGCTGTGGGCCGCAACTACCCTCTCCCGCTCACCTTGGGTAAGCCCCTCAAGCAGGACATCGGGAACTGCAGGGAACTGGTCCTCGGTCTCTATATCAGTTGGTTCTTGGTCTGTCATAATTACGAAAGTGATAGATCCAAGGGGGTCGTGGTTTCCTCCTTCCTCTTGGCGGTTGTGGGCTTCGGGACTTTTGCCAGCTCAGACTCGGGCAACAATACGCCCGCAATCTCGGTGTATTGGCGGGCCATTCTTGAAAGAAGAAAGGCAAACTCGCCGGTAATGAGGGGGTCCACCCCCTGCACGCCGTCTGCAAAATCCCCAAATGGCAACGCCCGCTTCTGCTCCCTCTCCAGCCTCTCCAACGCCTGAATGCTGGTTGTGGTGATCTCGGGGATCTGGATCTCCTTCGCCTCCAGTTTGGAAATCAGGCTCTCTCTCATGGGGGAACCGTCGAAAATATGAGCCCGTGCCTTGGCGGGATTCCGCACAATGACGAAATTGGCTCTCCCTGCCCCCCACCGCGCGATTTCCGCCAGATTCCGCAGGCTTTCGTTGTCGTCGGATGGAAAAAGGGAGATGACAACCCTGCAACCCGCCCCCCTTGCTCTCTGGAAGATCCCCAACGAATCAAAAGCCTCTCTGAGGAGCAAGTCAGCCTGTGCCCTGCAATCAATCAAAATCACCGGCTCGGGCCTCTCCAGTGCCCTTGCCATGAGCCTCAAAATCGCATCCTTCGCCCCGCCCTCCAGTGAGAACAATTCTACTCGGTCAGTGTGTCGGTCGCGAAATGTGGAATGCCGGTCGTCCAAATCGTATCCATGCCAGGCTACGCCTATGGCATCCAAAAAACTGACTCGGGTTTCGGTTTCAAAGGATTTTCCAAGAGATCCTTTCGATTGAGGGTTTATATGTATCGTTTTCATATGGGGGGTAGGTAGGGGTTATAGTTTCTTCGGCGGGACATTTACAAAGTCATCAAGCGGGTCGTCGTAGCTGAAATCCAAATCAACCTCGCCTTCGGGCCGGATTCCATCGCTGAACCATTTTGCATTTATTTTTCGCGGGGCCGCCAAAACATCACTTTCAAAGCCCAAAGGTGCAGGCCGTTTAATATGGCGCTTGAAAAACTGGAAGATGGCGCTGCCGGAAGTGTCCACCCCAAGTGGCCTCAATGAATCGGCTATCTCCCTCCATGTCTTCCTGTGCCTGCGCATATCCCGTATCAATTGGAAATGCGGGATGAGTTGTGATTGGAACGGTTTGGTTTGTTTAGCTCGGTCGGTTTTGCTACTCATAACCAAGTATAGCAGATACTACCTACACTTTTACAGTATTTGTCATATTTGTGTGCTTTTTCGACCGCTCCTATATTAAAGAGCGAACACAGGTATAAACATGGTTTATATTTGCGAAGCAAACACATTACCCTGTTAACGAAGTTAATGCGTAAGGTGTCCTTTTATCAAAGTTCTAACATAGCGTGGAATAAAAATGACCTGCCTATGTAAGAACTTATTTTATAGTAAATGAGTTCAGCCCCCCATTGCCAGAAAAAGTAAACCAGTTATCTCAACGAAGTAATGAGATCAGCAACATCCCCTTTAATAATCATATAGGATTGCAAAACTATTGGCACAGATTATCAGCAAGAGTTGAACCAGATAGTGCAACGAAGAATGTTTCAGATTTAAACCCCTCCTTATAATCTGATAGTATCGCCGATATGTTGGCAATAATTACAAGTCGAACAGTCATCATAAATAGAAGCCGTTTTACCTCTCTTGCTCGTTCTCTTGAGCATTCCCCTGCTCTTGTATGTCCGCATCCCTCAACATGTCGCGCACGGCTTGCCGATCTGGGGAAATTGCCGTTCGGTGGGCAGACAGATTCTCTATTTCTTCTTTGCGGCTGCGTCTCGGAAATAGTTCTGGCTGTGAAGCTGCGAAAGCTTCCTCTCTTGCCTGAGTGAGTCTTTCTGTTGCTGTGTTAAGGCTTCGGGCATTGTAGATAAGTCTGGCCTCGGACTCTGTGAGGGCACCGACTTCCCCGTTGTAGATGCTGTGTTGTTTGAGCCATTCATAAAGTATCATTCCATTGTAGCGCAATGTGAGGTTTTCGCGAGTATTTTCAGTGAGGCCGATATTTGTCGAAAACTGCGCATAGCCCATCGTGCTCATTGCCACAACATTCCCCCCGCCTCGAATTATATGCTGGCGAAGTTCAGAAAGGGAGCCCCCTCCTGTGACGCAATCATCAACAAGTATGTGGTCCCTGCCCGTGCGAACTGGCCCTTCAAACATTGGGCGGAAGGCCATCCGATACCATGCACCCTTGCCTGTTCTGAACACTGTTGAAGCTTGGATGATGTCTGTATCAGCCTTCAGTCCGGTGAGGTGTGAAATGTAGTCTGCATATTTGGCGGGAATGTGGTTTATCCCTGTCGCTTCTTGGGCATGAACAGGCACTATAACCGCATCTGGGAAGTGCGCTGCCAGCATTTCGATTTTGTATGGTTTGGCAAGGTCAAGAACAAGCTGTGCAGCAGCGTCCATATTTCCCGACTTGGCGAGGGCATGAAGGGGATGCCTCTGCAATGCCTCTCCAGTTGACATTGCTATCACTCTGGGAAAGTTCTCGGGCCAAGGGGTGCAATGAAGATCATCTTCCATTCTACCTCAATTGTAGCAGATGGAAATGGTGTAGTAACACGGAACAATAAATAATGATACATTCGTATATGCTATCTGTTATAATGGTTAATGATTACCATAAAGACACAAAGCAACTTGGGCAGCGCGAAGAATTATTTCAAAGATCACCTCAATTCTGGTGACTATTACGAGAGTGGGGGGCAGACGCCTGGCGTCTGGCATGGGCACGGTGCGGATATGCTCGGGCTGGCTGGGAATGTTCGGGAAAAGGATTTCTTGATGCTCTGTGCTGGGCAGAAGCCAGACGGGTCCAAACTCACGCAACGGCACAACACCGTTCGGACAGGTGATGTTGCCAACCGGCGCGTCTTCTACGATTTCACCATCTGTCCCCCAAAGTCGGTGAGTATTGCCGCACTGGTGGAAGGGGATGAGCGGATAATGCGAGCCCATGCACAGGCTGTGGCTGTAGCTGCAGCGGAAATGGAGACTTTCGCGGTGGTGCGGCTGCGGGCAAAATCAGTAGCTCTCAACGGACGGGAGCAAAAAACTGGAAACTTGCTCATGGCCGCCTTCACTCACGAATCAGCTCGGGCCGTGTCGGAAGGGGCAAACCCAGACCCTCTCCTTCATACTCATCTGCTGGTGTTCAATGCCTCATTCGACCAATCAACAAGTGAATGGCGGGCACTAGAGCCACGCGATTTGTTTCGAGCGAATCAATACATAGAGAGCCTTTATGACCATGAGTTGTGCCGTGAGTTGAAAAAAATGGGCTACCAACTACGGGAAAAGGGCAAGGGCTGGGAACTGGCCCATATCCCAGACTCGCTATGTGAGACATTTTCAAAACGCCGTAAAGCCATACTTGAGAAAACTGCTGAACTGGAAAAAGAGGGTGCCAAGTCTGGGCATGAGAACATCAAGGATCATGCAGCTCACGATATGCGTATCAGAAAGCAAGGTTCACAGTCTGCGGAAGGACTTCGGCAGGCATGGAAAAACCAGATGAGAGAACACCCCTCCTATAATCATATAGTATCGCCGAACATAGGCGATACTGATATAAGTCCAAATGATGCCGTGGAATGGTCCCAGAAACACCTTTTTGAGAGGAATGCGGTTGTCCCAAGAACTGAGTTTCTGTCCTCCTGTCTCAAACATGCTCGGGGTGGTGATTTCTCGCTGGCCTCTCTCAAGACTGCCTTTGATGCCGAGTCCTCAATCCTGCATGAAGTCGGCGGGGACAGAATTACCACGGAACAGGCATTGGAAACCGAAAAGTTCATCCTTCGGACCGTCACGCATGGCAAAGGCCAGCATGAACCATTCGCATCTGGGCTGTTGGCATCGGCTGATTCCCTGAACCCCCTCCAGCGGTCGGCTGCTGAAAAGCTTCTGGCGAGCCGTGATTTCCTGAGTGTTTTTCGAGGTGGGGCCGGAACCGGCAAGAGTTACACCATGAAGCATGTTCGGGATGCTCTTCAAGCGGGCGGGAAAAAGGTTGTGGTTCTTGCTCCCCAGAATCAACAGGTTCAGGATCTGGTTAAGGATGGCTTTGAAGCCCAAACGGTAGCCTCATTCCTTGCCGGTACCGTTGATCTGGACCGTGAAACCGTGGTGATTTGCGATGAAGCGGGACAGGTCGGCGGTGAGGATATGGCAAAAATGCTCTCCAAGATCAAAGCTGGGAATGCCCGCTGCCTGCTTGTCGGCGATGTCCGGCAACATGGCAGTGTGGCGAGGAGTTCGGCACTGGTCGCAATCCAGAAATATGCGAGCCCGCACACCGCTGAACTGGCGGGGGAGTATGCCATCCAACGGCAACAGGTGGCAATTTACAGGAAAGCTGTGGCCGCCGCTGAATGTGGAGACACGGCAAAAGCATGGGATTTGTTGGACCAACAGGGGAGCATCACCGATACGACGGTGGAGAACCGGACAAGGGATACGGCCCGCCTATATGTCCAAAAGCTGAATTCTGTGGGAAGTGTCCTCGTGTTGAGCCAAACCAATGTCGAGGTGGATGCGCTGAATCAAGCCATCCGGCAGGAGCTGGGGGCCTGCGGGCGCCTCGACCGGAATTCAGCCTTCACCAAACCCACCCTCAAACAGGTGGATTTGACAAATGCCGAAAAGGAGAGGGGAAGCAATTACCCAGACGGTGCGGTTGTCCTGCTGAACCGGAAGGTTGGGCATTTCAGGGGGGGCACCTCGGGCGAATTCCTGCGCGAGTCTGGCAACGGCGGCGTGGTCCTCCTGGTTGGTGGCAAGGAACTGGAAGTATCAAATGCGGATCTGGACCGCCTGACGGTCTGCGAGAAGCTGGACCTTCAACTTTGTGCCGGTGACAAAATCCAACTGAAAGCGAACATCCGCTTGTCAAAAAAGAAAAAGTTGGCCAATGGGCAGATTCTCGAAGTTATTGGACCAGACAAGTTCGGTGATTTGCTGGTGAATGATGCACACGGCCAGCGGTTCGCTTTGCCTGGGGAATTCAAAAGATTCCAATATGGGTATGCGGTCAGCTCGTATGGGAGCCAAGGGAAAACGTGTGATGCAGTGGTTGTGAGTGACAGTGCATGTAAAGCGGCTACAAATACGCGGGAGTTCTATGTTTCCATTTCGAGGGGAAAACAATCCTGCAGCATCTTGACTGCGGACCGATATAGCCTCCAAGCCCATATCGAAAGTTTGGGTGATCGGGCGCTTGCGTCGGATTTGCAACTAGAGCCCCGCCATAGCGCCACTACAATTGGCGAGGGGGATATGACACTTGAACAATTAAAACCTCACCTTGGCGATTCTACGCGCAAAGAACGTGAGACATGCAATGACAGCAAGAGCGGCCAGCCTGTTGAGTTGTTCGGAAACAAGTATGGTCATCTTATAGTTCGTGGTTTGGCTGAACTATCAGATATACTAATCCGTGGTATTGGAAGGATTCGCGGGCTGATAGCGGAGAGAGAGATTGAGACTGAAAGGGAAATGTAAAGTTCTGCCACTAGCCTCCAAAAACGCCTTTCATAATGAGCGATTTATAATGATCTGCAAAAGCGGCGGAAAGGGTTTCCTCGTGTATATCCTGAAAGTTGTCACCTTGAATGGTCTCCAAGGGCGACACCAACCGCCAATTCTTTGCAGGTTCGGCTCCCTCGTGAACGACATTCAGAATAATTTTGCCTTTTGAAGTTCCCGCCCCCTCCCATAGTCCCCAAAAAGGAGGCTTGGCACTAAAGACAGGATGCTGAACATACCATTTCCTTCCATTGTTCTTCACCACCCCGCCAATAAAATACCTACATAATACTTTCGCCAACTTTCAGTCTCCTGAAAACTTCTGGAGCATATACTCTTTAACGCACTCCAACTCCAGAAAGGCACGCATCAACTTCTCAAGTTGTGGCAGAGGCTGCGGAGTAGGAATCATATCCATCAAGTCCTCTCCGTTCGTAGGTGGTTTGCTCATACATCAATTATATCTGTAGTGTGTTTGGATGAGTCCTGTTCGTCGTCAATGTCAAAAACGGTCTCCCATTGCATATTATCGGAATCTAAAATGAGAGCGCATCCATAGAGCAATCCAAGCGCCTGCCGTTCGCTCAGTTTCTCAAACTCGTCTATAACATCTTGTTGCTTCATGCCCTCCATTGGCAGGATTGCTCCAAGGGTAAAGGCATCGTTCAATGGAAAAAGAATCTCCTCCTTGATATTCAGGTCATCGATATTTTTCGCCATCTCAAGCATGCACCTAGCCCCACCAGCAATACTCATAATCGCATAAACAAGTGAGCGTTTGACGGGTGGCACTGACATGATGAGCATTTTCACAAGCTCTGCGGCTAGGAAACTCGGTGTGCTCGCGCCACTTTCAATCCACAATACCGCCTTACGACCGATTTTTCTTGGTTCTCTCATCTATGACGGATTAACGCCCCATTCGATAAATGTCGAGCCCGTCTGAGAAAACCTGCGTGAGGCCATGCCACGCCAAAGAAGGAATATGGCTCCCTCCATTGTAGCCCTCAATACTCTTCCGGCAGGCAGATCGTGGTTGTTTCCCTTTCGGCGTCGGTGATGATCCAAAGCTTGTCACCTCTGATATTGTAGGAGGACAGAATGCGGCCACCCTGTACGAGGGCTTCATTGTTTGCACGGGTGTCGAAATCGGACAAGTCCCCCCAGTCGCCTCGCGCGTGCCGGTCAATGCAGGACATCACAACATCCCTTGGAAAATCCTCAAGTGTAGTTGGTGTGGCGTAGCATTTTCCAAGTGGGAAAGGGATGGTCGCCTGTCTGCATTCCGTCGCATTCATTGAATGCCAGTATATGTGCTTTATCGGATTCGGCAATGTCGAATATATGAGTCTGGCAAATAAATGGTGGTTGTAGTTCGTGCATCATCGGTTGACACTGCAACAAAGTCGTCCTCTCCATACGGATAGACAGAGAGTATCCCCGTTTCACAGATAAGCGCCTCATCGTTGGATCGCTTGTCTGCAAGTTCTCCCCAGTCTCCAGCTACATGCCGTGTAATATAGTGCCGGATGAATGAGAGGTCTTTTTTAGATAGTTCAACCTCGGGCTGAACCATCAATCTGCCAAGTTGAAAAAGTTCCATAGTCGTATTCAGTTATAGGGTGGCCTTGTAGGCTGCGTGTTCGGCACCCCCACAATCTGGGCCAATCCCAAGGGCCAGTGATATGGGATCGCCCAAGGGCTGATTACATTTCCGGCATCGGCGCGTCTCTTGGCCGTATCGTCTGCTTGCCAGTTCCAGATTTTCAACAGCTAAAGCCCGCAAGAGGTTCGCGCGAAAACCAAGGTATTCTCCATTCTCATCTTTTACATACTGGTTGCCAGCTACAGAAACCCGCACTTGGCAGACCGTTCGTTTGCCATCGATATCGACAATATAATTTCCAACCGGCACTGCGTCCAGCAACGCCCTCTTCTCCTCTTCAATGGGCACCATTGCCAACTTGTGGGCCTCGGCTGCCACCCTCCGCCTCTCGGATTCCACTCGTGCTGCCTGAACATCAACATGGGCCAGCTCAATTTTATCAAGTGCGCTTTGTCGTACATTCCGCGATGCCAGTTCCTCAATACATGTGAAGTCCGCATACTCTCGAAGTTTGGCCGCATTCCCAATCTTTTCCGTCGCCCA
>Ga0194052_1002238_pt1 | contig 10698 bp, 10 predicted proteins | sample SepL226m_MetaG_FD_160117 | JGI IMG/M metagenome (GOLD analysis project Ga0194052, IMG submission 160117) | Anoxic zone freshwater microbial communities from boreal shield lake in IISD Experimental Lakes Area, Ontario, Canada - Sep2016-L227-6m | ecosystem: Environmental > Aquatic > Freshwater >... | reverse complement strand
ACAAAATCTCATTCGCTGAACGAGGCGCATTTTTATATTTTAGAAACAATTGAAAACGGTTGGAGTAGAGATGTGTTAGCCATACAGATTAAATCTCAATTGTATCAAAGGCAAGGCAAAAGTATCAGTAATTTCAGTAAAACATTACCCGAGCCGCTTTCTGATTTGGCTCAACAATCACTCAAAGATCCCTATGTTTTTGATTTTCTGACAATGACGAAACCTTTTCACGAAAAAGATATAGAAAGACAATTGATGTTGCATCTTACAAAGTTTTTATTGGAATTAGGTAAAGGATTTGCATTTGTGGGACAACAATATCACCTGGAAGTAGGAGAAACAGATTATTATATAGACCTTTTGTTTTATCACATAAAACTTAAATGCTATGTTGTGATAGAGTTAAAAAACACCAAATTTATTCCAGAATATGCCGGAAAGCTAAATTTTTACCTTTCAGCAGTAGATAGCCTGGTTAAGTCAGATACCGATCAACCTTCAATAGGAATTTTGCTTTGCAGGGACAAGAATAACTTTGAAACCGAGTTTGCTCTGCGAGACATCAATAAACCGATGGGTGTAAGCGAATTTCAACTCACAGAAATCTTGCCTGATGAACTAAAATCGAGTTTGCCCAGTATTGAAGAAATTGAAAATGAATTTAATAAATGTATATCTTAAAATGTTATGATTGAAGCTATTATATCGGCAGTACCGTCAATTTGGTAAATTCGTTTTCATCAACATCAGCATGGCGAGGGTGCAAATTATACGAAAAAGAGACTGCCGGTTGAATTGATCTATTTTGAAGAGTATTCGCGAATAGAGGAAGCTTTTTACAGAGAAAAGCAGGTGCAGCATTGGAGCAGAAAAAAGAAAGAGGCATTGATCGAAGGCAAATATTCTGATTTGCCGGAGCTTGCGAAAAAGGTACGGAAGAAGGAAGCATTAACCAGCCCTTGAGTAGCTATTACCGGTGATTGAGCAGGCTGCTCGGCAGTATGTTGATGATGTTCGGAGCCGTGATTTTCCGTCAGCGGAGGAGAGCTATTGAAGATTTTGAGACCGTTGGAAACATTGAACAATATGGGTTTTAACCCTCTCAAATTCGAGAAGTTTAAAACTGATGCAGGTAATAATTGCTTTTTTCTTTCACTATGACACGATAGAATTTTTTGTGTCTTGGAATGCTTCAAAAACACTGATTTTAATTCCGTCGAATTTGACGGGATTAGCTTTTTGGTCACAAGTTAAACTGGAGATGAAAATGAACGTAGATGAAGTCAAACAGCAGTTGAAAGATCTTGAGGTAGAAGTAAATTCCCTGTCTGACTCAGGTTTTCGCATCAAACTGGAGCAGCAATCTGAAAAAAAACAAAACATGTCTTTTATTGGAGGGAAGGGCAGAATATATGTTAAGCCTTATACGAGACTCAAAAAATATAGGATTGGTCTGGCTGGTCTATCTATTGAAATGTCTCCTTTTATGCGAAATTTATGCAAAGCAGAGTGTGCAGGTGAAGGTCATCCAGGAAAAACACATCCTGAGCCATATTGGGACGTTGATAACTTTGAGCAAGTAAGAGAGGTAGTTTATCACTATGCAAGAAAATCAAAATCGGCGAAACGTGTCATTGAAACACCTGCGCCACAAGAGATGTCAGAGGCACCGTTAAACACTGACCGAGAAACGTTAGAATCGTGGCTTGCCGAAAACGAGAAGCGAGCATTTGCTCTTTCGGAAAATGAGCTCATCGAACGGGCATCAATGGCGGATCCATGTGCACGCAAGGTAGAGTTGGTAGGAACCGCCTATATTAGGAACTCGGATGTAGCCGATGCTGCAAAAAAACTTGCTGATGGAATGTGCGATCTGTGTAAGCAGCAAGCTCCGTTTCTTTTGGTCAACGGAGAACCATATTTGGAGTCCCATCATGTAGTTTGGTTGTCGCGTGGTGGACGTGACTTGCTTGACAACGTTATTGCCTTGTGCCCAAATTGCCACCGGAAGATGCATTATCTTGATGAAAAGGCTGACCGTGACGTGCTCATCCGTCGAGTAGCGGATCGTGGTGTATAGATTGCAATACAGAAATATCCTGAATAATTTTAATTTCAGGATGGTTGCGATGCCTATCGCCGATTGAACACACCACCAATGGTACTTGACCCTAAACCACCCATGACCCCACGACGTATCCTCCTCTTCACCGGAAACGGTAAAGGCAAAAGCACAGCGGCCTTTGGAATGCTGGCAAGAGCACTGGGCCACGGCATGAAAGCCAAAGTGATCCAGTTTGTAAAATCTGATGATGCTGTTGGCGAACAGCTCTTTTTCAGTCAGCTCGATGGAGTTGAGTGGGAGCAGTTCGGCAAGGGATTTCTGCCTCGTGATCCAGAGAGCCCGAAGATGGAAGAGCATAGAGCTGCTGCACGGGCGGGGCTTGATGCGGCGATTGCTGCCCTTGCCTCTCCTGATTACGATGTTGTGCTGCTTGATGAACTCTGTTTTGCGGTTGGCTATAACCTTATCCCAATCGAACCGCTGCTTGAGGTGCTACGGTCGTCAGAGGATGGCAAGATTGTCGTGATGACGGGCCGGAATGCGCCAGAAGCACTCGTGGCTGTAGCTGATACAGTGACGGAGATGACGATGATTAAACATGGCTATCAACAGGGGATTCCTGCGCAAAAGGGTGTTGAGGATTGATGAGTATGAAGCGTTCAGCGGTTTATGCCGATAACAGTTTTGCCACGCAAAGCCGCAGCAGGGCGGCGTTGAGGATGCTGCTCTTTTTTGCGGCGCTCATGGCGCTGCTTGCTCTCTCAATGCTTCTTGGTCCTTCGGGAGTCGGTATTCCTGATCTGGAGTCGCCTTCGGGCAGCGCCATTCTCTCGCTTCGGTTCAGCCGTCTCCTGATGGGGATGATGACCGGCGCGGCGCTCTCGGCATCCGGAGTGGTCTTTCAGGCGCTGCTACGTAATCCGCTGGCCGAGCCTTATGTGCTCGGTGTGAGTGGGGGGGCCGGTCTTGGCGCTACCCTGACGATACTTGCCGGGACGGGAGTGGTTGCTTCGTTCAGCCTGCCGGTTGTGGCTTTTCTTTCAGCGGTGGTGACGCTGATGGTGGTGTATGGCATCGCTAGCCAGGGGTCAAGTGGTCAGCCATCCGTCTATAGTCTTATTCTCAGCGGTGTTATTGTCAGCTCAATCTGCTCAAGCATTATCATGTTTCTGGTCTCGACTGCCAGCGTTGAGGGGATGCATAATGTGATCTGGTGGATGCTTGGCAGTCTTCAGCCAGTCTCGGCAGGCCAGCAGCTTCTCTCTGCCGCACTGCTTTTCGGGGCGCTTGCTGGAATATGGATCCTCTCCCCACGCCTCAATGCGCTTGCGCTTGGGCGTGAGATGGCCCATTATCAGGGACTTCATGCCGATCTGGTGATTGTTGTCGGTCTGCTTTTTGCGACGCTGCTTGCCGCCATTGCGGTCTCTCTTTCAGGGATGATCGGCTTTGTCGGGCTCATTGTGCCTCACGTCATGCGTGCCATCTTCGGGCCTGACCACCGAAAGCTTGTCCCTCTTGCCGCACTTGGGGGAGGCGTTTTTCTTGTTGTCTGTGATGCTGTGGCTCGAACCCTGCTTGCTCCGGTTGAGATACCGGTCGGTGTGGTGACCGCCCTTGCTGGCGGGCCGTTTTTTCTCATTATTCTCCAGCGGAGAATGAAACAGGCATGGATAGCATGATGCAGCACGATGCGATGACCTTCAGGAACGTCTCTGCCGGGTACAAGCAGCGAAAGGTGCTCGACAATGTCAGCTTTACCGTCAGGGAGGGGGAGTTTGTCTCTCTTATTGGCCCGAATGGCTGCGGAAAAAGCACTCTGCTGAAAACTGCCGCTGCTCTTCTCAAGCCACTCTCAGGCAGGGTTGAACTCTTTGGTCAGGATGTGCAGCATATCAAACCGGCTTTGCGCGCATCACTGCTGGGCGTGGTGCCGCAGAAAATCGAGTCACCGATGGCTTTTACGGTCGATCAAATTGTGATGAACGGCAGAATCAGCTCTATGGGGCGGTGGGGAACACCCTCTTCGGTTGACTACGATCTTGTCGAACGCTCCATGATCTACACCGATGTGCTCGATTTGCGGGAGCGTTTTTTTACGGAGTTGAGCGGCGGCGAGCAGCAGCGGGTTGCCCTGGCGATGGTGCTCGCGCAGGATCCGAAAATCATCATGCTCGACGAGTCCATCTCACACCTCGATATCAACCACCGCCAGGAGGTGCTTCAGATTCTGATGAACCTCAACCGCGAAAAACAGATGACCATCTTGCTGGTGAGCCACGACCTCACCCTTTCGGCAGGTATCTCCGACCGTTTTCTGCTGATGGAGGCTGGTCGCCTGGTAAAGGCCGGAACGCCAGTTGAAGTGCTGGAGCCAGAGGTGCTGAGCCGCGTCTACAACTGTGATCTCCATGTGCAGCAGGATCCCTACACCGGCTATCTGCAGGTGACAGGGGCGATTGACAGCCTGCGGCGACGTCAGAAGCTGAACCGGAGTGTTCATGTCATTGCAGGAGGGGGAAGTGGCATTGAGCTCTATCGCAGACTGCTGATTGAGGGGTACGAGGTGACCACCGGTGTCCTCAACCGTCTCGATTCCGATGCTGAAGCAGCAAGGGCGCTTAATATTCCGGCGGTGCTGGCGCAGCCCTTTTCGCCGGTTGGCTCTGACGCTATTGCACAGGCGCTGAAGATGGTGGGTGATGCCGATGCTGTTATTCTCAGTCAGGTGCCGTTTGGCTCAGGCAACCTTGTCAACCTGACGCTTGCCGAAGCGGCGCTCAACAGTGGCAAACCGGTTTTTCTGGCTGATGGTATCGCCACTCGTGACTACACCGAAGGTAAAGCCGCTCTTGCATTCACCACCCGCCTGATGCAGAGTGGCGCCAACGCGTGGCACTCGATGTCTGAACTTATGATTCACCTTCAACAACACCAAGTTCGATAACCACCATGACCCTCAAGCAGCGCTTTCCTTTTCGCTTCGGGACAAGTTCCTACATCATCCCTGCCGACATCATTCCCAACGTGGAGTATCTCAACGATAAGGTCGATGATATTGAGCTGGTGCTGTTCGAATCCGACGAATTCAGCAATTTACCATCAGAAGCGGATATTCAGAGGCTCAAGGAGTTGGCCAATGAATGGTCGCTCACCTACTCCGTTCACCTGCCGCTTGATGTCTATCTTGGCCATCCCGACCGCGCAGAACGGGAGCGCTCCGTTGGTAAATGCCTGAGGATTATTGAATTGACTCGTGTTTTGCCGAAGTCTGCCTACGTTATGCACTTTGAGGCTGGGCCGGGTGTCGATATCAACGGATTTTCAGCGGATGAGCAACAACGCTTTACCGATGCCCTGCGCGATTCCTTGGCGATGCTGCTGAATGGTACCGATGAACCCCCATCATCCTTCTGTGCCGAAAATCTCAACTATCCCTTTGAGCTTGTCTGGCAGGTAGTAGAGGAGTTTGGCCTCTCCGTGACGCTTGATGTGGGCCATCTCGAATACTATGGATTTCCTACGGCAGACTATCTCAAGCTTTACCTCCCCAAAGCCAGGGTGCTGCATGTTCACGGTACTGTTGACGGGAAGGATCACAACTCCCTGAGCTATCTGAAACCTGAAGCGCTTGAGCTGCTGATGGTTGAACTTGCGCTTCAGCCACTGGTCAGTCGGTTTTTTACTATGGAGATCTTTTCGGAGGCCGATTTTGAATCTTCGTGCGCGGTGATGGAGAGGTTTGTTTAATTGTCGGGTTATTCCGCCAAGGTTTGTCGTACAGCTTTTTGCCATCCATTAAGCAAATGCTCTCTTTCGTTTTTTCCCATTGCCGGGACAAAAAAGGTTTCAACCGGATTTAGCGTCTTGAGCGCCTCAGCCGAAGACCACACGCCAGCCTGAAGTCCGGCAAGGTATGCCGCACCAAGTGATGTGGATTCGATGGTTTGTGGTCGCAGAATCGGAATGCCGAGCAGGTCAGACTGAAACTGCATGAGAAAGTTGTTGGCGACAGCTCCGCCGTCAACGGTCAGGGCAGCAGGTTCTATGCCATTATCGGCAGTGATCGCCTTGAAGACGTCATAAGACTGATAAGCGATAGACTCCAGTGCAGCCCGGACAATGTGCTTCCGTTCTGTCCCTCGTGTCAACCCAACAATTGTGCCACGGGCATCCATCTTCCAATGCGGTGCGCCAAGGCCGACAAAGGCGGGCACAAGGTACACTTCACCATTTGTTCCGGCACTCACTGCCATTTGTTCCGACTCTGCGGCATTATTGATCAGTTGCAGTCCATCCCGAAGCCACTGTATCACCGCTCCACCAACGAAAACAGCCCCTTCAACAGCATAACAGGGAGTGCCGTTCGCACTGATGGCAAGCGTGGTCAGCAGTCCGTGCCGGGAACGGACGAATCTGTCGCCGGTATTCATCATCATGAAGCAGCCAGTGCCGTAGGTATTCTTGATGCTGCCCGGTTCAAAACAGCACTGTCCGAATAGTGCCGCCTGCTGGTCGCCTGCGATGGCCATAACAGGAATACCCTCCACTCCTCGGAGAGCAGTCACACATCCGAAGTCGCTCATGGATGGTCGAACTTCCGGCAGCATGGAGGCAGGAATCCCGAATAACCGGCACAGATCATCATCCCACCGCTGCTCGACGATGTTGTAGAGCAGCGTTCTGGAGGCATTAGTAACGTCTGTGGCATGCACCTTCCCGTCCGTCAGTTTCCAGAGGATCCAACTGTCAACAGTACCGAAAAGCAGTTCGTCAGGATTGAGTTCGGGGTGGTGGTCGAGAATCCAGCGGATTTTGGTGGCGCTGAAATAGGCATCGACCGGCAGGCCGGTTTTTAACGCAATCTGTTCTTTTTCAGCCTCATAGTGTTTGCAGAGATCACTAGTTCGTCGGCACTGCCAGACAATAGCGTTGTGTACCGCTTGGCCGCTTCTTTTTTCCCACACGATAGTGGTTTCCCGCTGGTTCGTGATGCCGATAGCATTGATAGGGTATGCAGTGAGTTGCCGTAGTTCTCCGATGCACTCCACAACTGTTTGCCATATCTTCTCAGGGTCATGTTCCACCCACCCGGGCTCTGGGTAGATCTGCATCAGCTCTCGATATGCCCGCGCAAGTGCAACGCCTTTTTCATTGTAGATAATGCAGGTGGTACCTGTTGTACCCTGATCAATGGCAAGAATGGCCATACGTTGTTGGTTGATGATGGATGCTGACCGTCAGAGGAAAATACCTTTTCGTGGTCATATTACCCAGCTTTGTTACGAAGCGATACTCTCATGGGGGAGGGAAAACCTCAGCAGTAAAGAGGTTGCCGCATGGATACAGAAGCTTTATATTGACACTTGAAAGAGCGGCGTGACGGTGATGTTAACTTTTTTATTTTTAAGATAGTTAACCTGAAACCTGTCAAGGGTAATCAGAACGGAAAATTATGTGTTCATGAGTAACGTTATCTATGTGACCGGCGGTGCACGGAGTGGGAAAAGCTCGTTTGCCTTGCAGCTTTCTGCTCGTTATACAAACAGGGTGTTTTTGGCGACGGCTGAACCGTTTGATGATGAAATGCAGTGGCGTATCGGCAAGCATCAACAAGAGCGTGGAGAACAGTTTACAACGGTCGAGGAGCCACTTTATCTTGATCAGGCACTTGGTAAACTTCCAGGAGGGACTGAGGTTGTTCTGCTCGACTGTCTGACAGTCTGGTCTGGAAATCTTATGCATTATTTTGAGGAGAAGGGCGAGGAGGAGATCGACCGGCAGATTGAACGGTTTCTTGACGTGCTTCGTCATCCTCCTTGTGATATGATCCTTGTATCCAATGAGGTGGGGATGGGAATTGTGCCGGAAAATGCCATGGCCAGAAGGTTTCGTGACAGAGCAGGTATTATCAACCAGAAGGTTGCCTCAGTAGCCACAGAGGCATGGATGCTCTACAGCGGCCTGCCACTGAAATTAAAGTAGCCGCTATGGAAGCTTTTTCCCTTCTTCCACTGCCCGTTATTCATTTCGGAGCTGGCCGGTTTTCTTCGCTCCCTGATCGTGCAAGAGCTTTTGGCAAAACGGTTCTGGTTGTTACCGGGAGCCATGCCTTGCAGCACTCCGGACGTTTGTCTGCCCTGATGGATTCAATGCATGGAGCTGGAATGCGTGCGTTTCATCTTGTCGTTGATCGGGAGCCTTCTCCCGAGATGGTTGACAGTGCGGTCGCAACATTCCGGGAGCTTTCGATTGATGTTGTGCTTGCTGTAGGAGGCGGCAGTGTGCTTGATGCTGGAAAGGCTGTTTCGGCAATGCTGCGTTATGAATTGCCGGTTGAGCGCTTTATTGAGGGTCAGAAAGAGGTCATGCAGCATGATGGGCGAAAGGTGCCCTTTATTGCTGTGCCGACAACCTCCGGTACCGGAAGCGAAGTAACCAATAATGCAGTGATCAGCTGGGTTGGTCGGAATGGTTTCAAGCGTTCTTTGAGGCATGTCGCCTTTGTGCCCAATGTTGCACTGATTGACCCGGAACTTATGGTAACGGTTTCACCTGAACTGACTGCGGCGTCAGGGATGGATGCCTGTACCCAGCTTTTGGAAGCCTATATGTCGCCTTTTGCCACACCCTATACTGATGCCCTGAGCTGCTGCGGGCTTGAATATTTCAGCCGTTCTTTTCTTGCGGCCTGTAAAGACAGGGCGGATGACAGCGAGGTGAGGGGCGATATTGCTTATGCCGCACTGATGTCGGGTATTGCGCTTGCCAACGCCGGTCTCGGGATTGTGCATGGCTTCGCGTCATCGGTCGGCGGGTTGATTGATATACCCCATGGCACACTCTGCGCAACACTGCTGGCCGAAGCAACAAGGGAGAATATTGCCCAGTTGCGTTTTATTGACGAGAAACATCCTCAATTGCAGAAATATGCAAGAGCAGGAGCTATACTTTCGGGGGAGGCAGCAGAGGATATTGCTTCAGGATGTGAACGGTTGCTTGAAACGCTCAATAACTGGCAGGAGAGGCTTGCTTTTCCCCGGCTGAGCTGTTATGGGATTATTCCTGAAGATTTTGATGGCATTATTACAGCTACCCGCAGCAAGAGCAATGCTGTTCAACTGGATAATGCTGCCATGTGGAGGATTCTCTCAAGCCGGTGGTGACTCTAAAGATTTTCGTACTTCAATAACCTCCAATTCTATCTCATGCTGGCGTTTCATGCTCTGCAACTGTGCATCCTGCTGCTTCATGATATTGCTTAGCTGTAACTTGTGCTGCTGATACATTGCATCCAGTTGAGCAGCATGGCGTTTAAGAACGGATTCTCGGTATAATTGATCTGATTCTGTCATAAAAGGTCGTCGAAGAAAAAAGGATTAAAATTTACTTTTGGCGGGATTTTCCATTGCATCCCGCCAAAAGTATTTAAGTCAAACGACGTTATCATGCATGCGCCACGGCTGTTACTCCAATGAGCAATAATGCCTCGATGTGAGCTGCCTCGGCGTGACCAGCATCAAGAAATTCTTTAAGAAGCACATCATGTCCATCGAACGCCTTCGTACTCACGCCGTCGTCCACCCACCTGCCTTCAAGGCCATATTTGGCGTCAAGAATGACATCCCAAGAGCTGGAACTGTCGCTGTTGTGGCTAATCTCTTCGTAGCCAGTGATCGTCGTGTGATCACTGGCATAATTAGTTTCCTTGCTTGTAGTGTTGTAAATCGCGTCAATCTTCGTCTCAGTTATTACGCTGTAACCAGTCAGCAGCCCGGTTGAGTCACTGTGTATTATCGTGTGTGTCAGAGTGTCAGTCTTCTGGTATTCTACCACATGATCGTTAATGTCTTTGATCGCCGTCATCTGGGTGATGTCTGTTGTACGGCTGATGACACTACCTTTACTACCGACTGTCGTTGTAACTATACCGTCGATTATTGTACCACTTATAACTTCCCAATTGGCGTCAAAATGTAAGTCAAAAGTGTTCGTGTTTGCGCTGTTATGTACAATCTTCTCGTAACCAGTGATTGTCTTGCCATCGCTGCCATAATGAGTGTCTTGGCTGACAGTGGATCCGTCGGGATTCCTCCACTGTTCGTTATCAAGTACATGGTTCCATCCGGAATCAAATGTTATAGTACCAGTCGTAACGATACCATTTTGAACTCCGGTATACGGTAGGCTATAGCCAGTTTTATTGAAAGCCTCCAAATCAAAAAAGGTTGTTCTGTGCTCCGGATCCGCTGTATCTGTCCACTTGTAGCCGGTAACAAGATCAGGATGGGCTGAATCGTTTTTGAGGGGCGTCATCTCGGTCCAGTCCGGGGCAAACGCCTTCATTGTCTTTGTTACACCATTGTAAATCGTTCCGCCAAGGAAGTTCCAGTCTGCGTCAAAATGGTACACCCAGTTCATTGTGCCAGTGCTGTCAGTTTTATGGCCAGTTTCGGTGGTGACGAGGACCTTGCCATCTGGATTATGGGTAACGTCAGTAATGCCAGAGGTTCCGTCGCTCCTCGTCCACGACGAGCCAAGCATTTTCCAGTCGGCATCGAAATTCGTCATAGTTGTTGAAAGAATGCCATTGGAGTCAACGGTTGTCGAAAAGATGCGATGTCCGGTTGGCA